>ERZ838399.804-NODE-804-length-35012-cov-91.606288_pt1 | contig 35012 bp, 35 predicted proteins | sample MGYA00519683_ERZ838399 | MGnify/ENA primary metagenome ERZ838399 (study PRJEB31850, sample SAMEA3708833) | human gut metagenome | biome: human gut; feature: human-associated habitat; material: faeces | place: China | collected 2014 ...
TCAATTTCTTCCTTTATCAGACTTCCCACACTTGAAAAGTGCGAACATAAAAATAGTTTCATCAATATTCTCCTTTATAAATACCGATTTGCTGTCTTAATTAAAATGCATTATACCATATTTTTGTGATTTTTTCAACTTGCCCACTTCGACTACACTCTCGACTTAATAACTTCTTGATCACTTGCCGAAAAAGAAAAACTGCCATCACTCGACAGCAGTTCTTCTTCGGTTGGTACTCCATCAGGAATACACAATATCATTCAGTACAATCTCATCTGCACAAGCTCGAATATTATTCATAAGTCCGACCCATCTCATCATATCCACAGCCTTTAATTGCTCGGTAACTCCTTGCTTTCTTGCCATTTCCTTTATAAGATATTCAGCCATATCACAAGCCGAAGTGTCAATCTCGGCAAGGTGTTCATATAACTTTCCACTTGTCAGCAGAGTGTAATATAAAACTCGCTTGTGTTCTTTCAAATATCGCTCTCGCATTCTTCCGTACTTTGAAAGCAAAGGCTTTTCTTCTGCGGTTAAGCAGGGGTAGTAATAGTCCCCGATAAGCTCATATCGGATACCCGTTCTTTCGTCTGTGATAAATCTTTGCATTGCGACTTCTCCTTTTCTCTTTTATGGTGGTAAAACTCCAAGGTCTTCTTATTGTGATTTACCCTTTGACATTCTTCGGAGCAGAATTTCTGTTGGCTGTGTGTAGGCCAATAGGAATTTCCACACACAGCACATTCACGCTGTCGGTAATAGTGATTTCCCCGTTCTGCTTCTCGGTCGGCTTTCTTTTTGTCTTGCCTTGCTTGATAGCAACACTCTTTTGAACAGAACACCTGTCGATTGCTTGTTGGGATAAACTCTTTATTACAATGAGGACAAACCTTTGTCTTGACGACCTCGCCACCGTTTTCAGCGATTTTCTTCGCTTTTCGTTTCTCTCGGTAGGCTTTTTCACGATGACGCTGTTTTTCCAATCGTTTCTTTTCCTCTTGTTCTTCCTGCTCTTTTATCTCGGCAAGTTCTTCTTCGGTGTAGGCAATATCCACTTGACCGACATAGTTAAAATAAATATCGACCTTTTGTGTTCGTGCTTTTCCCACACCCTCTGCTTCATAAACCACTATCTTATCAACAAGTTCATTAAACATTGTATCGGAGATTTCCGTAGGATTTTTACACTTGCGTATCAGCGAAATGAAATGCTTAATATCAACGGAATTTACTTTTTCTTCGGCAAGTTCTGTTTTCATCGTTTCCATTTTCGTTTCCAGCTCTGCCTGCTCGTCATCATATTGTTTCATAAGTTGCTTATACTGTCTTTCGGGAAGTAAACCCGATATGAGATTTTCATACAAGCCACGAACAAGTGCGGAAAGTTCGTCATAGCGTTTCTGACAGCGTTGCAGTTCCGATTGATTGTGTTTCGGCTTTTCCTCTTGCTTGTCTTTCCAAAGGGATTGCAGTTCCAAAGCAAAGGCTTGTTCATCATTAAGAACAAACCTTGAAAAGCGTTTGACAGATGATAATATCAAGGCTTCAACATTGTCAGCACTAATCGAATGAGCAGTACAACCGTTCACTCTGCTTGCATACCCACCGCAACGGTAAGAATACTGCACAGAACCGTCTTTTTTACTGTAATGTGTCTGCAAAGTCATTCTTCTTCCGCAATCGGCACAGTACAAATATCCGCTCAAACGGTTGCTGTGCGTTCCCCAAGCCGAAGCACGATTTACTCTGCTTCTGCGTTTCTGAACGCTGTCCCAAAGTTCCTGCGATATGATAGGTTCGTGTGTATTCGGAAATACATACTGTTCTTCTTCGTCTGTGCTTTTTCTCTTGTGAAGTTTGAAATTTGTGCTTACAGACTTACGCAAAACGGTGTGTCCGAGATATTCCTGCCTGTCTAAAATATTTCTTATCGTTGACATTGCCCAAAGATAAGGGTTTGTGAACTTGTTGCCGTTGTACTGTTCGGGGTGGTATTCCTTTGCGTATGCCGCAGGGGTTAAAGCTTTTTCTTCGGTCAGTATTTCTGCGATTGCCCTTGTACTTTTGCCATCATTGGCAAGAAGAAAGATACGCTTTACCACTTCCGAAGCCACAGGGTCAACAACAAGCGTTTGTTTATCGTTCGGCAGTCGGTTATACCCATAAGGGATAGAACCGCTACAACGCTTTCCGTCTTTCATACGGGCATCGAATATAGCCTTGATTTTATTGCTTGTGTCTTTGGCATACCATTCATTCATAATATTCAAAAACGGAGCAAAATCATTATCCGAAGCGTTGTTACTGTCAATACTGTTGTTGATTGCAAGAAAACGGACATTTTTCTGTGGAAACAGAACTTCCGTATAAAACCCTACTTGCAGATAATTTCGCCCTAATCGGCTCATATCCTTTACAATCAAGGTTTCTACATTTCCTGCTTCAACTTCTTTTATCAGAGATTGAAAGCCGGGGCGATTGAAATTTACACCCGAAAATCCGTCATCGGTAAAATGACGAATGTTTTCAAAACCATTCCTACGGGCGTAATCTTCCAAGTATTTCTTTTGGTTGGTTATCGAATTTGACTCGCCTGTAAGGTCATCATCTCTCGACAAACGCTCGTAAAGTGCCGTAATTCTTGAAGTCCTTGACATTCTTTTTACCTCCTTCCTTATGTATTTTTTCAATTTAGGACAGTTAAATTCATCGTCCTATAAAAGTATAGCCCTCCGGGGAGAGTTCGAGTGCTGTTACTGTTTCGCCAAAGGTAGAAGCCCAAGCATCAAAGTTGCTCAATCCTAATTCAGCAAGCTTGTTGTACTGCAAATACCTCTGCATTGTGTATAACTCTGTCATTGAATTGCTTATAGGTGTTCCTGTTGCAAATACAACACCCTTGCCGTCTGTAATCTCATCAAGATAACGGCACTTCATAAAGAGGTCGCTTGACTTCTGTGCTTCGGTCTGACCTACACCTGCCACATTTCGCATTTTAGTGTAAAGGAACAAGTTTTTGTAGTAGTGTGCTTCGTCAACGAACAATCTGTCTACACCAAGCTCCTCAAAGGTAACAACATCATCTTTCCTTGATTGGTCGTTGAGCTTTTGTAGTTTGTTTTCCAAATTCTTTTTTGTTTTTTCGAGCTGTTTAATTGTAAAGTTTTCAGCGTTGTTGTCTTGTGCAAACGCAATGCTTTCAATAACATCATCAATCTGCGTTTCGATAATTTGACGCTGCCTTTCAATGCTCATCGGTATCTTTTCAAATTGCGAATGACCTATGATTACTGCATCGTAATCTCCCGTTGCTATACGGCTGCAGAATTTCTTTCTGTTCGCTGTTTCAAAGTCTTTCTTTGTCGCAACCAAAATATTAGCGGCAGGATAGAGCTGCATAAATTCAATACCCATTTGCTCAGTAATATGATTTGGCACAACAAACAGCGACTTATTGCATAAACCTAAACGCTTACTTTCCATTGCGATAGCGACCATTTCAAAGGTCTTTCCGGCTCCGACGGTATGTGCGAGCAAGGTATTTCCGCCGTATATTGCGTGAGCTACTGCGTTTCTCTGATGTTCTCTTAACTGTATTTCACTGTTCATTCCATCAAAAATGAGGTGACTGCCGTCATACTCACGAGGACGAACAGAGTTAAATTTTTCGTTGTAAAGACGGCAAAGTCTTTCTCGTCTATCTCTGTCTGAAAAAATCCAACTTGCAAAGCGACTCTTTATAAGCTCCTGCTTACTCTGAGCAATGGCTGTTTCCTCCTTGTTCAGTATTCTTTTTTCCTTGCCGTCCTCAAAAACATTATCAAATATTTTTACATCTCTTAAATTGAGTGTATCTTCAAGTATTTTGTAAGCATTGATTCTCTTAGTACCATATGTGCTGACTGCATTTACAGATTTATCGAAGCTCTTATGTGATATTCTCCACTCGGCATTATATTCAGAATACGAAACATCTATCGAATCCCTTATGTATCGGGGAGTTCCTATAGTTTCATACATAAAGTCCCTTACCACATCAACAGGCAACCAAGTAGCACCTAAACGAACATCAATTTCAGTTGCAGTTAAGTCAACAGGCTGAACAGCTTTAAGTGCAGTTATATTGCAGTCATATTGCTCCGGCTTATCGTAACTATATGATAAAGCTGTTCTGAGTTTTTCTCTTACATTGCCTGACAGATACTCATCAGCAGTTTGATAAATATCCGTTCCGGGTACATTAAATATTACTCCCTCAAGCTCATCAATAATATCATCAACAGATTTGCCGTAGAGTTGACTCATATATTCCAAGTCAATCTTTGCTTTTTCTGAAATGGATACCGCAAGTGCGTCAGATGCTGTATCGACTTTATCAACAGCCTTATGCGGTTGAATTGTTCGCTTGCTAAAAATATCCGATTTGCCCTTATAATTCTTTTCACTGTCAAATTTTTCAAGTGATGCAAGCAAATTGATTGAGTTATCTTTTTCAAAAGCCTTCATATTTGCTTTTGAATTAATATAACCATACTCATTGACGAACCTATCATAGATAACATTGAGCTTTCGCTGAGAGTTTGCAATAATCTCATCAGGCATATCCTCAAGTTGATTATTAAGAACTTCTCGAAGAGCCTCTCTTACTTTAACAAGAGCTTTTATTCTTTTTTCTGCTGTTTTATTAACTTTTTGCTTCTCCATAACGCTGTTTTGGCGATAATATATATCACCGTCAACAACTGTATAAGAGAAATTTTTAACATCAGGAGTAGCAGGAATTAAGTCTGCGTCCTCATCATCTTCCGTATCTTCAAAGAGCTTTTCGATTGCCTGTGCTTTATACTCTCCGTCAATATTAGATACAGCTTCATTCAGCAAGTCCTCAAGATTTGCATTTTCATAAGCAATGCACTCTGCTTTTGCTCCGAACTGTCCTGAAACTTCTTGCATTTCGCCGAGTATCATTTCCGGGTGTTCGACAAAGTAGCTGTTAATTGTAATACCGTTATCATCTTTGCCAAGATGTACCCAATCAGGCTCAATGTCAATCATTTTCTCACGCTTTTTCAGTATCAGAATATCGGAAGTAACCTCCGTTCCGGCGGTCTTTGAAAAAGTATCATTTGGAAGTCTGATTGCTCCGAGAAGTTCCGCTCTCTGTGCTATGTATTTTCTTACTTTAGAGGACTTTTTGTCCATTGTACCCTTAGAAGTAATAAAAGCAATTATGCCGCCCGGTCTTACCTTATCCAATGTCTTTGCAAAAAAGTAATCGTGAATAAGGAAATTATATTTATCGTACTTTTTATCAAGCACTTTAAGCTGAGCAAACGGAACATTACCGACTGCAGCGTCAAAAAAATTATCGGGAAGATTGGTTGTTTCAAAGCCTTGCACCGCAATATTAGCCTGCGGATACAGCTTACTTGCAATTCTGCCGGATATATCATCGAGCTCTACTCCGTAGAATTTGCTGTCTGACATATTGGTCGGGCATAACCCCATAAAGTTGCCGACACCGCAGCTTGGCTCAAGGATATTGCCTGTTTTAAATCCTAAGTTATTAAGTGCATTATACACTGCTCGGATAACTGCAGGAGGTGTATAGAATGATGTAAGTGTGCTTGCTAATGCAGCTTTATACTCATCATCGTTTAGTAGAGCTTTTAGTTGTGCGTTGTTTTCAGCTTTGAAGTAGCTGTCAAGACCTCCCCAACCTACATACTTTGCAAGTATTTCTTGTTCTGCTGGTGTAGCCTGTCTGTTGCTGCTTTCAATTTCCTTAAGCGTTTTTATTGCGTTAATATTATTGGCATAACGCTCACTTTTTGTGCCATCGGCAAAATTATCATCTGTGATTACATAGTTTTTACCATCAGAAGAAAAAATAATATCTTCTTGTTGCTTCGGAGCGGACAATTTGTCCGATTGCTGCTCTAACTCCTGTACAAATTCATCTCCATAAACAGGAGTTAAGAGTGATGGCTCGTTATCTCTTTCCTGTTCAAGTATTGGCACAAGATTTTTATAGTTATCATACTGCCTTAAAAAGTCAATAACACCGCCGTCACCGTCGCCAATGTCTTGTCTTTCTGTGTATCGAGTTCCGTCGGGCATATTGATAATAAACTTTGTCTTTGCATAGCCTTGATGAACACTGTCAATTTCTCCGTCTTCATAGGCTTGATATATTGCGTCCATATCATTGCCATATGTGTCTTGCTCATACTGTCTGAGTCTGACCCATTCATCATCGGCAGACTTCATAATTCTGTCAAAATCTGCTACCGAATAAGTCTTGCCATCTTCAAACGCAGGATGTTCGCTCCAGTCGCAAGTGATTGTCGGACGGTCGGCTTTTGGTTCGATGTCAGCTTGCTGTAATTTTTCATAATCATCAGCTGACATACTTCCGTCATAAACTGCCGTATCGAAATCATCTTCGAAACCCATACTGAATTTATCGGAAAAAGGCAAATTATTTCGCTTTGCAACTTCCTGTGCTTTGTTACGCAAGCTTGCTCTTTCCGCTATATCCTCCGGCTCAACGGTCAATATTTTATAACCGATTTCAACAAGCAAGTTTTCGTTATCTTCAAGATAAGAGGACGGAAATCCGACCATTGGTATCTTTTCTCCGTTAATTGTTCGTGACATAAGCGTTAAATTAAGTGCCTCGGCTGCTTCTTGAGCATTATCACCTAACACCTCATAAAAGTCACCCACACGGAACAGTATTATCGCATCGGGATTTTCTGATTGTATCTCTGAATAAGAGTCATAATAATCCTTTTGCTTGAAATTGGTATCACCTGACAAAGCAATATTTGTAAGCTGATTTTTTACATCATCAGTCAGACCTTCGGCGAAGTGGCTGTTACTGTTGTATTTGTCGAGTGAATCACGGAAGAATTCACTGTCAACATCGACTGCAGTTTGTCTTCCTACTGAAACAATATAGTCAAAAAATTCAGATGTGTTATCAGGGTATTTTTTTGATGCTTCAATAACTTGTTCGTAAGGTATTTCTGTAATAACAAACTGACCGCCTGAATCTGCATCAGGATTGTAATAAATGTATGTAAACGATTCTTTGTCTAAATTATTGAAAAATAAATCTTTATCAAGCGATTTTTTAACAAATAAATGTTCATTAAACTGCCTATTTTCTGTAATCTTTTTTTCAAACTCTTCTTTGCTCATATCTGTACTGAGCAAAGGATAACGGCTGTCAAACAATGATACAGCATTATCGGTTATACCGATAATCTTATACTCATCAGCTCCGATGTAACACTTTTTCCCTACAGAATATGCAAGTTCTAACTCCTCAGCAGGGATTTCGGCTTCTTTTTGTTTCTCTGCGGGTAGTTCTTTTGCTTTCTTATAGTCAATGTAACCTTGTTTTTCAGCTGAATTTAGGTATCCGTCGGTTTTGATGAGATAGGATATAATCTTAGCGACTTTTTCCCATTTGAGTAATATTTTATTTTCGGTGTTTTTGTTAGCTAATAACAGCCCTTTTCCATCCCAATCGACACCAATATGGTTATAAGTTGCGGCACTTGACTTACCGCCAATCCCATACTCATTTTTCAAAAATTGAGCATTATCTTTTAAAGTTTCGTCTTTCGCAAATTGCTCGTATATTCTATATTTTCCGTTTACAACGCCACTTCCCTCAGTAATAATCTTATTGATTTGCTCCTGAGAAATAGAAAAAGCAGAGGAATTATCAATTACCTCTGCTTCTGTATTGCTTTTTAAATTTTCTTCATTTAGATGTAAATCATTTCTTCGAGAACTTCCTGACGAGCTTCTTCCTGAATGCCGTTCGCCAACTGAACCCACTTGAGCCAGTCTTTCTCCTTGAGTTCCTCGGTTACTCCCAATGCTTCTCTCTTCTGCTCTATCAATGTTTCGTACCTCTCCTGTGCCTGAGTCTGAATTGTTTCGAGGTGGGTAAAGATTTCCCCTGACATCAGCATCATATCGAATTCTACTGGATTGTTCGTTTTCAGATATTCTTTCCTTGCCATTCCCCACATATTCAACTCCAATTTCGGGAGTTGGAGAGTTGGCGTCCAATATCCCTCTTTGTCCCTGGCGTACTCCAGACCATAGGCTATTATTGTTTCGTTTGCCATTATTAAGCACCCTTTCTTTCTGTATTGTATATGAAATAATTTGCAATATAGATTTTGCTGTACCAAAAGTAGCATTACCTAAAGCTACAGCCGCTTGTGAGCTATCATAATATGTTACTTCTCTGAAATCTCCAAAATTAAATATTTTAGTAATATCAAAACCACAGCGAGAGCATATTACAGCCATTGCACTTTTTGCAACTATGTCAGAATGTATTTTCCTTGCATTATCATACCTCGAAATTGTTGCTTTTCTATATACATTCTTAAGTATTTGATAATTATTCTCGGAATTTGATTTAGCAAGAATGTTAATTGCACCTGCAATAACTGTTTCAAAGCTTTTTGCTTTTAAACCAAATTTTTTATTGAGAGCAGTTACAATACTTTGCTCGTCTTTTATATCGTACTTCCATAAAGGAACAGGTTTTGATTTTTCTGTTTCGATAGTTTGAGAAATATCATAATACAATTTTACTCTACTATTAGATCCATTGAAAACAATCGAGGGAATAGCGACTGCGTTTTTATCAATCATTCGACCGAATTTTTCAACCCACGCTTTTTTAGGTAACACTGCTGTAGAATTTGGAAAAGTTGTATTGACTAAAACAAGTTCTTTAAAATCCAGTTTGTAATTGTGGCAAGCTGAATATAAAAATTTAAGCCAATCATTTGGTGTTGCAGTGAGATTCCTCAGTTCATTTTCGAACATACGAATATAATTATTAAGTTGATTTTCATATTCTATTGACATCATTATCCTCCTAACATTTTATTACTTTAAAGCATAAAAGTCAAGCCTAACTTGAACTTTTTTTGATTAAGTAATAAAGTCCATCGCACTTATATAAGTTTGGTAGCATATAGAGTCCTCCTTTTCTTAAATGTCAAATTGAATTAGTTTGCAAAACTATTATTGCAAAGTTACCTTCTTTCCGGGATATAATATATTATTTATATTGTTGCTGTTGCTTTCAAGAAAAACAAGATTGTAAGTTCCGTTTTCTTTTTTAAACACAGCGTAATCAATATCTGAGTTTTTAATAAGGTCATATTGCTTTGAGCTTATAACCTTGTAACAAAGTTTTTCTCCTGTTTCTTCTGATTGTTTTTTCAATCTTCTGTTAATTTGAGCGTTTACCTGCACAAATGTTGGTGCAGTTGGCGCTGTTGATTTATTCGGATATAGTAAATTCAATATTCTGTCTTTATCATTTTCGAGAAAAACGATATTGAACTTATCTTCTGATTTTTGAAATTTTGCAAATTGGACGCATTTAAAATTTAAAATATCAATTTGATTTTTATTTACCATAAGATACTCCAGCTTCTTGCCTGACCTTTTAAGTCTTGAATATGTTTTTCTGTTTCTGATGGTATCGGCTTGAGTAATCAGAGAGTCTGCACTTTCAAGACCAAGAACATTAGCAATTCTTTGTAAGTTATGTTCCTTGACCGTAACCATTGCAACGCCTGTTACCATATCGACATTTGCATAACAAAGAATACCGTCATTGAACAGCTTTGCAAGCTGAAAGCTGTACAGCTTAATTTGTGCAGTATTGCCAAGCGTTCCGGTTAATTCTCTGTACGGCACATTCGATATTTTCTTTCTCATCTTTTTATAATCTGTTGTTTGTCTTACTGTATATTTTAAATTTTGCTTGATTACATTTTTATGAACTGTTTTTTTAGAATTTAAAAATATGTGTTTTAGTAAATTAAGAGTAAACGCAAACGGATTTTTAAAAAATGTTAAGTTTTCAAAATACTTGTTGCTTGTCACCTTGACCTTATCTGAGTAACGCTTTTCATATCGTTCCCATTGATTTTTAGCTTCCTGTTCCATTTCCTCGAAAACTCTTTTTTGATTTTCTTCTTTATATTTTTTCTTTTTGGGCTTTACAAATTGCAGTCCCAATGCTTTGTCGATACTTGCTTTGCAATATTTATTGCCGAATTGTTTTGCAAGTGTGTCGGCTCTTATCGATTTTGCTTCGCCGTTTTTGTGAAACACAATATGTGCGTTGCCGTATTTAATTTCATAATCGTTGCTTTCAAAAAAGTTTATAAATTCTTCTTTTGTTTTGCAATCTTCAAGTGCTTTATCAATATCATTGACAAGATTAAATTTCCAACTTTTGCCCTCAATAGCTTTGCGAAACGTAGCATCATCAAGTCTGCACGTTTTTTGCGGATTTTCAATTACATTTAAACCGTACTTGTAGCACAGCTCATCCGAAACTCGTCTAATCATTCTGACGGTTTTCATATTGTCAAGAAATTTGTGTCCGTCGATTGGTGATACTGAATTAATAATAAAGTGATTATGTAAACACTTACCGTCAAGGTGAGTAGTCATTACAACCTGCATATCAGGGAAACATTTATGAATTAACTCTCTGCCTATTTTGTTTGCAAGCTCAGGTGTTAATTTATCATCAACCGCAAAAGATTGTACAAGATGATGTGCAAGAATTTTATTATCCTTATCATACATTTTTCTTGTTTGTTGAAAAAATTTTGTTGTTTCCCAATTTGTAAAATTTGAATTTGTTAAATTGCAGTATGTAAGTTCAGGAGTTGTTTTATCTTTGCGAGTTATGTAATTCAACGCATTAAAGATATGTGCATTTGATGTCATTCGATTAGACATTTGCTTTTTAGGGTCTTTGTTTATTGTTTTAACTACTGCCATTAATTACATTTCCTTCTTTGCTGAATTCACTCGACTGTTTATAATTGCCAAAGCATTGTTGATTTCTTCAACGACTTCTTCACTCAGCTGATTGTGAGAATTTTCTGAATCAGATTTTGGCTCGCAGATATACGAAACGAATTCAGACATTTTATCGTAACAGTCGGATAAAATATTTTTTGCTGATTCTATTTGATTTGAAGAAATGTATTTGTTTGTGTTTGCGATTGCTGCAATCTGATTGAGGTTATTGCCAAGTGCGGATAATTGATATAGCAGTTCAGGAAAATTCTCGCATACTACTATTCGCTTTCGTCTTACACATTTTAGAATGTACTCAGAAATTGACATATTGTTGAGTGCAGCCTGATATGCTATTTCCGCTTTTTCGGCTTCTGACACTCTTATATATATCCTATAGCTTTTAGCTTCCTTTTTCATTTTGTCCTCCCAAAACTGCAAATTTGCCTGATTTTTGCCTTTCTTTTTCTGAGGGCTTTTGTATCATCATTTCGGCACGAAATGATGATACGCCAGCACAGATTTTGTACGCACAAAATCCGATTTGTGCGTACAAATCGCTGGTCAGGTGTATACCCCTGAAACCCCATAGTTTTTATTTTTGTAAAAACTAAATCGCATACGCTCACCAACAGAAAAAGAAACTTTTTCTGTACAATCCGAAAATTGATTATAAATCAATTTTCTTCATTTATATTTTCGTCAGCGTTTACTTCCGATGTATACTTTTCCAAAAAGTCCTGAAAGTCTGTTACGGATTTAATTCCGTAGTCCGACAAAACCGAGCACAGCTCGTTGTGTTTTTCTTTTTCAATTTGCAGTTCTAAGCTCTTTTTTTGAGCAGTAAGTTTTTTTATTTTCTCTTTTGATTTTTCAATTTCAGCTTTTGTGTTTTCAATTTCTGAAATCACCTTTTTTAATTTTTCATTAGTTGTTGTTCTCATTTCTTATTCTCCTTTATATTGATTAATAGTTTAGATTGTATATGTAATTCATATCTACCTTTTCGGAAATCCCGTCAACACTGCCTGTCCACGAATACTGATGAATGTCAACAAATGCCGGAAGCTCATTGTACGAATTATTTGGTGCTGCCATCCAAATTAAATATTTACTTGCAAGCTCATCGGGATAAGCACTGTCAACAAGCATTGATTTTGCCGAATACAAACCCGACTCGAAGCCGTTGCTTTTTATGCCGTCACAAAATGTTGAAATTATATCCGTAAGAGTTCGTCTTGGCAAAACAGCTTGGCGATACTCTTCCACATCTAAAAAGACAGGAAGGTCAAACTGCTTTCCACCTATTGTGTTCATACAGTTTTTAACTTCTGCTTTAGCTGCGTCAACCGATGTAGCGTAGCTATACCAGTATGCTCCAACATTTAAACCTGCGGTCTTTGCCTTTGCATAATATTCATTAAATTTTTCGTCCTCTTGATTATCGTCTTTACCGTAGCCTGCTCTGAGAATTACACAAGTAACACCTGACTTTTTTACTTTATTGAAATCAATATCACCGTTCCACTCCGATAAATCAACACACCTTGCTTTTTCAACTTTGATTTTTGCCGTTACAGTTTCCCTGCACTGCTTAACAGTAACAGTTGCGTTGCCAACTTTATTCACTTTTACTTTTGCCAAACTTTTTTCCGTTGAAATAATTTTAGCAACAGAACTGTCAGATGATGTAAAGGTGATCTCATTTACATCATTATTTGTATCAACAGAAATCGTAAAAGTATCACCGACATTTTTGCAATATTCTTTTGTTGATATACTTATCTGTGTATTATTTTCTACGCTCTGATTGCTGATTTCAATTTGTAAAAACGATACATCGTTTACATCAATTCTGCCGTCATTGTTCAGGTCATAGTCCATATTGTCTGTAAAGTCTGATATTTCACTCTGTAAAAAGGTTACATCGTTTACACTAACGCTATCATCGTTATTCACATCAAAACCGGCAGCAAATACAGATGTGCTGTAACAGACCGACAATATTGCTGTTGCTGTAATCAGCAATTTCTTGAATAGCTTATTCATTTTCCGTTCCTTCCTCATTTGGTTTAATTACTTTGAACAAAATAATAGCTACAACCATTGAAATAGCAACTATATCAAAAAGACCAATCACACAAGAAATACTTTCATATGATGAATCAATTTCATTTTCTAATATTTCTTTTGCGAAGCGCTCAAGTTGTTTAGATGATATTTTTTCCAAATCTAAAACCTGTCCAGAATTTGAAATACTCATATCTCCATCGCCAACGACTATAACTGTATATGTTGAAATTTGTTGAGGAGTCACAAGGCAAGAATATTCATAACAAGTACAATCGTATGTATTATCTTCAATATACTTAACATTACAGTCATAATAATATTCCTTTATATTTATACAGTCATTAACTGTAAAAGAATATGATTCGCTTGTGACTCGCAAACTATCCGTATCAACAGATTTGACAGCTCTCGTACACTCTGCTTTCTTTTGCGATTTTTCTAATTGCATATTATTTTTAGCTTTGGCATAATACTCGGCATAATTTGTTTCAAGTTTTCTTGCTACTAATGGATCAACCATAAAAGCACCAACTAAAACGCCTAAATTAGCAATGAGTAATAATACTTCCAAAATAACGCAACACACTTTTACTGCTTTTTTTAACATAATTATCATCTCCTATACGGTTATTTAAAATCTTAATCTTATAACTTACAAGAAGAATTTGTCCCACTCTGAATAGCCGAAAATGTTATATAATTATTTTTTGTGTTTGTTCTTAGTAAGGTAATACAATATAAAAAATCACTTTGCTGCTTACAAGATTATTTATCAGTAGTTCTTTAACCGCTTTGCGATTAAGTTTTCCTGTACCTGTACCAAGCAAAGGCACTGCTACAGAGCGAAGATTTAATTTTTCGGCTGTCAATTTTATTTTAGGTATAAGTTTTTCTATTGTTTCAAATTTCGCTTTACCACCCGGAAATCGCATTGTTACAGCGTGAATAATTTTTTTATATTCCATATTTGGAGCATCTGTAACAAATACCTCTCCGGGAGCATAGCCGAATATATGATGAGCTTTACATTCTTTTTTAGCAAGCTTCTCAACTGCTCCTTTTGTAACATACTGTATACTTTCGGCTACACCTTTATGTAATTCCTTAACGCACACTCTTCCACCCATATAGCCAATACCGTTAGAAGCATTCACAATAGCTTCTATATCATCAAGCTTTGTTATATCACCGTAAATAATCATATATACTCCTCAAATGCTTGTTTAGCTTCACATTCGCTGAAAAAAGCATTTTTACCAACAGTCCAAAATTCATCGCCTGATGTTTTGCACCTTACGCTCATACCGTTTTCTTCTATAAGAATTGCGGTAACGGTATCACTGCACATCAGCATTTCTCCGTCACCTAAGTCATCAATCAAGAAAACTTTTTTACCTATCATATTTTCTACCATATCAGTACCTCCCTTTATCATAACTGGAACTTTTGAGATTGTTTTCTGTTTTTTAATTTCCTTTTGCTCTTTTTCCCTTCCGCAACATTTAAAAGCATTGTAGATAAAAAAGATATATAATATAATTAATGAAAGTAATAAATAAAAAAGATAATTATGTATAGTATCAAAAAATTCTGTATTGGAAGACAAGAAGAGTATAGGTGTGATATTAATATTCATTTTATTATAAACCTTATAATTTTTTATAATATATTGTTTAATTCGGTTATATATTTGAATATAGGTCACTTGTTTGACTTGAAAAAATGTAATTTGTATCGATTTTTCTTTTTGACATCATTGATAAAATTTCATTTCTTTTGTTATAAATTAATTCTTCTTTTTGGCTTAATGGCAAAGAATTTTCAATAGGACTCGGTTTAATATATTCATCTATAATAATTCTATCTATGATAGTAACCAATGTATCTGCTATATCGTCATCACAAGTGAGATTTTGCAAAAATTCAGATATATTTCCTTTTAAATCAATTTTTAACTTTAACAAAAAATCAGTCCTTTCAGAATTGAATTAACAGATTATTTTTGCTTTAGTAATCTGCGTATCCATTTAATCTTTGCAATAGTCCATTCTTTAATCGCCTTAAAGGGATAGAAAGGTGATCCACGAAATACATAAATAACAAACATAAGAAAACAGAGCAATGCAGAGAAATAAACCAAATCCCACCAAGTATAAACACGATTACTTTTATTGCTAATCACCTCATCAGCTGTTGCAGTATCAGTAATCGTATCTTCAACCCTTTCGCCACGCACACACAATCTGTGCGTATTAATTGAGTACGGATAGCAAGTGACCAATGTCACATAGTCTTTGCCGTTCTCAATCTCAAGCTTGCTTGAATCATCAGGGTCAACTATATTAATCTCACACACTTTGTATGTGAGTGTTTTATTCAGTACATTTATTTTAAAGGTATCTCCGATTTCTAACTTGTCCAGCTCATCAAAGAACACCTGTTCAGGATAACCGGAGTGAGCGGATATAACAGCGTGTGTGCTTGCACCGCCAACAGGTAGTGAAGTGTTTGCCAAATGTACACAGCCGTTTTTGAGTTTTTGTTCTGTGTTGGTGCTGTCGTGATACACCGGTAAGTCAACATTTATCTTTGGAATTTCGATAGTACACATTATATCGTCATAGTTGAGAATGTTCTCATACTCTGACATTGCTGCATTGTATTCGTTTTTTTCTTCATCGTTTAACGCACTCTTTGCGAGCAATTCGTTAAAATTTTGAGCCTTAGCAAGCTCGTTGTCGATTTCATAATCAGACATTGTTTGAGTGCTTTCACTGTAGTTTTTTATAACTGTTTCATTGCTTTTACTGTTGATGTAATCGGCAATGTTGGGATATACTATAAAGCCTATTCCGACCGCAGCAAGAACGCAGAGGGATATAAAAAATATTTTAGTTTTCATAATTTTTTGTGAGCAAGGGCCACCGATAAATCGGCAGCCCTTTTGTTATAGTTTAATTATTTAGCTGTCTTAGCTGATTTCTTCTTGATGAGGTATGCAAGTACCAACGCAAGAGAAATGCCTACACAAGCCACACCAGCCATTCTGATGAAGCCTACATATCCGCCTGTCTTAGGGAAGAATACGATTGTATCAGTTACGGTAATTTCAACTGTGCCGTTTGTCGGTGCATTCTTTACCCAAGTGTTTTTAGTGAATACCGAATTATACTGAACAGGGATTTCAACTTCAATTACCTTGCCGTAAACATTGTAACCAGCAGGAGCAACAGTTTCTACAATGTAATATGTTCCGCTCTGTAATTTTATTTCCTCATTTGCTGAATTTTTAAAAATTACATTACCGTTGCTATCTGATGTACCCGTTCCAATAACATTGGTATGAGCTTTATCGTTATACAGGTCAAAGGTTGCACCTGCAAGCGGATTGCCTGCTTCGTTAAGTTTGAGTACCTTAAGTCCATATGTGTAAACATATACCTTATTGCCCGGAACACTGTCAACACCTGAATCATTACCGTATTCAAGTTTAACATCCTCATTAGGGTTACCTGCTGTACCTTTCACGGCATACTTGTTGAGTGTTGCTGAATATGTAACAATTACATACTTTGCGTTGCTTGTGTAAAAAGCTGACTTTGCAAGATATTCAGAAGTAAGAGCGACATTAAACTTTGTGTTTTTGCCCTCACCCTCGCTTGTTACATTCACCTTGTAATCTGTGCCTTTAGTAAGGTCAGCTACTTTAGCACCTTTAGCGTCAACAAGTGTAACCTTGAATGAATTTTTGTTAAGTGTAAGACCTGCACTCATATCATCATATACAGCATATGTTGTGAGCTTAATGTCATTTGAGCCTGCTACTGTATTCTTGAGCTTAAAGTTTACAGTGTCACCAAGGCTTACATCTGTATAGTTAGTATTGTTTTTTGTGCTGTTGGTAATTGACTTTTCTGTTGACGGTGTGCTGTCAGCTACTTTGCTTGCAAGATTGATTTCAGCGTAGCTATATACCCACTCACCGTTATTGTAATACGGGAGAGCAAGAACAGAGTTTGTGATACTTGTAACACCAGCAGGGTACTTAACACACTTGATGTAATAAATACCCTGTACAAGGTTTGAAAAGCTCTGTGTTGTGTTTGTTGCCGATGAAGTAAATGTACCCTGTGATACTGCTGTACTTAAATCAGCGGTATCGAGTGCGTCAAGAGCAGCCTTTGAATCGCCTGCAAGAATTTCTGCGCTGATTGAATTTACAAGAGATGTGTACTCTGTTTTGAACGGAGTAGCTGTTGTGCTCTTGAGGTCAGCAACTCTGAACAGTTCAAAAGTATAGCCCGGTTTAGTGCATTTCACACTGATATTGACCTTTTGGTCTGTCTTAAGTGCAGTAGCCGCACTTGCTGTCGGTATTGCCGCAAAGAGTAATGTCAACATCATTACTGCTGCGAGCAGTTTGCCTGTGAATGATTTTCTGATTGATTTTCTCATAAGAAAACCCCTCCTTAAAAAAATTTTTGCGGACAATTTGTCCACTGTATGTAAAAGGCTCAACAGATTTACTGTCGAGCCTTTTTGCCGATGTGTTTCTTCTTTTTCCTTATACCAAAACCAATAGCACCCACAAGAAAAGTAAATGCTAATACAGCGGCGCCGATTTCAATGTAAATCGGTCTGTTGTTGCCTGTTCCGCCGGTTTCAGGAATGAAGACGCTGTTATTCTTAACCGTAAGCTGTATATCAAGTGTATCTAAGCTGTCGGGTGAAATCGTAAATTTAATCTTGCCTGCATACGGCATATTACCTTTGCTGTCTGTTTCAATGAAGTAATAATCACCGGGCAAGAGGTTATTTACAATAATTCTGCCGTCGCTGTCGGTAACGAGCTTTGTTACCGTATCAGCCGTCTTGCTGTCGGCAGCTTCGTACATAATACTGCTGCTTTTATTTATAACATTAACAATGCCTGTTTTTGTGTTGTAGAGTTCAAACTCAATACCCTCAAGCGGATTGCCGTTGCCGTCGGTTTTTGTAAGTCGAACACTGCCTCTTACAAGTGAGTTATACATCTTAACGATAATGCTCTTGCTGTCCTCAAGTGTTACGGTTTGAGCCGCAGGCTTTACATACTTCGTGGGGAAGTAATATGTACCGTCTGCATTTTTAAAGCCTAATTCGTCAATTGTGTATTTAACCTTTTCATTGCTTGTGTTATACACCGCAAGATTGGTAAGCTGAGCAGTGCCGTCCTCGCCTGTTACAAGCACCTTATTTGTTTTGCCGTCATCAGACTTTACCGAGAAGTAAAAGCCGCTTACAATGCCGTCCTCTGATTCTTTCTGAACGATAAGACCTGTTTTTTGAAGTCTGTTTGCAAAATAAAATGAAAGAGTAACATTTTCCTTTAGCGTAACGGTTTTTTTAGCAGGAGGAATATATCTGTCAGGTATCGAGTATGTACCGTCTGCATTTTTGTAGCCAAGCTCTGTGATTATGTATTTTACATATTCTCCGCTTGCTTTGTAAACAGGCAGGTCGCTGAGTGTTGCTGCACCGTCTATGCCCTGGCTTTTTGTTACTATGTTTTCGTCTGTCACTCCGTCATCAGACTTGACATTAAACCATACATCCTTAGCAGTATTAGCTCCTCGCTTACTGTCATCGGCTGTTTTGTAGATTGTAAGATTGCCGTAAACAGTATCTCTGGGTTCAGGTACTTCAATCTCGTTAAATGTTGTGATTGAGCCTGTGGCTTCATCAACCTTAATTTGTCGGATAAACAATTCAGGATTGATTTTGTAGCCTGTCGGGGCTTTGGTTTCTTGCACAGTAAAAGTTCCTAATGGTAAGGTAGGATTGCCTGTTGTTGTAACATAGAATTTTTCGTTATAGTCACTATCTGCTCTATATTCATCAGCTAAGCGACAGTAACCGTCACCGTCAGTCTTTAACACCCATTTTCGTTCAGGCTTTTTCCCCTCAAGTTCACTTTCAGAGTAATAATATCCCTGATAATAACATAATGTAAATTCAGCATCAGCCATATTAGTTGTCTGACCTGTTATAGCATCTTTCTTTCGTAAAACAATACGAACGGGGTCATTTTCAGGTCTATCGATAATAGTAGCAGATAGAATAGCAAAACCGTTATCGGTATCACTTAATGTGAACTTTGTGGCTGATTTATTTAGCATATAGCCTTTAGGTGCTACCATTTCGACAGCATAGTAATTGTCACTGTATTCAATTTTGTATAAGTCTGAATTTGTGTTATAGTCCCAAGAATTACCGTCTTTAGATACAGCCTTGCATTCTCCATTACTGTCGGTAATGAAGTACCTTACTATGTTGTTTTTTATACTGTTGTTATAAATATATGCAGTTGCACTTTCCTCATTGGAAAATACAGCAAACATACCGCCGTCTAATGAATAGCAATCGTTACCTGATGTTATATCAGGGTTACTGCTTTCTTTTTTGAATTTTAGCTTAACGATTTCGGTATCAGATAGTTGAAGAATATCAAGTATTCTTTCGTTATTGCAATCGTCTGTTGTGACTGTAACATTGTATTTTTTGTTGCTAAGAGTGAAGTAACCGTTTGCCGGTGCTTTTGTTTCTTTGAGGTAATACTGACCTGAACCAAGCTCAAAGTAATTCTTTGTAATCCAGTCCTGATTGGAGTACGAATACTTAATTTTAGCAATGTTACCGTTTTTATCAAGCTCCGCAACTGCAACTGCTTTGTTATCATCGCTATACAAGGTGTACTGTGCACCTGCGAAATTCAAGTAATCTTTATCAGTTGTCTGTTCTGTCAGGTTCTTGATTTCTTCGCTTGTACCGCTTTTTTTAAGATACAGTTTAGCTTTTTTCGGTATTCTTACAATTAAGTGTTGGCAATATGTACCGTCAGACGGCTTCGGCTGACAAATGTAAAAGTTACTGCTTTCACTTCTTTTTTTAATTACCGACCAGTTACTTGACGATTTAGCAATACTATGGGCAAAATCAGCAAGCTCTTTAATGATTGTATCGGTATCGCCATACCAAGCTTTCCATTCAGATGTTGGATCACCTAACATCTGATGTTCTAACTGGCTTAAAGTATAGTGAGATAAAATATAATACTTTTTCTCGTTTGCTTTGCTGCCAAATTCCTTATCAATTTTGGCAAACAACGGCTCATACAAAGAGTTGTTAATATATTTATCCAAAATGCTTTTAGCTGATTTTCCATTAACCTCAAAGTTGCTGAAATAATCACCATAAGCTACACCGTAAAAGGTATTAAGAGCAGCTATTAGTGCTTTTTCATTCTCGTTATTGGAATTTGGGTCAAGTTTAATTACTTCTTTGCCTGTTTCTCCAAAAAAGTCCGTAAATTCAACAGTCTTGCCCTCTGTTTTCTGTGCAGGTGTATTTGGGTCTATGCAATACCCAATCTCACCGTTAATTTTAAACTCATAAGCTACAAGGCTGTCTGTCCAAGGGATAGGCTTTGCTGACGATTCAAGCAAAATTTTGTTACCAATTTCAGACAGCCCTGTATATGAATAAGCACTTGCCGTAATATTAGCAATAGGAAACATCGCAAAGACAGTAACAAGCGAAATGATTACGGCTGTAAACTTTTTAAGAATTTTCATTATTAAGTTTTTCTCTCCTTTCAATGAGATAGTATATATCTTCTTAGTTTGGTGGACTTCTGCTCATATCAATGCTCCTTTCAGACTTTTTTGTAATAAAAAAAGCAGCTAAGTTCAAAACTTAACTGCTTTAATTGATGTATTTTATTTGATTAATACCAACCGGCTTCTCTTACAAGAGTTGTTTTTGTTTCATAATGACCTTTCTCAGGAACTTTAATTGTTTCATAACCTGTAATTTGTTCAATCCATTTATCACTATAGCTAAAATCGTCACCGTAAGGAAGGTGGTATGTTTTATCGTGACCAGTAACATCTTCTGTAATATCAGCTCCGCAAATGTTACATATAGTTCTCCATTGACCTTCTACAATCGGTTTCTGCCAAGTGTAACCTTCCTCATCAACTACCCAAACTTTTTCGGTTTTGTACTCAGCTTCGTGCCAAGTCTTTCCCTCGTGTGGGTCTTTTGTTGCAGGCTGTGGAGTCGGTGCCGGTTCAGGCTTACTTGAAGATGATGAACCCGAACCGCTTGACGGCTTGCTCTGACTTGAACTGCTTGAGCCGGAATTGCTTGCAGGCTTGTTTGTGTTGCCTGATGGACTGTTGTTCTTGCTTGTCTGACCTGAGTTTGAAGAATTGTTAGTTTTGCTCGACTGAGCATTGCCGGAGTTGTTATTGAGGTTTGTCTGATTGTTGTTATTCCCTGAGCTGTTACTGTTATTGCTCTGGTTACTGTTCGACTTGTCATTGTTGTTTTTGTCAGCACTTGTTTCATTCTCTGATTTCTCAGATGGCTGCGTCTGCTTAACTTCAACAACTTTTGTTTCCTCTTCAATGTGTGTGTTACCCTGTGCGTCCGTAACCACCTGAGTAACTGTTTGTACCGATGTTCCGATAACCTCATCTGCTGTTGCAGTAGGCTGTTTATTTCCGCAAGCGGTCAGCATAGCAATAATGACCGCCGCCACAGTTACTGCCGCAACCGCAACAATACCAATAGCCTTTTTCTTATTCGTCTTTTTCTCTGCTGATTCATTCGTATTTGTAATGTTTGTGTTCTTTTCTTGTGTAGTCATAACTCTGACCCCTTTCGTATTAGTGTCTATACTTATATTGTATCGTTCACAATTTTGTTTGTCAATCCAAATAAAAAAGCAGTCAAGAAATTCACTTAACTGCTCCGATTGGTATATTGACTTTTAATTTTTAATAATATATAATGTAGTTACAGAGGAAACCGTTTAAAGCGGTTAGCCTAAATCGTTAATTATTTAAAGAATAATCGTCCGAGTTTTAGAAGGCTGTCGGGCGATTATTTTTTTATGGTTACGATAATGAATAATATCAAAATCAATATTACAATTATGTACTCCATTATACACTCACCTCCTCCACTTATTATTAAGCCAATGCTTTCATAATTTGTGTGGTCGGATAAGTGCTAACCGCCTTTAACTCCTCTGCAACTAATCCATAAAGCCAAAAGGCTGAATGGCTGCGTTACATATGTGGTTTAAAATTGTTTGTTTGTGTTTGTTTTATACTTAGTGCTAAATTAAGCTGCTCGTTTTCCAACTTGAGCTTTTCGTTCTCGGCTTTAAGAATTTGGTTTTCATAATTTACTTTCTGCAAGCTCTCTCCGAGAACATTTATTTTATTAATGCTATCAATGACTGTTTTGTCATTATCTTTTAAACAGTTGTACTGTAGATCCTTTAACTTCCTGTCGGTTTTAATTTCATCTTTTATACGGATAACATCCTTGCTAACGGTGAAAATGTTTTTATTAACAGTTGTAATATTTTGCCTAATTTCACTGTGTTCTCTTGACAATGATTCTTTAGCAGCATTTGTGTTTTCAATATTTGAATTGTGATTTGTAGTTTCATATCCTAATCTTGCATTGAGCAAATCATCAATGCTTTGTTTGGTTTGTTCCGGAATATTCTTTAAAAATTTAAAATATACAATAACAGTCAATATAGCCGATGTAGCAATACTACAACCGATATTTATAAGTATTTCGGTCATTAACCCCATATCATAATTTCCTCCCGCTATACTATTATACATTTGTATAATACATACTGCTTGAAAACATAACAGCGATAGATGTATTTGTATTTCAATAATATGTGCTAACAGTGTTATCTGATAAAAAGCTTTATTTTTCTGCCTTTTTACTGTTATTACAGTGTTGAACACTTCTATTGATAATGAAGCTATCGTACCTGCTGCAAATATTACAAAAGCAGCGAATATAATTACTGAAATATAATAATAGTTCATATCGTTACACCTCTATTCTACAATTCACGTTTTTGTTTGTCAATCATTTGTTTGTTAATAATTTTTATCTATCTTTATTTTCAATCCACAGTAATCGTATCGGAATAGGAAGAGATACAAGAATTGCAATGAAAATTATTATGGGAATAGATTTACATATACATATATACATAGTTAATAACATTAATAAATGCGTTGGAAAAGTGTATGTTCTATCTTGTAATCTTTTAACACTATTATAAAATATCAAAAAGGCTGATAAAAATATAATAGATAACCATAAGTGTAAGTCTAAGTCCATCAGTATATAATAGAAGAATTGACATACGCAAGAGAAAGCAATAGTTTCCGAACTGATTTTTTTGTTTTTATTTTTTACTGTAATCCATAAAATTTTGATAATACATATCACTATAATTAAATTTGCTATAATTAAAAGGTATGGAGCTACAGAACTAAAAAGTATTTTATATATTATTTCTCTTTCTTGCATATAGCTAATCTCCTTATTTCATATAATAAAAAACAGTCAAGTTTTTATACTTAACTGCTTTGATTGATTTGTTTAATTTTAATTTAATTCCAAATAATTATTGAAAAGCTTTTCCAGATATGCTTTTCGATTATTCGATTTGCAAGCGTTAATATCTGAATGTAAAATATTTAAAGCATTTATGTAACAGTCAATAGAGTTTTTTTCTCTTGCTAATCGAAACGCCGTTACATATAAGCTTGGATTGTTAATGCGTATATTTTGATTAATTTCAGACAAACAAATCTTATTGTTTAGTAGCAGTCTTACAAGTAATTGTTTACGAGCATCTTTTTTTTGCTCATTGCTTTTACCACCTTCCAATTTGACTTTTACATAATGATAATAAAAATTTACTTTTAACATTTTTATTTCCTTCCTTTGATAATTGGATAATCTCAATTTAGTAAAATTGGGAACAAACATACTAAACCTATGACTTCAACTGCAAACCAATAAGCTGCCATTAATATTCCATATTTATCTACATATTTTATTTTTCTGTATATTTCAATGATGTTGTAAAGTGAAATTGTTATAAAAATCGGTGAAACAGTTATCATAATAAGATAGATTATATTCATAAATTACCTCACTTATTAATGCATAATGCAAAGGTACAACAGCTCCGCACAAGCTGTTGTGCTTTTGCCATTTGTTAAAAAGGAGAATAGGGTTAAATCATCAAGTGCGGTTTGTAAGTAAATCATTGCATAATGATACAAGTTCTTTAGCGTCTTGCTCATTGGGATTGAGCAAGTAAAAACAAAATTCTGCTTTGGTAAATGTTGGCTTATACACTATTGAGCATCGTGTAACACCGGCACGCAAGCCACAAGATTTAATGAAATTGCGTTTTTCTAATTGTCTTACAACATTAAATATGTATGTATCAGTATATGGATATTTTAATTTTGCACAATGCTCTGCTATTTCATTGCGTGTGCATTCTTTGTATTTCCAAAAAAGGTTCATTATCCTTAATTCAGCTTCTTTAACATATTCAACCATAATCTTTTCTCCTCTATCGGACAATTTGTCCGCTTATCCAAATTTAAAACTACTTATCGGACAGTTTTCAAATGATGAACTGTCAATATGGCACTTATCATTTTTTATTGTAACTGTAGTTAAGTTTTTGCAATTTGCAAAAGCATAATCTCCGATTTTTCTTATATTATCTGCAATAGTTACTTCTGTAAGCTGATATTTACCATACAAAGCTTTGTCACCTATTGCTGTGACTTTGATTGCTTCCTGCTTATCTGTATACATATAATTGGGAACGCTGAGCTTTTTAGCTGTACCTCTGTAGTTAGTTATCGTTGCAGTGTTGTTTGCAACGGTATAAAAGAAATCGTTATATATGAATAATTGATTAGTCATATACAGTTGTATAGCTGATATATCATTGACGGTTATACTGCCGTCACCATCGAAATCAGCGTAATACAAAGTGAAATTAGCGGGGGTATGACCGGCTATATATATTTGTGTAAGTGTTACATCGAAAATGTTAATATTACCGTCTTTATTTACATCGCCTTTTTGGTATGTAGCAGCTTGTCCTACGGTAGAATAAGACATAAACGCTATTACCACAAGAATAAAAGAAACAAATCTCTTAACCAAATTACTTCTCCTCTCTTATCATTTGATTGTAGCAGTATAAAGTTGCTCGGCAATCAGCTAAACTGTCGTGTGCTGTATCGTTTTCCCAGTCATAACCGTAATACTCTGCACACTTAGTTATTTTCTGCCATTTATTGCAGCCATACTTATCACTCCATTCGCCGTATATGTCTGCAAAATCTTGCATAACATCTATGACAGTCGCCTTGCTGTTTTCAGCGCCGATTGCATTAGCAGAAAGAAATCTTAAATCAAAGTTTACATTATATCCAATAATGACTTTTGCAGATTCAATGATATGTACTAATGCAGGATAAATCTCAGCAGAAGTAGGTGCTTTTTCAACCATTTTAGGAGTAATGTTATTGACTGCCATTGCTTCGTCCCACCTATTTGTGTTCACTGGCTTTAGATAGCTGTTGAACAATGTATTTCCATCGCCATCGATGATTGAAACTTGCAAAAGCTCGTCAGTTTCAGGATTAAGTCCGGTTGTTTCTGTATCAACAACTATGACTTCATTTTCTTTCACCAACGATAAGTATTCTAACTTATCAGGGAAGAAATATCTTATAAATTTCTCATACATATCTTTGTCATAGTTTATAAACTTCAAAAATTCAACTGCTTCTTTCCAGTTAAACATCTTTTGCAGATTTTTCTTGCTCATTTTAATTGTCTTACGGATACCAAAATCAGTAATAAAGTCTGCAACAAAATTCTCTTTGTAATCGTAGAGTGCTATATCAACAGTCTTGGCAATACATACTGAATTATTGATTATTTTATTTCTCATTGCTTTTATCATATTAAAACTCCTTCTTTCAGTGGACGATTTGTCCAGTTTTTGTTTCTTTAGCTTATCAAACTCAGCCTTTAACTCTCTGCGTTTTGCCCGAGCGACACGCTTTTCTTTTTCTTCTGCACGGTAAGTAGCAAGCTCTTCATCAGTCATTTTGCGTACTTCCTCATCCCAAAGATACAGTTCTTGATTAGGACAATAAGCATTAACCCATAGATACTTACCGCATTTTTCGTTAAGCTTAACATAGTGCTTGAGCTTCCACTGCCTTTCGGTCAGCAAAAGTCTATCTTGCTTAACATTTATCCTTGTCCTTACGCTTGTTTTATAATCGTCCCAAATGCTCATATATACGCTCCTTTCTATCAATCACCTTTATAAGCTAACTGCGAGTCAATATCAATATCTATCATCACAGGAGCATTATATAGACAGCTTATTGTATATTTGCGAATGTTTTTTATCTGTTGGTTTTTAAAAGATTGTATTAGCTTTTCGGTCACATAACAGATATGTGTATCATCAAGCAGGCTGTATCTTTTAATTACTCTTTCAGCTGATATGCTTACATTATTGATACTGTATGTATTTTCGATGTTTTTGTTGATATACACATCTGCAATCAGACTTACGATGAAATCAAGATAATTCTTATCAATGCCTTGATGCAGCAAACTGTCATAGGATATTTGTTCTTTTACATCATCAATACATTGCTGATACTCTACCACTCCATCTCTCAATCCTTCTGCTGGGAAAGATGATAGATAGATATGACTATTCTCAGTATGACTATTCTCAGTATTATTACATTCCGATTTTTGGAAGTCTTGACTTTCGATTTTCGGAGGTCTTGAGCTGTCTTTTTCGGAGTTCAAGACTTCTGACTTTTGAAGGTCTTGACTTTCATTTTTTGGAAGTCTTGACTTCCTTTTTATCTGTTTCAGACTTTCACTTTTTGTAAGTCTTAAGTTGTCTTTTTCGGAGTTCAAGACTTCCATTTTGCTTTTTTCAGACTTCTGATTTTCGGAGGTCTGAGCCTGAGATAATGGTTTTGCAAAATTCATAACATAAATCTTACAAGGATTGCCTTGCCCTTGTCGGATACGAATTATCAGTCCTATTTCATCAAGCTCGCTGAATATCTTAGTAGCCTTGCCTGTTCCAATGTTGAGCTTTTCTTTGGCTTCGTCTTGCGTGAAATACACATAGACTTTGCCGTCCTCGTCAGTCCACTTATTTTTAGCTGATAGAGCCGTTCTGTCAAGCAAGAAACCATACAGCAGTTTAGCTTCAGACGAAATATATCTAAATTCATCATCAGTAAAAAGAACTTGTGGTACTCTGTAGAACAAGTATTGTTCACATTCGTTCCCTCTGAAAAAATCGAATTTCATACTGCACACTCTCTTTCGATTTTTTTAAACTCCTTATGATAAGTATTGATTTTTGCAGCTCCAATGTTTTCGATAAGACTTGCTACTTGCATAATGCTTGTGGCTGTTGCAGAATTGGTAAGCAAGATTGAAAATAACAATTTTGCTTCTGCTGAGTAATTTTTGTATTCAGCTGTCATTAATGATTTTGGTATATAAATATCCATTAGTGATCCTCTTTCATTATATCAGTGTAACTATCAATCACTGCTTTAGTAATTGTCTGACGGATTTTATTGTTAATCGGCACTATACTTTCTTGCCCGATTTTTTCAGCAACTTTAGTTGCCGGAAATTTCAAGTGATATTTGTCGGCAATCTTAATAAGCTGTATGTCATTGATGATAAAAGAATCATCAATGACAACAGAAACAATAGCTTTGATGTTAGAACCTTTGCGGTATCGTTTAATGCGGAGCTGTATATTACTAATCTTCATTTTCTACTCCAATCTTTATGATTTTGACAATATCATCTGTGGTATAATGTTCCCGAATATACTGTCTTACTATGCGTTCAAGGATTTTATGCTGCATAATATATGTTGTTTTATTAACCTTGATTGAAAACATATTGTGAGCTGCCCGGAAATCATACGACACCTTGCAGTCGTCAATTTTTACCCCGACAGCACTGTAATAGCCTTCAATATAATTCTTCTTAAGGTAGTTATAACAATCATTTGCATCAAAAAATTCTCTGATAATGTAATAGTCAATTCTTGTAGCAGTAATTACTGTCTTTGCAATTATGCTTCTGTCAGATAAAGAAATATTTTCAGGAGCAATTACTTGAATGGTGTCAGCATCAGTTTGTCTTGTTTTTTCTACTGCTGGTGATACTGATAACTGTTCTGATGTCAGAGAACTTTCTGTATTCTCTTTCTTAACTCGTTCCTCAGCCTTTTCTTCTTTTGTATCTGAAACGGCAGATAAATTATCTGTTTCAGTATCAGAAAAATCATTTGTCGGATTATTTACAATATAATTGTCATAATCAAAGTGCCAAAAGTAATATTCATAATTTGCAAAATCTTTTTTGAGAGCTTTTGCTATTTTTAAACTCACCTTACAGCTTGTATTGTTCAGCAGAAATTCAAAAAGTTTTGTTTGCTCATTTTCGCTTAAATACGAAAGCTCTACTGCAGCAAGCACCGGGATTTTCTCGTTATCCGTCATATCAAGCAACGGCTTGATTAAGTTATTAAGTCTTATATACCTGTAAATTTTCTTTTCGTCAGTATCGGTTTCCATTGACATCTGCTGACGGGTATAACCAAGTTTCTGCAATTCCTTGTAGCCGTAAGCAAGCTCAGAAGGAAGATAGTCATTATTTCTTGCAAGGTTAGTAGTGAGCTGAACCTTTTTATATGCAACCTTATCGGTTGCTAAATCGTTGCGAATGATACATTTTACAAACGGCAAGCCTGCTTCTTTGACAGCTAAAAACCTGTGTCTGCCGTCAACTATTTGATATTTATCGTTAGCAAGAGGAATAACAATGCAAGGTGAAATTTGACCATCAGTCTTAATGCACTTTGCAAGGAAACTTATAGTATCATTATGTATTTTAAACTGTTGTTCATTGTCTATAGAGAGCTTGTCAGTTTCAATTTCTACAACAGTATTATCGTTGAGAATAGCTGTCGGATTACCTGAACCTGTAACATTGAAATTCAGACTACTTGTTTGGATTGACATTTTTTTCATTGCTTAGCCCTCCATTCTCTCAACGATTTCATTGACAACTGACATATATTCCTGACCTAATGTATTCGTTTTAGCATTCGATTTAACGCTACTCTGATGATAGCCAACAGCGTTTTTGGCAGCTGTCTTATAAGAAATAGTTGTATTAAACACTAAATCTCCATAAGACGCTTTGAGTGCATCATATACTTCTTTGCTGTGGGTTGTGCCTTTCTGATACATTGTACCTAAGATACCAAGTATATACTTCGATACATCAGTATCATTTTTTGTGTTGACGAGTTGCTGAAGAATATCATTGACCTTGTTGTATGACATTATGTCGCACTGCACCGGGATAAGCAGCTTGTCTGCTGCTGCAATAGCGTTAGTTACAAGTAGGTCAGTTGCAGGAGAACAATCAATGAGTATGTAATCATATTCACTAAAGCTATCTGCAGATAACAGCTTTTTTAAAATGTTTGTGCAATCGTTTTTTCCGGCGAGGTAGGAAGGAATACCGTCAAGGCTTGCACTCAACGCAGGTATATAATCAAAACCCTCAGAAGAAAAATGTCTGATACAAGCATTGTAATCAATATACATTCCGCTGACTGAAAACATTATCATTTCTGCGATAGTAGGCTTTCCGTCAAATTCATAATCGAGCCAAAACGATAAATTGGCTTGCTGGTCGAGGTCGATGAGCAATACTCTTTTACTCTCTTTTGAAAGTCCTGCTGCTAAGTTAAGTGCGGTTGTTGTCTTGCCGACTCCGCCTTTTTTGTTTACGATTGCAATTGTCTTTTTCATAAGTCTTACTCCTTTTCTGGACAAATTGTCCACTTTTTATAAAATAAAAAAGCCGACTACAATGTAATCGACTTTTGTTTACTAATTAAATATTTTCTATGTCTAAATCTGACTGAATATAATTGTCAAATTTGCTTATATTTAGTTCTCTAAATTGCTGGTCAAGATGTGTATATATTTTAAGAGTTATTTCTATGTTGCTATGTCCTAACAGCTCCGACGCTGTAAGCACATCAACTCCTGATATATACAGAAGCGTTGCATATGTATGTCTGAGCTGATGAGCACTAAATGTATTTATAATTTTGGGAATACCTGTTGGAGTATGCTTGTTTTCAGGTTTTATTCCTACATCGGCACATTTTTTGCAATAGGCGGTGTAGTTTATTTCGTTCTGATATGATTTCCATAAACCTCTCCATTGAGTTGGAGATTGGAGTTCTCCGACTCTATTTGGTATCACAAGGTATGAATTTGATATATCCTTTTGTTTTTTTAACCAAGCTCCTAAATTAACAGGAATTGAAACATAACGGCACTTGCCATTTTTTGTACCTTCTGTTACAATATACTTATTGCTCGAAATTCTTTGCGTTCTTTTATTGACAGAGAGTTTATAGTTGACTAAATCAATATCTCCCCATTCAAGAGCAAGCACTTCACCGGTTCGCAATCCCATAAACATCATTATTACAGCTGCAATCTTGGCTCGGTGTTCTGTATCAATTACGAGTTGCTGCTGTTCGGGAGTGATTGCACTAACTATTTTTGTCGGTGCATTTTTTGGAATGACTTTCTTTTTGTTTCTTGCTGGATTTTTGTAGATTAGCTCGTTTTCGATAGCGTAATCAAAAATTCGAGTAGCACAGTCAACTATATTTTTCAAGACTTTTTTGGTGTTCGGGTTTTCTATATATAGCTGTCTTATTATTTCGTCAATATGAGCAGGCTTTACATCAGCCACTTTACAATCACCTATTCCATTATTAAGGTGATTGATGTAAGACTGTAAATTCTGCTGATAGGTATAAGTTTTACCCAAAGACGATACAGATAGCCATCGTTGTGATAGCTCTTTAAACTTAATTGATTTTTCCATTGTTTACCACTCTTTCCTTAATTATACAAATATATTATAAATTCAAAACAATGGAAAATAAAGAGGAAAAACACGGAAACTATATATCTCCCCCTCATAACCCGAAGGTCGTCGGTTCAAATCCGGCTCCCGCAACCACTAAAAAGTCGCTTAAACACTAAGTTTTAGCGACTTTTTCTTTTTTGTAAATATCTTTTTTAGTGCACTCCCTTAGTGCACTTTTGGAGTATGGTGTAGCTACATCCCCTATCGCCTATCTATTGACTCTATCTAATTGTTTTGGTGAAAAGAAAGAACCTACAAAATAAATTTTTAACTAAATAGAAGATGCAGCTAAATTTAAAATAATCTTGAATAAATACTCTCATAACAACAACTTGTCCGAACTATCATAGGAAAATCCCACTGATATGTGCAGTCCAAGATATTTGGGCAATCTTTACATAAAAGAATTTCAAGATTTTTTGTGTGGTGGAATTTTCTTGCCGATATAAAAAGGAATAACCGAAAATTATGTACCGCTCACTAAACTTTTAGGTTTAAAATATTAATAATGTTATGTTTGATACAGAATTTGTACTATAATAATTAGGAGGCATATATGTTGATAAAAGATTTTATTAAGAAAAAGGATGTTTCGGGAGAATTGATTAAGGAATACGAGAATAAGCTCCCTAACAAAATGATTGCCTTTTGGAAAGAATTTGGTTTTGGAACATTTTATAATGGATACCTAAAATCTATAAACCCTAACGAATATAAAAGCCTGCTTGAACAATCTTATTTTTTAGGAAATGTATCAATTCCAATTTTTGCAACCGCATTTGGTGATCTGATTACTTGGGAGGAAGGTCAGTATGTAGGAATTGTAAAGTATCGTTACGGTGTAAATGATGTTATATACAGTGGGTTTGATTTCTTTTTTGATGATCTTTCAGATGGCGAATTAGATGATAAGTATTTAAGTATTAAGCAGTATAAAGCTGCAATAAAAAAACTTGGTACTTTAGAATATGATGAGTGTTTCGGTTATGTTCCGTTACTCGCATTAGGCGGAAAAGAGTCTGTAAATAATCTCAAAAAGGTAAAAATTCGTGAACACATAGCGTTAATTACTGAAATTTCGGGTGAAGTATAAGCGGTGAGTTAATAGATAATTCAATGTTTCTCAAATGGCTGTCGAATTTAAAACAGATTGAATACAATTTAATAAATATTTAAACAATAGTTTAAGGGAAAATTACTATGGAAAAAATTTTTGAAGATGAATTTATGAATATACAAATTAGAATGATTTGCCTTCAACAAATGGTAGAGAGTTTGAAAGATTTTCCATAAATATTTATTTTGCAAATAGTCCAAATGAAAGAGCTATATCTTTTTTGCAATCATTTCAAGACACACTCATAGGGGATAATCTTCCTATACGAATTACTTGTGAAGTAACTGAACCTAACTACAATATAAAAGAGGATAATAATTGTTGCGAATAATGAAATTAATATATTGAATTTACTATTGCAATCTGCTTTATAGCAGGTACAATGGTATTAACAGCAACAGGACATGTAGCTGTTGAAGATATAAGAGTCGGAGATATTGTTATATCCAAAAATCCGGATACTATGGGAACAGCAAAAAATAGTTATTTAAGTATATGTACGAGAAGCTTTAAAACTTATTCATTTAGTTGTAAATGGGAAGAAATAATAACAACAGAAACACACCCATTTTATGTTAATAAGCGTGGATTTGTTGAAGTCGGAGAATTAAAAGTTGGCGACGAGTTACTTGATGTTGACAATAACATTTTTTGGATTGCGGAAAGGTTGCTACATATCGAATAAGACCTGGTGTCGAGTTGAATGTAAGACAAGGTCCTATAGGTCCACAGATTGATCTCGAGGCAAATAAATATCTTCCGGGAAATTCTAATTTAACTCAGTATGAATTATTTAAGGGATTAACAGGAAATCGAATGGATTATATTGAATTTGTCAGTCTGAAAAGAATTAAATGATAGGTGGATAAAGTTAATATGGAAATTAATTTTAGTAGTGATAATAGGATAGTAAATTGGAAATATGAAAATAAATCATATAGTTATGTAGTTGAAGGAATTATATTTGCTACAGAAAGCAATGACATGATTTTTTTAGAAATATATGAAAATAAAACTTTTAGTTACAGATTTATTAACTTAAATGGTAAGGATATTCTTTGGTATGACGAAAATGGAAATTTAAAATTATTTGATAGTGATGGTCATTGTATAAATGAACATAGGTATAACGAACTGAAAACTGTGAAAGTTTCTAAAGATAATATTTATCTGATGTATAAAAATAGAATAAGCGTTTTGTCCAGAAAAGGAGACGAAATATCGAAGATATCTCCGCCATTTGGATATATTTTTTATCGCTTTATTGATGGAGAAAAATTATCTGTTATATGTCAAGGAAATAATAACACCGCTGATAAGTATGGAAGAAATGATTGGAAATTTAAATATGATTTTTTAAATAATACTTGGCATAAAGAATCTTTTGCTTATTGACTTTTCTATACAATGTCTTTTAACCATTAGTGAAATATGTATTTGCTGAAAGATTAAGTCTTAAGCTTTATAGAATGTAGTTCAAAAAATAATATGGACCATTTGGATCATTTTTTGATGGGTTTGAAAGTGGAACTTTTGATGGTGCTGTAGGTGGTGCAATTGGCGGAGCAATTACAGGCGGACTTACATTTGTAGCAGGACCGGCATTGTCTATGGTTGGAAGTATTGGCAGAGGAGCCGGAATAGGTGCTTTGTCAAACGGTGTTTCAAATATGTGTGTTACAACCATAGACTATCTCGCAGAACACGGAAATCTCAATGGTGCCTTAGATGATATTGCTATGTCAGGTTTTTCGGGGATAGTTAGCGGTGGCATTTTAGGTGGTATAAGTGGGGGGATTCGATTTAATAGCCCATCCAAAACCGCTAAAAGTTGGCAAGGCAAGGATGATTATCCAGGTATAGATGATTATGTAGATGTTAATATGCATAAAGGTGATATACTTTATCGTGGAGAACCGAATGGCACAGAATATTTTACCACATTAGATGCGATTGAAGACTCTGGACGAAATGCTACTACCTTATTTGAAGGCTTACAAGTTAAGCCCCATCCAATTTATGGGTTTAGAGGACAAGTTAGTGGGTATAAATTTACAAAAACAGTAACCGTAGGATATGGTCAAGCACTAGCTAATCCGCAATTTGGTACAGGTGGGTTAGAGCAATTTTATGTGCCAAATGTTCAAAAGTTAATTGATAAGGGTATATTAGTGCTTGTTGAAACAATAAATTTGACGAAGTGAGGATAAAATGGACTTAAAATCTGGATTAATAGAAATTAACGGTGAGATTTTTACTCCCGGATATACATTTGAAAACTTTCAAAAATCTACTTTTTTTGAAGGGCAAGATGGGGTTAGAATTATAAGATTAAATAAAACTGTACAAATTAGTGGAAACAATTTTATCACTAGTCTATTCTTCCGTAACAAAATTTTGTATATGATATCAATGGTTTGTGTTGATATTAATCCTTCTTTTTCGGAAGAAATTAAACGCAAGCAGTTCCATGATGCGATTCTTGCTAAGAACGGATTAAGCCCAGAAACTTTTTTTGATTGGGGTAACATTAAATCTGTGTACGATCCAAAAGGAAACGTTAGTAGCATTAATATAATATATAACGCTGGTAAGTAATATAAAATTAAAAGTATGTGTTTCTATGAATAATATTACATAAAGAAAAAGTTAGTGGTGCAGGTGGCTTTTTCTGACATCCAGATAAGTTTTTAAAATCGTATAGTTGGTTAATGGAAGGTTATTAATTTTTGAGGTTTTTTATAGATATGAATTTAGATGCTTTAAAAAACTATTTACACAATTGAGAGATTACTTTGAATTGCATCATGACAATTCTGTTATTAATATGCTCAAGTTAGTAAAAAATACTGTGAACGTACTAGAATCGGGTGAATCTGAAGTTTTCAAATCTGAGTATGTTTTGGAATTATATAAATCGCTGTGTACCGGAAGAGTTGACTTAACGGAGTATTACATTTGAGATAATGATTATAACACGAGAATGAAGTTG
>ERZ838399.821-NODE-821-length-34586-cov-13.281052_pt1 | contig 34586 bp, 19 predicted proteins | sample MGYA00519683_ERZ838399 | MGnify/ENA primary metagenome ERZ838399 (study PRJEB31850, sample SAMEA3708833) | human gut metagenome | biome: human gut; feature: human-associated habitat; material: faeces | place: China | collected 2014 ...
ATTCTCCTCTCAGCCAGCTTTTTACGCCAGCTCCCCGTAACAATTATTCTATTCGTCCTACATTATACTATTATACGAGATAATTTTCAAGGTAATTATCACAAAAGCAATGTTAATCTTTTCCGCATAAAAATAATTTGTTCTGCATAATCAGTACCTCCTCAGGGAACCACGGGGTCACATCAGATGCCGGCTCTTTTATTGGGTACGCTGGCTCTTTCTCTGTCCCCACTGGCATTTTCGTTTTAATTTTTAAATTATTTCAGCTTATACTTTTTTGCAGCACCTCTTCCGATAATATCAATCAATCCATTTTCACCAGAAACAGCAAGTGCCTGTGTCATTTTCAAAAATTCCTCTCGGTGTTTCATCAATCGCATAGCCAGATTTCAGTTGCACCTTCTCCACATGTTTAGGCTCAATTGAAGAAAATACACGGTCTGCCTTATAATAAGCAGCTACAAATTGTCCTGCTTCAAATTGTTTTTGAATATTTACAAATGAAGTATTAAAATCAAGCCATACACCATCTGTAATTTCCGAATAATTTCTATTCAGATTCTTCAAATTTTCTTCATATTACTGCAAACGGCGTTCATCTGAATTTTTATTATATTCCATATACTTTTGTGTGTCATTTATCATCGCAAATATATCTTCTGGATGCTTTCCCATTACAATTGAATTAAGAAACACAGCTATCGCATCAAGAATGCTTGTTTTTCCGCTACCATTTTTTCCTGTAAATATGATATGTTTGCATTTATTCTCACAAACAGGAATATCTAAATTTTTTAAATGGCGAACCTTATTGATTTTGATATTCTTTATAAATATTTGTTCCATAATCTACCTCCAAAATGAGCCACCTAAGACACGACATGATATCATGGTATCACATTGACTACGTATTTTCAAGGATTTAAAATCAAAAACAAAAAGAAAAAAGGCGTGCAGAAAACATCCAATTTTCCACACGCCATTATTTTTAATTATTCAAACTCAACTGTTCCTGTAGGCTTTGGTGTAAAATCATACAGAACACGATTGATTCCTGCAACTTCATGTGTGATACGATCTGTAATATGAACCATCACTTCGTGTGGAATCTCAGCAGCTGTTGCTGTCATAACGTCAGTTGAGCATACTGCACGTACAATACAGCACCACTCGAAAGCACGCTTTCCGTTTTTAATTCCTGTTGATCTAAATTCCGGAACAACGGTGAAATACTGCCAGATCTTTCCTGCAAGTCCATTCTTGTCAAACTCCTCACGAAGAATTGCATCTGACTCGCGCACTGCTTCAAGACGATCACGTGTAATAGCTCCCGGACAACGAACACCAAGTCCCGGTCCTGGGAATGGCTGACGATAAACCATATCGTGAGGCAGACCAAGTTCATCACCAACAACACGAACCTCATCCTTGAAAAGGATTCTGACTGGCTCTACAAGCTCAAAATCCATATCTTCCGGAAGTCCGCCTGCATTGTGATGTGCCTTAATGCCTTCTTCTGACTCAAGAATATCCGGCCAAATTGTACCCTGTGCTAAGAATTCAATTCCGTCAAGCTTTCTTGCCTCTTCAGCAAATACTTCAATAAATTCTCCGCCAATAATTTTTCTCTTCTTCTCAGGATCATCAACTCCTGCTAATTTATCAAGGAAACGATCTGTTGCATCAACATAAACCAGATTTGCATTCATCTGATTACGGAACACTTCAATTACCTGCTCAGGCTCGCCCTTGCGAAGCAGACCATGATTAACATGAACACATACAAGCTGCTGACCAATCGCTTTAATTAAAAGTGCTGCAACAACAGATGAATCAACTCCACCAGAAAGTGCAAGAAGAACCTTCTTATCTCCCACCTGCTCTTTAATCAGCGCAACCTGCTCCTCAATAAAAGCCTTGGCAAGCTCTGGCGTTGTAATTCTCTCCATATCAGCTGGACGTCTGATTTCAGTAACATTCATATTAAACTCCTCCTTATTCTTTTCCTTAATTTTGGGCTTACTGATTTTTCCGATGCCACTTAACTATTTAATTATACCTAATACAAAAATATTTGACAACCTTTATTTAAGAAAAACAAAGTTTCATGTAAGCATGAAATTTGTCCAGATCTAGTAAGACGCTGAACCGTAACTAAAACTCTTGACACACTCAATTTTCGTGCTATAATTTTTTACTGCAAAAACAAATATATGATGCGCAAAAGGAGGTGACAGGGTGAAGAAAAAAACGCTTGTGCCTCTTATTATCTTTTTTGCTGGCATATGTCTTGTTGGTTTTATTGCATACCAAGCAGACTCACGAAGCAAAGAGCAAAGACGTATAACAGCGCAATTAAATGCAGAAACTTATGGTGAGCGTATAAAGAATGAGATCACTAACGGAATTGCAATTACTGATACTTTACAGCAGGTTTTGATCAGCCAAAATGGAAAATTTGACCACTTTGACACTATTGCAAACAATATTATTTCCGATTCCATTGAAAGTGTGCAGCTTGCTCCAGATGGCATTGTAACAGATATTTATCCTGCTGCTGGAAATGAGGTAGGTAAGATTGATCTTATTCATGATAAAGATCGCGGAAAAATTTCCTGTTATGCAAGAGACAACCATACTTTGATTGTACAAGGTCCTTTTGAGTTAAAGCAGGGAGAATCTGGAATTGCTGTCCGAAATCCGCTTTTTTTGAAGGATGAAAGTGGAAATGAATATTTCTAGGGATTTACGATTGCCATTTTGCGTGTTCCTGATATTTTCTCAGACTCGATCAGTGCGCTTTCAAATTTTGGTTATGAATATAAACTTTCAAAAACTGCCTCTCCCTGGGACAATACTTATGAAGTTGTTTGTCAGTCAAATGGTCAAATAATAAGCTCCGTTTCTTATGATTTTACAATAGGTGAGGAAAACTGGAAATTTGAGGTAATGCCTAAGAGTGGTTGGGGAAATGTTGCCTTTGTAGCTGTAATCATTGGATTTTTTACTTCTATCGTATTGATTATGTCATGTCTTACCTGGGTATGGTTATCATCGAAAGAAAATAAAAACAAATTTCAAGCTCTGGCACACATGGATTCTCTTACCAATATTTACAATCGTTATGGATTTGATGAATTAGCGGAAAAAATGATAGCTAAAAATCCGAAAACTCATTTTGTGGCTGCACTTTTTGACATTGATGACTTTAAATTTATCAATGATATCTATGGACATGCCTACGGCGACAAAGCTTTAAAAAATCTTGCTGATAGTATGAAAAACTTTTTTCCATCTAATGCATTACTAGGAAGAAACGGTGGTGATGAGTTCTGTATTTTTCTGCCTAATTGCACATATGACGATGCAGAAGAACAGTTGGAGCAATTCACAAAAATTCCAAGGGTATTTTCATGCAATGGAAAGGAATATCAATTTTATATTTCGCTCGGATATGCTGAATATCCAACCTTTGCTTCCAACCGTTCTCAGCTCATGCGCTGTGCAGATGCTGCTCTTTATGAGATAAAACTTCATGGAAAAAATGGATGCATGGCTTACAGAAATGGTCTTCAGTTAGGTGCTCGCAAACAACTTGGATTTGCCCTCAAGGATATCTCCGAACATCTTCCGGGCGCTTTTATTATATACAGGGCTGACAAAACTGATGACGAGCTATTTTATGCAAACCACGAGTTTCTTCGCATGACAGGCTATAAAAATATGGATGAACTATTTAGGCTTGCCAAAAAAAGCTTTCGCAACCTGATTAGGGAAGATGAACAGCAAAAGATAGAATCAAGCATTTGGGAACAAATTGACAGCGGCAATGAAAATGACTATATTCACTTTCATCTTCGAAAAGCTGACGGCTCTTATCTTTCTGTACTTGATCATGGAAGAATCGTAAATAGTCAACAATACGGTCGAGTATTCTATGTATTATTTACTGACTGGGAAGACATGCATATTCATTACAGTGATAAATTTTCAGAATAAATAAGACGATGGCGAGCCATCGGGGACAGGTAAAAATCCACCGTTCCTGTCCCCGGTGGCTCTTATTTCTCCTCCACAACCTGGAAAATGAAGAACTTTAGATAATAGCTTTCATCAGCTGCCCACAGAATCGGATGGTCTGGAGCCTGTGTGCGAAATTCCACCTGACGAAGTCTTTTATGTGTTGCTTTTGCTGCTTCTTTTACGGTTTTTGCCAACAGCTCCTGTGTCATGAAATGAGAGCAGGAACAAGTAGCCAAATAGCCACCGTCTTTTACAAGCTTAAGTCCCTTCATGTTGATTTCACGATATCCTTTGATTGCATTCTTAGTAGCTTCTCTTGATTTTGTGAAAGCAGGCGGATCAAGAATAACTACGTCATATTTTTCGCCTGCTGCAGCAAGTTTTGGTAATTCATCTAACACATTCGCGCAGCGAAAGTGAACTGTATCCTGAAGTCCGTTTAAGCGTGCATTGGCTTCTGCCTGAGAAACTGCGTATTCAGAAATATCAAGTCCGGTAACATCACTTGCACCGGCAATACCTGCATTCAACGCAAATGTTCCCATGTGGGTAAAACAATCCAATACCTTTTTGCCTTTGCATATACGCTGCATAGCAAGACGATTATATTTCTGATCAAGGAAAAATCCTGTTTTCTGACCATTTGCCACATCTACAAGATAATGCACACCATTTTCAATAATTTCCACAGTAGTGTCAAATTCATCCCCGATAAAGCCTTTTACCTTTGGCAGTCCCTCTTTTGTGCGCTCGTTTGCATCGCTGCGCTCATAGACTCCGCGGATTAAGATGCCATCTTTTAGAAGAAATTCCTTTAAAATTTCCACAATTTCTTCTTTAAAAGCTTCCATGCCAAGAGCCAGACATTCCACTACCAGAACATCTTCATATTTATCAATGACAAGTCCCGGAAGAAAATCTGCTTCACCAAAAATAATTCGGCAAGACGAAGTATCTACCGTTGTCTTACGATAATCCCATGCATTTTTCACGCGCATTGTTAAAAAATCATGATCAATTACCTGATCTGCTTTGCGAGTCATCATACGTATACGAATTTTAGAATTTTGATTGATAAAACCATTTCCCATAGGATATCCGTCGAAATCATGTACTGTCACAATATCTCCGTTTGTAAATCTTCCCATAATAGTTTCTATTTCATTATCAAAGATCCAGGCACCGCCAGCTTTGATCGTTCGGCCTTCGCCTTTTTTAAGTGTTACAATAGTGTTATACATAAAGTCCCCTTTCTGAACTTAATTCAAACTGACTTAAAATAACCCGTTGGAAAACATCATGTTCTCCAACGGGTATACTTAACGCTCTAATAATAGGTAAAGAGCTTTTTTGTTACTCAAATTCTATTGTTGCCGGCGGCTTTCCTGTGCAGTCGTACATTACGCGGTTTACACCCTTTACCTCATTAACGATACGGTTTGTTACCTTTCCAAGTACTTCCCACGGAAGCTGCGCTGCGTCAGCAGTCATGAAATCTGAAGTATTTACAGCGCGAAGCGCAATTGCGTAATCGTAGGTACGGAAATCACCCATAACACCAACACTTCTCATGTTCGTCAGTGCTGCGAAGTACTGACCGATCGTGCGGTCAAGTCCTGCATTGGCAATCTCCTCACGGTAGATAGCATCTGCATCCTGAACGATACGAACCTTATCGGCTGTTACTTCACCAATGATGCGGATTCCAAGTCCCGGTCCTGGGAATGGTTGACGGAATACCAACTTCTCCGGCAGTCCAAGTTCCAATCCTGCTTTGCGAACCTCGTCTTTGAAGAGGTCACGAAGCGGCTCGATGATTTCTTTGAAATCTACATAATCCGGAAGTCCTCCTACGTTGTGGTGGGACTTGATCACTGCTGATTCTCCACCGAGACCACTTTCTACAACATCCGGATAAATTGTTCCCTGTGCAAGGAAATCAACTGCACCAATCTTCTTTGCTTCTTCTTCAAAAATACGGATAAATTCTTCACCAATGATCTTACGCTTTGCTTCCGGCTCTGTAACGCCTGCAAGTTTATTATAATATCTCTCCTGTGCGTTCACACGGATAAAGTTCAGATCGAACTGTCCTTTCGGTCCGAATACAGCCTCTACCTCATCTCCCTCATCTTTGCGAAGAAGACCGTGATCTACGAATACGCAGGTAAGCTGCTTTCCGATCGCTCTGGAAAGTAATCCTGCTGCCACTGAAGAATCAACTCCGCCTGATAATGCAAGCAGTACTCTGCCGTCTCCGACTTTTTCACGGATCTCTTTAATTGTATTCTCCACAAATGCATCCATTTTCCAGTCACCAACACATTCACAGACATTTTTTACAAAATTATTGATCATCTTTGTTCCTTCAGCAGTATGGAGTACCTCTGGATGGAACTGGATTGCATACAGCTTTTCTGCTTCATTTTCGGCTGCTGCCACAGGACAGTCTGCTGTATGTGCAGAAATCTCAAATCCCGGTGCAATTTTTGAAATATAATCGAAATGACTCATCCAGCAGATTGTCTTTTCAGATACTCCCTCAAAAACTTTGGATTCCCTCTTATCAATAATAACTTCTGTCTTTCCGTATTCTCTGACATCTGCTCTCTCAACTTTTCCGCCAAGAACATGAGACATCAACTGTGCTCCATAACATAACCCAAGAACCGGAATACCAAGCTTGAACAGCTCATCTGTATAAGTCGGTGAATCCGGCTCATAGCAACTGTTCGGTCCCCCTGTCAGAATGATTCCCTTAGGATTCATTGCTTTAATCTTCTCAATATCCGTCTTGTAAGAATAAATTTCACAATATACATTACATTCTCTGACACGGCGTGCAACTAACTGGTTATACTGGCCACCGAAATCAAGAACGATCACTAACTCTTTCTTCAAGGCTCTCCTCCTGTAAAATATGATCTTATAAGATCTTCTTTTTTGTTCCGTACCCTTAATTATAGTAGAGCTTTCCCGCTTTTACAAGCATTATTTCAGTCCTTCCAAACTGTTGTCCTTCCAAACTGTACATATTTCAATCCTCCAAACTGTCATAAATTGAGCTGGCTGACACCTACGGCTCACCATTGCCCACAACACATCACTTAACAGTTCAGTGTTCTTCCTCCGGCAAATTATATCTCATGTGAACCCGACTGCAGCTTACCAGGTTTTTGCAACAAAAAGAAGCTGCCCTGCATTACCAGAACCGCTTCCTCTTTTCAATCCTATTTTTCTCTATAATCAAGCTGCATATTTTTCAAGTTCTTTCTGTAATTCTTCACAATGATCCGAATACATCTGAAGTTCAATCACGTTATTAAGTCCAAGGTGCATAATGCCCAGCAATGATTTTGCATCTACCACTGCACGACCTTTTCTCAGATCCATATCAAAATCATATCTTGAAACAGTATTAACAAAGGCTACGATTTCCTCAGGATTTTTAAATGTAATCTGCATCTTACTCATTCTTCTCACCTCTTTATTCCCCGACTATACAATGTATGAAACCCTTTTCATCTAAGTCAGTTGGTATCATACCATACATTTTTATCTTGAAAAGGTGGAAATTTTTTAAAAAGGTGGACTATTTTAATCTATTTTACTGCATTTTCTTGCGAAATTCTCTTGGAAGCATCCCCACTTCTTCTTTAAATACCCGGCTCATATATTTGGGGTCTGAATACCCTGTTAATTCCGCAATCTGATTTAATTTTAACTTGCTGTTCAGTAACAGATCTTTGATCTTTTCTATTCTGAATTTCCGTACTGTTTCTGTAAAACTGCTCTGTGTCTCTTTCTTAAACTGCGTACTCAGATACTCTTCCGAAACATAAAGCCTGCTGGCTGTCTCTTCCAGGGTAATCCCCTCACTATAATATTTTTTTGCCATCTCGACTGCCTTACGGACCATCGTACTGAATGCTTCATTTCCCTGAAGATCCTCTTTTTCAAAATTAAAATAATTTAATAATTCTTCTATCGCTCTTCGAATCTGCTTCCAGCTCGTTGCCTGACCTATTTCAAGAATCAGAATAAGTACCTGAATTTCTGCTCCAAGCTCCCATTGGATCTTATACATATTTACGATGTTCAGACTGAAACGAATCAGACAATCTTTCAGTGTCTCGGGAAAACAAAACTGCCCCTCCAGCATTTCACATAATTCTTCAAAGCACTTTTCCAGCTCTTTTTTTCTTCCCGCCAACGTACAATCTCTTGCCCGTAATTCAAGTTCTGCAGGATATTTCAATGGAAGAAGCTCCAGTTCCCGTCCCGCTATTCCCTTCTCACTGATCAGCACACCTCTTCCAAGCGTCAGATTCCACTGCCGCAATAACGGTATTTTTGTCCGATATTGCCAAAGATCCATCATATGATCGATTCTTTTCCACACGCAGACTACATCCCCATTGAGATTACTGCATAACATAGGGACAATATTTTCCTGGAAGTATTGCTCTGCCATTTCAAATTCCGCTGTCTGATATACAATCACAAATATTTCCTGCCATACTTCCAATGGAAGAATGCAGACTCTGAATTTATTTTCTTTTTGCAGACTTCTTTTCAGCAAATGAACTGCTTCTGCTTTATTTTTTTCAAAATCTTCCCCCAACCACAAAATAAACATCCCACAAGAGTCTTCCACCGTAAATCCATAATTTCTGACTGTAATCTCATTTAATTTATTCTCCGGCTGATACTGCCCGTTCATACACCCGATCAGGAGATTCTCCACTGTAAAAGATGCATTCAGCCAATACTCATTTCTCATTTTTTCGCAGATCTGCATCAATGCCCTTTTTAACTCAAGCGGACGGATAGGTTTCATGATATACCCGTCCACGCTCAATTCAATCGCCTGCTTTGCATATTGAAAATTTTCCGTTCCACTCAAAACTACCACTTTAAAATCAAATGCTTCTGCACGAAGTTTCTTCAACATCGACATTCCATTCATTCGTGGTAATTCTATATCCATAATCACCAGATTCGGACGCAATGCACTGATCAGCTCATAGCCCGACTGTCCATTCACGGCTGTCCCTACCAGTTCATAACCGGAATCAACTTTTTGCAGGATTGACTGTATCTGCTGCAGTATTTTTTCGTCTTTCTCAATAATTACAGCCCGCACTTATCTGCCCCTTTCAAGAATCTTACTGCCTGCTTTCGTTTATCTTATCGTCTATTTCATAGTTTCATCATTATTTGCATTATAACATATCTTCCTGTTATCAAAAAAGAAAAAGCAAAAGGACTTTGAATCCCTATCTGCTCCTTTGAGATTCTGTCCTTCTGCTCTCTCTAAACTAAATTCTATTTTTCTCTCATTTATCTGCTCTCATTTACATATGTTGCAAATGTTGATGGAGATATTTTTCTCTTGTTGCCATCCCACCTCTGATATGTCGTTCTGATTTATTCATGTCCAACACTTTTCGTGCCTCCTGTGCCAGAGAGGGATTGATTTGAAGAAGCCGCTCGGTGACGTCTTTATGTACCGTACTCTTACTTATCCTGAATTGTTTCGCAGTCTGTCTCACCGTCGCACTATTTTCTATAATATAGTCTGCGATTTCCACCGCCCGCTCCTCAATATAATCTCTCATGGAAAAGCCCCTGCATCGTTTATTTTTTACAATCTATGCAAGGGGTTGAGGATGTATGTCTGAATTGTATATTCAGACAATATCTCCTGATCATCCGCGACATATGGCAATTCATATACAGGGGGCACTTAGTTTTTCTTCCTTATCCCCCGGATCGCCAACACGATTCCCGTCCATATAATCGCCGTTCTTGCCAGCCACTCAACTTCGCCGCCAATGATATAACAGATCAGATATATGATAACTACAGCAACAATTATTTTCACAATATTATCTTTTTTCTCTTTCTCATTCTGCAGACGTTCTGACACAGCTCCGATGGTATTCTGATCTAGATTCATCTTTCTGAAAATAGCTCCAAGGACCTGAACTGCAGGATTCTCGAGCACCCGCTCTCCTCTTCCGTTGGTGATTTCTTTAAAAATTTTGGACATCCAGTTCGTATAAGTTATTCTTCTCATAAATCATATTCCTTTCTGCTGCTTCATTGCTGCCGTATTGATTCAGTCTGTATTCATTTGAGAACTGCATTTACAACTTATTTTTTTAAATAAGCTTTCAAATTTGTGTAACAAAAAATAAGAACCAGATAAGATTTCCTCATCTGATTCTTATTATCTCATTTCAGGTGTCCTTTTGTACGGACACCCGGTTTTTTAATTTAGTATCTTTTTCTTTTCAGCACGGTTACAACCGCCCCTGCTGCCAGTATCATCAGTGCAAATGCTCCTGCGATCGGTGCAGTATCTCCGGTCTTGACTGCTCCGTTAGCGGATGTGCCATTTCCTTTGCCCGATCCATTTCCATTACCTGCTGTATTTCCATTATTCTGACCATTGTTGGAATTACCGTTCTGGTTATCCTTTCCATCATCAGACTTGGATTTTACAACCAGGTTGTTGATTGCATCATGAATCGCATCTGCATAAGCATCTACTTCTGCCTGCTTGGACAATGGCTGATTTCTGTCGACCTTGGCGATCGCATCTTTCAGTGTCTTCACAGTTGCATCTGTATAAATACTCAGATCAGCCGGTACTTTTGCAAGTGCTTCATCCACTTTCGTGTAATCTGCCTTGATCATTTTCAGTGCTGCCTGTGCATTTTCAAATCTTGCTTTTGCTGCCTGGAACTCATCTGCTGATACATTTCCTGTACTGCTGTCCAGTGCCATCAGTGCATCGTAAGCTTCCTTATACTCTGTATAAGTCTCTTCTGTGTAATCTCCTGCTTCAGACTTGAACTGAATCTTATCTCTGTAAGCATCCATATCTGTTGCTCTTAATACAAGACCATCGATTGCATTGCGGATAGACTGTACTGCTTCTGCAATCTGTTCTGCTGTACCGGATGTCTTCAATGTATTCATGTTATCCGCATTTACAGTTGCTGCCAGAACTGTATAGGAATCTGTTGTATAATTAGCTGCTTCATATTTTGCTGCATCACTTAATGCTGCATTCAGTTCCACGATGCTGATAAGATTTGCTTTCGCATCCTGCATAGCACGGATATTGGCATCTGCCTTTGTCTCATCATCAATCTGGCTTTCAGCCTGTGCGATAGCTGCTTTCAGGACTGCATAGCTGTCGCTTGTGTAATTTTCCGCATTGACTTTCTTCATCTCATCAATGACTGTCTGTACTGCGGATGTATCTTTCAGTACAAGTGCTCCTTCTGCTGCCCGCAGAGCTGTCTCTGCTTCCTGTACACTTTCTGTTGTTCCATTTGCAAGAACAGCATTTGCTGCATCCAGTGCATCACTGTAATTCTTCCAGCTTGCTGCTGTATACTTCTTTTCATTTCCCTCATGCCGTTCATTGCATTCTGCGATCACGCTCTTCAGACTTCTCACATCAACTAATGCTGTAATACTGTCTGTATAAGCTGCTTTCTTTGCTGCGATCTCTGTCGGATTAACTCTTGTAGTATTATCTGCTTCGATCAGATCACTCAGAGCTTTCTTTGCATCGGTATATGCTTTGGCAGATGCTGTCGTATAATCATCTGCATTATACTCAACTCCTGCCTGAAGCTCCAGTTCAGCAAGTTCTCTTTCTACTTTTGAATACTCAAGAGCTGCTTCTTTTTCTTCAATCTGAGTCTTCAGCTTTTCTGCTGTATCCTGGGAAAGATTATCTGTATCTTCCAGTGCTGCCACAATCTTATTGAGTACAGTTTCATATGCTGTAAATGTCTTGGCTGTATAAACTTCAACCTCTCCGTCTTTCTGGCTCTTCTTCTCTGCAACTGCCCTGCGAAGTGCCTCAAGAACTGTAGCATTTGCTTTTACTTTTGCCTTACTGCATGCAGTCTTCAATGCACCTGCTGCTGTATCAACTGTATCCTGTGTAGCATACTCATTCGTTTTCAGTTCTTCAGCAACTGCTTTCGCTTTATCTACTGCTGCTTTAGAATCTGTTGTCCAGTTTGCTGCATCACTGCTTCCTGTTGCCGCAATCGCCTCATCCAGCTTTGTCTTGTCAACTGTAGCTGCTGCCTTACTGCTTGTCTTGATCATTGAAATTTCCGGAATATTTTCACCCCAGGTTACTGTTACATCCAAAATTCTTTTATCTGAAGCTACAGCAAATTCATTGATTGCCTGGCTCAGTTTACCAAGTGTAACTCTCTGGATATTACTTCCATCTTCATTTGCAATTCTTGCAGTTACAACTGCATCAGATGCTGCTCCATTCTGGATCATACGGATCGTTCTCTTTGCCTCCAGATCAGAAATGCGATAAGTAAATGATCCATTTGCTTCTGACGGCTTGTATACCGTACGGTAATCTTCTTCAAATACATTGGAAGGTACTTTTCCTTTTTCTTCGATCACGGTCGATACGATATCTCGATTTGACTCTGTAGAGATATAGGCTCCACCATTGATCTGGATCTCATAGAAATCAACCCATCTGTAACTGTATGTCTTAAGCGGTACAACTCTTAAGTAACGTCCGCTTACATTCAGCCCTGTCTGCTCTGCATACATATTTCCAGGATTCTCACTGTCATGTGTCAGAGCTGCATAATCTTTTGCTGTATCTGTATTGGCTGTATTCTCGAAAGAATTATTTCCTACAGTCAGCACTGTTGTCCAGTTTGCTGCATCAGGATCATTTGCTACTTCAAATTTTGCATAACGCAGGAAATCAAGGCTTGTCTCTTTTACATAGTAACGGATGGACTTGAAGTCGATCGTCTGTCCAAGGTCAAACACGATCTTCTTTCCGCTATCCTGCACACCTGTGATCGTTCCATATGTTGTAAGGTCTCCGTCAAAAACATTATTGACGTTTCCGCTTCCACGCATATCACGGCTTGCATCGTTCTGTGCAAAATCACTGGTTACTGTCTTTTCACCAATAAATTCATACGTTACTGTGAAAGCATCCCAGCTTACATCCACTGCTGCATCTGTATCATTATAAAGTCTGATATAACGTGCATCGGCTGCCTGGGACGGATCTGTTACCTCTGTCCACTCTACCCCATTCATAGAAGTCTGTAACTTCAGTGAAGTTCCTGTCGGACTGGTAATTCCTGTCACCGCCTTGATATGTCCAAGATCGATTCCGATATACTTTCCGGCTCCTACGCTTAAGGATGCTGCATTCAGTGATACAGTTCCTTCTGCTGCTGTTCCAAGGACCTCACAGTTCTCGATATTTGTAAATACGTTATCTTTTGTTCCTGTATTATTTACTCTTTCTGTTACCGTAAATTCTGAGAATCTCGCCCAAGTCTGTCGATATTCCAGATTGCGGATACGGATATACTGTGCAGAAAGTCCGTTTAATTCAATATCCAGTACATCAGTTCCTGAAGTTGTTCCTGTATGGGATTCATATCCCGGAACGGCTGTCCAGCTCGTTCCATCTACAGATGTCTCAACTGCATATTTTACAAACTTATCACCATTGGACGGTGATCCTACTGCGATATGTACACTTTCCAATGTTGCAACCTTTCCAAGATTGTATCCAAGGAAATCATCTACATTTACAGCATCACCAGCACCTGTATTAAACCAGATAAATGTACTGTTATTTCCGTCACGAAGGAGTGATTCTGATCCCTGGTAAACACTCCAGCGATTCGGCTTCATTAATGTATAACTGAGTTCGCTGTCGTCTCCGTCATCTGTATTCTCATCTTTGTTGATCGTGATCTCATTAACCTGCAGCCATGCATCTGCTTCATTGTCTGCTGTTGCGATCAGGCGGATACCCATTGCTTCAAAATCTTCCGGAAGATTTTCTTTTGCAACACTTACTTCCTGGTTCTGGTTTCTGACACCTGCAAAACTATTGTTCATGCCTGTAAGCTCCAGATCTTTCCAGGTCTTTCCATCGGTTGTGTACTGCAGCTTTGCCTGGTCCATATGATCTTTTCCTGCTCCAAGAAGGAACCGGATATCATTGATCTTGATTGCCTTGCTGTAACTTACTCCGATATAGGTACCTGTTGTAATCTTATTCGGTGTCTTATAAATCGCACTTGTGCTGTCATCTCCGTCAAATAAGTTATCCACAGAGCCTGTCGGTGTGTCTGTACGGCTTGTGATGTATTTACGGATCACTTTGTCCGGATTCAGGGCAAGTTCTGCTTTGCCTGATACATATTCAGCCAGTTTTTTAATAAACGGAACAATATGCTGTACTCCGACTTCTGCGACTTCCTGATAATTTACATACAGGAAATCATGCGTCTTGGACTGTGCGAATGCCGTTTCTCCTTCTGTATTGTATTCCACAACTGCGGATACATCTCCGTTCAGAGAACTCTTTACTCCATTCAGGTATGCAATCGCTGCATCTGTTGTATCTTTCCAACAATCCAGCCAGTAAACAATCTGATTTCTGATTGCCTCATTACCTGATTCTTTATACAATGCTGCTGCATCCTGAAGTGTCTGGAATTCCTGGATCAGATCATCCACATCTGCTTCTGTGACCGTTTCCGTTTCCAGTTTATCTTTAAATGCGTTGAGTTTTTCCTTCAGTTCTACTGACTCCTGAAGCTCAGTTACACGGCTGTCCATATTCTGATTGATCATATGCTTGGACAACTCTCTGAGTGCATCACTTGCTTCTGTCTCTACTGCCGAATTATGATCTACAAATGAAAATGCGTCTTCCCATGTCTGATCTGCATCGGCATCTGTATCCCAGATATTCCATGCATAGGATGCATTTGCAAAAATAGCTACTTTACTTGGCTCTGACTGCTGCATCGGGTTCAGCATGATTCCCTGAATCTTAGACGCATCAACACCACCATGAAGGAATGTGCTGTTACCACCCATGATCAGATGCTTATGTGAGTTATCTGAACAAGGCCAGTTGATCCACATGAAAGGACCTCTTCCTACATTATTTGTAAATGTAGTAGTAAAATTATTTGTAACCTCACCCCAGACACGTCCACCGGTCATAACGATCTGTACATTTTCCGGTACACTCTTCAGGGTCTGAAGTTCACTGGAACTTCCATTTCCCATATAATCATACGGAACGAACGGAAGTGTCATCTTCATATCAGGGTATTCCTGCTTCACCTCTGCCAGCCAGGTACTCATATCGTTCAGAAGTCTTACTTCATTTGCTGCTCCCGGATTTACAAAGTCATCCGCAAGAATCGCAATCTGACGTACTCCTGCATCAATTACCTGCTTAAACTTTGCTTTCAATTTTGCAAGATCTTCATTATAGTGTGCATCTGTATCAAAGCGGAAGTTATTTCCACTCGGAAATGGATGCAGGGCATACACAAATCTGCACTTGGAAGCATTTCCAGCTTCTGCAAGTGGTCTGATCTTACTCTCTAACTCTTCATCTGTATAGAGTTCATTCCATTTCGTTCTGTGTTTCGGATCATCCTTTGGTGCATAGAAATAAGCATTTAACTTATAGTATCCCCCCCATGTCATCAGATTCACACGATCCTCTGTAGACCATGGATTTCCATAATATCCTTCAATAAATCCACGGCTTACAACATCTGCATAATCTTCAATCGTAAAATTTCTGATCGACAGGCTCTCTGTCTGTGCAAGTACATGATACAGTGTCGTCAGTCCATAAAAACTTGCATCTGTATCTTTTCCCAATACAGCAATCGTATTGTTGTCACTTTTCAGGAAATAGGAATCGGTATGATCAAATAATGAAGTATCTACAGCATATTCATCTACGATCTGATCATCTACTGTTCCGTCCGATCCGTAAACTCCTACATAAATGTTCGTTGCACCACTCTTTTCTGCATCTGATTCTGTCACATTCAGACCTTTCAGTTCTGCAGTCTCTTCAAGTCGTGCTTTTGTTGCATCGTCAATATCCTCATCATAAATGACATTGACATTCTTTTTCAGGATGTAGCTTCCATCCTGATACGTCATTTCCTGAGGATTCGGATAAAGCTTATATGTAACTTCTTCCGCTTCCTCAGCCTTTGCCGGTATTGCAGTCATCGGCAGAACCATTGCCACCGCCAGCACTGCTGCAAGTACCTTTTGGACTCTTCTTCCTTTCATGCTTTTTCCTCCCTTGCAAAATTTAATTTTATTTAACTATCAAATAAAATCACGCAAGTATACAAATCTATTATAACATTACAAGATTTTTTTTCCTTGTCATTACTGTTACTATTCTTCCTTATTTTTGTCTAATATGGAACTAAAAATCACCGGATTTTCAGATACTTCTCTTTAAAATCCGGTGGTTTTCTCCATCTTGAAACTATTCTTTTAATATTCAAATACAGCAACGCCATAAGCAGGGAGCGGATATGCAAAAGAATATTTCTGACCGTCGCACTCTTTCTTCACCGGCTTATAGATCTCTTTTCTCTTTTCTCCAGAACCTCCATACTCTTTCTCGTCGCTGTTCAGTACCAGCTTACACTGCCTCTTCGTCGGCACTCCAACCCGGTAATCTTCTCTTGCTACCGGAGTAAAGTTGCACACAAACAAAAGATTCTTTTTCTTTCCCTTTGAATGTCTGACAAAACTGAAGATACTTCTGAAAATATCATCTTTATTGATCCATTCAAATCCGGCCGGATCATTATCCAGCTCATACAGTGCAGGATTCTTCTTATATAAATGCAGAAGATCTCTGTACCAGTTCTGGATCTGCTGATGTGGTTCTTCTGAAAGAAGGAACCAGTCCAGTTCTCTCTCCTCGCTCCACTCACGCAGTTGTGCAAACTCCTGTCCCATAAAAAGAAGCTTCTTTCCCGGATGTCCTGTCATAAATGCATATGCTGCCTTGAGATTAGCATATTTGTCAAAGCCTTCTCCCGGCATCTTATTCAGCATGGAGCATTTCAAATGAACAACTTCATCATGCGAAAGAACAAGGATATAGTTCTCCGAATATGCATACTCCATGGAAAATGTCATCATATGATGTGCATTTTTCCTGAAATACGGATCCAACTTCATATACTCTGTAAAATCATGCATCCATCCCATATTCCACTTCAGGCTGAATCCCAGTCCGTCATCCTCCGGGTTTCCTGTAACCTTTGGCCATGCAGTGGATTCTTCTGCGATCATCATCGTCCCCGGATTTCTTCCAAGTACAACAGAATTAAGATGCTTGAAAAACTCAATCGCCTCAAGATTCTGATTGCCACCATACTTGTTTGGGACCCACTGTCCGTCCTGCTTTCCATAATCAAGATAAAGCATGGATGCCACTGCATCGACACGCAGTCCGTCCACATGGAAATGCTCGATCCAGAACAATGCATTTGCAATCAGGAAATTCCGTACCTGCGGCTTTTCATAATCAAAGATCTTCGTTCCCCAGTCAGGATGCTCTCCCTTTCTCGGATCTGCATACTCAAAAGTCGGTGTTCCGTCAAAATCAGCCAGTCCGTGAGCATCCTTCGGGAAATGTGCCGGAACCCAGTCAAGAATCACACCAATCCCATTCCGGTGCAGATAATTGATCATATAAGCAAAATCTTCCGGTGTTCCATATCTGGAAGTCGGTGCATAATAACCGGTTACCTGATATCCCCATGAGCCATCAAATGGATGCTCCGCGATTCCCATCAGTTCTACATGCGTATACCCCATCTTTTTCACATATTTTGTAATCGCTTCTGCAAATTCACGATAAGTATAAAATCCCTCATCTTCCCTTCCCGGATGCCTCATCCAGGAACCCATATGCACTTCATAGATGGATAACGGATTTTCTTTATTATCCCATTTTTTTCTGCTTTCCATCCAACGGTCATCCGTCCATTTTAAATGAGAAACGTCCGTAATCCTGGAAGCAGTTCCCGGCCGAAGCTCTGCATAATTGGCAAATGGATCTGCCTTATAGATCAGCTCTCCGCTCTCTGTCTCAATACAGTATTTGTACATCTGTCCGTCTTTCGCTTCCGGTACAAAAACTGTATAGATTCCTAATGGCTCCTGCCGCTCCATCCTGTCCGCTGCAGCATCCCATCCATTAAACTCTCCGATCACTGAAACACTCTTTGCATGTGGAGCCCATACTGCGAAATAAACACCCTTTTTGCCTGCTGTCACTTCATGTGCACCAAGCTTCTTATAAATCTCATAATGATTCCCCTGCCCGAAAAGGTAGTGATCCAGTTCTCCTATCTCATAAGGCTGCAGTTTTTTCACTGCCTTCTTCTTTGTAACCATAAATCCACCTCACTGCTCGAATTCTTTCATTGCTTGGGATTTTGCTCCCAACATCATAGCATCATTATACTTGATGTACCTGAAAAAAGAAAGAGAAAACATATTTTTGCACAAAAATAGACAGCCTTTCCCAAGACTGTCTATTAATTCTGACTAAATTTTGTCGTTAAATGTTGAAATCTCGTTCGGAAAGAATAATTCTGTCCGACGAATCTGTATTTCTTCCGAATACTCTCTTCACCAGCTTCTTGGCTGAAGCTTTCTGTGAATGTGCGATTGCCTTATCCATTACTTCTTTTACTTCCGCAACAGTTACTGAATGATCTTCTCTCTGAAGAGAATCAATGCAACTGTAAAGAGCAAGAATACCCATTTCATCAATCTTGTAACCATTCTCCTGGGCATAAGTCTGACCAAATGTTACAAGCTCATCATTAATGAAGATCGGCACTTCCAGACGGGAAGTAAACTTTCTCCTGAACTCACGGTTGGAGGAAAGCAGACGATCTAACGGCTTTCTCTGTTCCTCAAGCACGATCAGAAGTTCTCCTGTATCACGCTCCATTGCCCTGTTCAGCTTGGCGACTGTCTTTTCATTCATCTTTCCTGCTTTTTCAATGATCAAAGCACCACCGTATAATTTATCGAAAATATCTCCGATCTTTTTCTTATTCAGGGACTCTCCTGTCACGATTGCTACCTTACCCTGACGGATCTCTCTCTGCTTCTGGATTGCTTTAACTACATCTACTGCAAGAACAGTCTTGCCATTTCCTTTATCTCCAATAATCAGGAGATTTCCTGTCTTCGACGTTCCCTTCCGGTTTGTACAGTTCTTATCCTGCTCTAGAACATCTACTAACTGTTCGCTCATGCCACGCACAGGAACAAAATAAGAGAATAATTTCTTCTGTTCTTCTGTCAGGCCGGCTCTTGTACCGATTCCGCTCTGAGTTTCCAGATCATATCTTCCATGTACTACAAATCCTGTATCCATGGATAATGCATCTGAAATTTCATCCAGTGGCAACGGAGAAGTCTTACCTGTAGCGATCAGCTTTGCAGTTTCCTTTCTGCTCAACGGTGTCGTAGCCGACATGATATCAATTCCATCATCTTCGTCCGGAATCTCCCGATCATCCGGCTCTTCACTGTGCTTCGGATCTACCTTGAATTCATCTTCAAAATCAGGTGCATCTTCCTCGTCCGGTTCTTCGTCCGGTTCTTCTTCGTCTTCATAGTAGAATTCCTCATCATCTGCTAACTCATCATCATCCGATTCTTCATAATAAGCTTCATCGTCATCTTCATATTCGTCATCATAGATTTCATCTTCATACTCATCTTCATCATAGGATGTATATTCATCTTCTGAATCGTCGTCTTCGTAAGATTCATACTCATCTTCTTCTGAATCGTCGTCTTCGTAAGATTCATACTCATCTTCTTCCGAATCGTCGTCTTCGTAAGATTCATACTCATCTTCTTCTGAATCGTCGTCTTCATAGGACTCGTACTCATCCTCGGCATCCTCTGACTCTAAGAAGTCTTCATCTTCAAATAAATCTTCGTCTTCCTCCGGCAGATCATCTAAACGGAGAGATTCTGTCACTTCTCCCATATTTTCATGCGGTTCTTCCGGTGCTTTTTCTATCTCTTTTTCTTCTGGCAAAGACTCCTCTGCCGGAACTGCACCTTCAATTTCATCAATCAGCCGCTGAATATCAGGAGACAGGATTGGAGTATCTTCCGTAACCTCGTCTTCCGGCTCTTCTTCGTATATTTCCTCAGCATCCGCCTCAACGACATCTTCTGCTGATTCTTCAATCGGCTCTTCCTCGGCATCTTCTAATATATCTTCTGCTTCGTCTTCGTCCGGTTCTTCCTCGTACGTTTCTTCTACCGACTCATCATATACTTCTTCCTCGGCATCCTCAAGCAACGCCTCTGCTTCTTCCGAATCCCAGTCAGATAAAATCTCTTCAAAACTCAGCTCCTCTGCATCCGCTTCTTCAAAGGATTCTGTATCATCTTCCCAATCCTCAGCAGGTGAATCCTCCAGGAAGTCTTCCGCTTCTTCCATATCGAAGATCTCTTCTTCCGGTTCAGCCGGTTCTGCATCAGCAATTTTTTGCAGTTCTTCTTCTATTGTCCCTGTCTGTGTTTCTTCAATCGGCTCTGCCTCTTCGACTTCTTCCGCCTCTTCTTCAACCGGTTCTGCCTCTTCGACTTCTTCCGCCTCTTCTTCAACCGGCTCTGCCTCTTCAACTTCTTCCGGCAGCTCTTCTGCCACCAGATCTTCAAGATCCAGCTCTTCTGCGTCATCTTCCGTAATATCTGTTGTGATTTCTACAGGGATCCGCTCTGTCTTATCTGCCGCTTCTTCTGATACTTCTCCAGGAATAAGTTCCTTCATTCCGATTGGCACATCACCTGTATGCTTTTCCTGTGAAATCTGATTTACCATATCAAGATCCACGACCGACTCAATATCACCGATCGCACTCTCAAGATCAGAAATATCCGGCTCTTCATCCTCTGCCGCAGATACTTCCGGCTTGCGATGCAGTAACTGCTCCAATGCCTCATCCAGCCGCATTGTATCACCGATCTTTTTCTTTTCCGGCTTACGGACTGGTTTCTCTGAACTTTCTTCTTTTCCTGTATCCTGCTGTCCAATACTCTCAGGAATATCCTCAACCGGCTCTTCTGAAACAGCCTCTGAATGCTCCGTTGCTGCTTCATCCAAATGATCTTCCGGCTCTTCATTTTCTGCAACATACGTCTCAAGATCCGGAATCTCTTCCGTCTCACCGCCATTTTTTTCAAATCTGCGATTATACTTTTCCTGCTGCGAAGGTGTCAGTGGCTTATACTGCATCTTCAATTCCATTGCTTTATATACATATTTGCCTTCACTGAACCACAGGATCAGATCATCACATTCTTCCAGACATTCTGCCGTCATACCTGCTTCCTGATAAAGCTTTGCAAGTTCAAACGCCCATTCTTCAATATATTCTGCCTTCTTAAACTCTTCCAGTGCTTCAATCTGCTGCTCTAACGGAGCCCGCTGTGCCCGTAAGATCTGGTATCTCAGAATATGTCTGTTCGGATCTTTTGGTGCTAACTGCACAAACTCATCATAAAAATCTATTGCTTCATCTACATTCCCCGTCTTCAGTGCAAGAGAACTCAGACGATACAATACCTTCCGGCTTCCTTCTGCCCGATGATAAGCAATCTGCAAAATATCATAGCTTTTCTGATATTCACCGGTCTTTTCATAAATATCACTTACATTCGCAAGCATCATGGCATTGCGAACCCTTCTCCAGTCAATGGAGTCAGCAATCTCCTTTGCTTCCCCGTATTCTTCATTTTGCATAAGCTCTATCATTCGCTCTGACAGTTGCTTATATTCATATTTGTCCACCGCATTCACCTCATTATATTAATGTTTATTCGGTAACTCAAGATCTCTTCATGTCAATTTAACATAAGGCGATACTCTTTCATTAGTGTACCATACCATCTTCCCAATGTCAAAAAAATGCACCTCCAACTACCCTTGAAGATGCATTTTTTATAATATTTAATTTTCTCATTATTTTTATTTTATATTTTGGATCGAAGGTAAATCCTGATACGATTCCTGTAAGACCCTTTTTCTTTTACAGCTACTGTTCCATGTTCCTTTACACATCGTTCAGTTCTGTATGTGGTAACTTTATTCAATATATCTGCAACTGCTTTATCTTTTTATTATGAATCTGGTCTTGTATTCTCTCCGTTCCATTTATTTTCATTCTTAATTTTTACCAGATCTGCGAATTAACTTTTGCTCAGGTCTCTTTCTTCACAGGAACCTGCAATCGCCGTACCACTGACATATTGATGAAATTCTGAAACTATACTGTCCATTGGTCCAACCTCCTGTTATCCGTTATTTTTAATCTAATCAGGCATCCGCTTCTTGTACCTTCTTAGTTAAATATCTTTTTTTGATGGTTTTATCTTAACACCCGGGCTTCTATTTGTCAATATATTTATCCGTTTTTTTCGTATTTTTTATTTATTTTTGTTTTTATATATAATTGTTTGAATTTTCAGTTAATTCGTTCTTGCATATCTACGCCTTAATCCTCTGCTGTCAGCTTTTCTTTTACTTTCAAAATTCTTCTGACCGATTCATCAATTCTTTCTTCTGTTAAAGTTCCATTCTGAACAGCCTCTAAAATTCCCTGATATGCCTCCTGAAAATTTTCCGGCATCAAAAGCATATCCCCACCAGCCTCTATAACTTTAACCGAGACCTCTGCCGAAGAATAATGCTGTGAAATTGCCCCCATATTCAATGCATCCGTAATTACAATTCCATCAAATCCCATTTTTTCTCTTAATACATCCGTAATCATAATTTTAGACAGGGAAGAAGGCGTATTGTCTCCTGTCACATTCGGTACTGAAATATGCCCTGCCATAATAATGGCAATATGATTTTCAATGGCATTCTGAAAAGGAACCAGTTCCTGCTGCTCCAGTTCTTCCAACGACTTGTCTGTATAAGCATATCCCTCATGTGTATCTCCGGCTGTTGCCCCATGCCCCGGGAAATGCTTGATTACTCCATACACATTTTCCTCATGCAGCCCATCCAGTACTTTTTGCGACAACGCAGCAACTTTTGCACTGTCATTTCCGAATGATCTTTTTTTAACAACTGTATTTTCCGGGTTAGTAAGAACATCCCCTACCGGTGCATAATCCAGATTGAAACCTAATTCTGCCAGATAATTGCCAATCGTCTGTCCTATTTCGTAAGCTCTTTCCTCATCTGTAACTTCGCACATATCTTCAACAACAGAAACATTCGAGATTCCGCTGCCTGCAACTCTTGCTACAGTTCCACCTTCTTCATCTACACTCAGAAAAATCGGGATTCCACTCTGCTCTGTACTGTACGACTGCGTAGTGTGAAGCATATCTGATAATTGTTGTCTGTCCTCGATATTCCCTGCAAAATAAATCATGCCACCAACCGGATACTGTTCCAGGCATCTTTTTGTCGTGTCTCCCGCTGCCGTTACCTTTCCCATTCCGGTCAATGCTTCCGGCGTAATGATAAATAACTGAGCCACTTTTTCTTCCAATGTCATCCCGGAAATTTTTTCTTCTACCCAGTCAGGCTTCTTCTGTTCCTTTTTATCGGTTGTAGTCTGCTCCACTTTTTCCGTCTTCCCAGCGTATTTTCCGGTTGGGGAAGATTCTTTCATATTCACAAATTTAATACACAATATTAATAGAAAGGCTGCAGCCAGCAGAAAACTTCCGCCGACCACAGCAATAATTTTTTTACTCTTCATATTTAATTCCTGAAATTAACAAATTTCCGCACCTGCAGGCATCTCTTTCTCCGGTGTCATCAGTGCAAGATTTCCATCTGCATCTTCAGCACAGAGCAACATTCCCTCTGAAAGAACTCCGGCAAGCTTCGCAGGTTTCAGGTTGACGAGAACCATAACCTTCTTTCCTACCATCTCTTCCGGCGTATAATATGCCTTAATTCCTGATACGATCTGCTTTACCTGACTTCCGATCTTTACCTGGGAGCATAAAAGTTTTTTCGACTTTTTGACTGCTTCGCAGGCGATGATCTCTCCTACCTGGAACTGCATTGCACCAAACTGCTCGAATGTGATCTCTTCTTTTGGCTCAAGATCAATGACTGCTTCTTCTTTCTTTTCTTCTTTTTTCGGATGAAGTTCCTCTACTTTTTTCAGAACTTCTTCCAGATCCATTCTCTGGAACAGAATTTCCGGTTTTTCTGTCACATGACCATTTCCAAGCTGCTCAAGGATCTTTTTGCTTGTAGATGGCATATATGGCTCAAGAAGTCTTGCACCCTCTGAAATACCCTGGATCAGATTCCATAATACAGTAGACAGACGATCTTTCTTTGACTCATCTTTTCCAAGTACCCATGGTGTAGTCTCATCAATATATTTGTTGCAGCGTTTAAACAGATTGAAGATTTCTGTGATCGCATCTGCCACACGCAGATCTTTCATCTTTTCATCTACTGCCTTTGCAGTATTCTCTACGACTGCCTTCAGGTCAGCATCCACTTCTTCTGCCACGCCTGTATCTGTCACTGTTCCGCCAAAATACTTATTTGTCATGGAAATCGTACGGTTTACAAGGTTTCCAAGCGTATTGGCAAGATCTGAGTTCAGACGCTCTACCATCAGCTCCCAGGAAATCACTCCATCGTTCTCAAACGGCATCTCATGGAGTACAAAGTAACGAACCGCATCCACTCCAAAGAAATCAACCAGCTCATCCGCATAAAGCACATTTCCTTTAGACTTGCTCATCTTTCCGTCTCCCTGAAGCAGCCACGGATGTCCAAATACCTGCTTTGGAAGTGGAAGATCCAGTGCCATCAGGAAGATCGGCCAGTAGATCGTATGGAAACGGATGATATCTTTTCCGATCAGGTGAAGGTCTGCAGGCCAGAGTTTGTTAAACTGCTCAGTACTATTTCCCTCTGCATCATATCCGATTCCTGTAATATAGTTTGTCAGAGCATCCAGCCATACATACACAACATGCTTTGGATCAAAATCAACCGGGATTCCCCACTTAAATGATGTTCTTGATACACACAGATCCTGCAGTCCCGGGAGAAGGAAGTTATTCATCATCTCATTCTTACGGGATACCGGCTGGATAAACTCCGGATGCGTATTGATATGCTCGATCAGACGATCCGCATATTTGCTCATTTTAAAGAAATACGCCTCTTCCTTTGCCGGCTGCACCGGACGTCCACAATCCGGACATTTTCCGTCTACGAGCTGGGACTCTGTAAAGAATGACTCACATGGAGTACAATACATTCCCTCATAGTGTCCTTTATAAATATCTCCTTTATCATAAAGTTTCTTAAAGATCTTCTTTACCTGCTTTTCATGATCCTCATCTGTTGTACGGATAAACTTGTCATAAGAAGTATCCATCAGATCCCAGATTCTCTTGATCTCTCCTGATACCTTATCAACAAATTCCTTTGGTGTAATTCCTGCTTCTTCTGCCTTCAGCTCGATCTTCTGCCCATGCTCATCTGTTCCCGTCTGGAAAAATACGTCATATCCCTGACTTCTCTTATAACGTGCGATCGCATCTGCCAGTACGATCTCATAAGTATTACCAATATGCGGCTTGCCGGATGTATAGGCGATCGCTGTTGTAATATAATATTTTGGTTTTTCTGACATAATTGTCTGCCTCCTTTTAAAAAAAATACCGTCTTCCTGAAGACTTTCATCCTCAAGAAGACGGTTCTGTTTCACCGCGTTACCACTTCTCTTCGTTCCCACTTCACAGTGAAAACCTCCGTGAGTGACCTGCATCCCTCTGCTGCCACTCCTACGCTGTAAAGGGCGAACCCTTTGCAGACTTACCTGAAAGCTCATCTGCACTGCTCAGGAGCCATCTTCCCCTGCCTCCTGTTCATCCCCTCTCAGCCAACAGAACTTTCTTAAGTTCTCCCGGGGATCTCTCTGTAAAACGGTAATCAGGCTACTCTCTCCATCCTTGCTTTTCTACGCTATTCTGCTTTTCGCAATCCTTAGAAAGCGTAGCACACCGCCTCAAAAATGTCAATTCAATCTTTTTGCTTTCTCTTCTTTCTACTGCTTTTTCACTCTCGGGAACCGGATATTTACCCGGAACAAATCTCCATCCAGATACAGGTTGAAAGTTCCGCCCTGCATCGTTGTCAGGCTCTGTGCGATCGACAGTCCAAGTCCGCTTCCTTCAGAACTTCTTGAAAGATCTCCACGGATAAACCGTTCGGTCAGTTCATCTGCCGAAATGTTCAACTGATGTTCAGAAACATTTTTCAAAGACAGATCCACCGTATCTTCTTCCAGCTTCAGATCCGCGTATACCCTTGTTCCCGGCATGGCATACTTGGCTGCATTTCCGAAAATATTCTCCAGAACTCTCCACATTCTTCGCCCGTCTACATGAACAACCGCAGGTTCTGCCGGCAGATTGACGATCATTTTCAGATTCCTTGCCTCAAACTTCTCAGCCATCTCACCTTCCGTCTGCTGGATCATCTCCACAAGATCTACATCCATATACTCCAGAGAAATATTCCCACTGCTTACCTTGGATGCCTCAACAACGTCTTCCGTCAGTGTCTTCAGCCTCTGTGCTTTCGCCTCCAGTATATCCAGATAGCCCTGGATCTTTGGATCTGCAATATCCGACTGCTTCAGGATCGCTACATAATTAATGATCGAAGTCAACGGTGTCTTGATATCATGTGATACATTCGTGATCAGATCCGTCTTAAGACGCTCATTTTTCATTGCCTCTTCTACGGCCATATGGAATCCGTTGGCAATTCCATTGATCATCTCTGCCAGCTTTAAGTTCTCACCTCTTAAGCCTTGCAGCGGGATCTGATATTCCATATTTCCCAATGCAATTTCTTCAATACCTTTTTTCAGTTTCTCCTTGAGTAATAAACCGTTCAGGACAACATAAAATACACCCACGTCTGCCAGTAACACTAGAAGCATTGTAACCCCATTCCTGAACAGCACTGCAATTCCCTGTACAAGGAAAAATCCACATAACAGAAGCACTGTCTTTGTCGTCTTCTTCCGGTTATCATATATTTTATAGATGAACCGCACAATCACTCTCAACAGACTGTTCTTCCACAGGTTTCGTCCCTTGATCCGCTTGATCAGACTCACGTATCCCATAAAGAAGCAGCCCAGTGTAAATACTCCATAAAAATAAATTTCTGCCAGCTCTGCAATACTCAATGACGGAAGATATAAACTTGCTGACATATATGCTGAAGAAACATCCATTCCACGAGCATAATAATACTCAAAATAAGTACCTCCATCCTTCAGATAAGTCGGAATATCATTGATCATCGTATAGATATTTCCATTCCAAAAATGAATCCCGATATAAGAACCAACGATCCATATCAGTACGATCAGCACCGCTGCAATCTCTGTCTTCCAATGATCAAAACCGTTCAGGTGCAGTTCTTCATCTTCCGCAGTTCTTCCTGCCTCCAGTGTCAGCCAGATTGTTGCCCCAAGGAACAGGATAATGCTCAGAACCAACAGCCATGTTGTTCCTTTAAAATACGGGATATTATTATCATAAGCTACCTTATTCTGATAAAACTGATCCTGGATCGTATAAGTTGTATCCACCGCAACCGCAAATACGCTGTTCCATTTCTTTTCACTGCTGTAACTGCGGAGTTTTTCCCATTTATCCGATTTCGATACATTCATATTACTGTTAAAATCTTTTAGCTTTGGATAAATGACCATATATTTAACATCTTTCTCCGAGATCAGATTCTGGACATTTTTCTCCAGCTCTGCATAGTTCTCGTAAGAAGTCTTATTCGTCACTACCTTTTTCGTGTCATTATTCGCATAAATGTAAGTAAAGTTTGTATTGCCTTCCTCTAAATGTTCAAATCCCATCTGATAATTCTGATAATCTGAGTAAATATTCCCCAAAGTATACGCAAGATCATCATAAATGACGGACAGTTTGCCATTCAGACGCGGACTGTTATTCACTACCTGCAAAAGGTTTTCTGCTCCCTGCGGTGCATATTTTTCGATTAATGCACTTCCAAAATTCCAGCAGTCTGTGTACAGGATATTTCCTTCCATGTCCACAATATCAAAATTATAAAAGCCTGAAGATGTATACTTACCGTTCTGAAGTTCCTGCAGAAATCCGTCAACATCACTCCCATCCTGCATGATAATATCAAATACTCCCGACTCTACCCGTGTCATGAAATCACTCGTATAGTAATACTCATATGTCCCTTCAGGCTTCTGACATACGATCACACTGTTCTTCGCATAATTATCGCTCTCTGCACTGTCAAAATCTTCTCCCCAGTTGATCAGTTCCTCCAGTGAATACGCAATACCCGAAACATTTTCTCCGTTGGCAGTATCATTCTTGCTGTACTCCATTACGTCGATCTCTTTGTTCCGGTTCATCATCCCATCTGTCTCAAAAAGATTTTCCAGCCGGATCTGCGTAAGGACATCATCCATGTAATTTTCAACCATGTAATTAAATTCCTGCGATTCCTCAAATGGCTGTTGGCTCATCGTCCATAAGGACGGCAGATCTGTGCTTCCTGCAAGATTCATAAGAGACAACAGATTCGTTATCAGCATTGCACCGCTGAGAATCGCCACAATAAGAACGATCGCCTTTACACCTGTCTTTCTGTACCACTTATTCATATTTCGTCCTTTCAGCCTTTATCAATTTTATAGCCTACGCCCCATACTACTTTCAGATATCTTGGATCTTTCGGATTGATCTCGATTTTTTCACGAATATGGCGGATATGGACCGCAACTGTATTATCCGCACCAATCGCCTCTTCATTCCAAATCGACTCATAAATCTGATTAATAGAAAAAACCCGTCCCTGATTTTTCAGTAATAACAAGAGAATATTATATTCAATCGGCGTAAGCTTCACTAACTCTCCGTCCACCGTCACTTCTTTCAGATCATCATTGATCCTGAGTCCGCCAACTTCATACACTTTTTCCTTTTGTTCCTGGGATGTTCCACCAAGCTCATTATAGCGACGCAGTTGAGACTTGACCCTTGCTACCAGTTCTAACGGATTGAACGGCTTTGTGACATAATCATCCGCCCCGATATTCAGTCCGAGTATCTTATCTGAATCTTCTGACTTTGCAGAAAGAATAATGATCGGTACACTGTTCGTCTCCCTGATCTTCAGAGTTGCCCTGATTCCATCCAGCTTTGGCATCATCACATCAAGGATCAGAAGATTTACTTTCTCTTTCTCCAGAATATTCAATGCCTCAACTCCATCATATGCCTTCAGGATATGATATCCCTCCTGGGACAGATAAATATCTATTGCCTCTACAATTTCTTTATCATCATCACAAACTAATATATTATACATTTCAATCACCTCCCTTTTAGTATACATGATATCGGTCATTTTTTAAAACCAGAGTGTCAAAATCTTAGAATTTTATTAAAAAAGAAAAGTCCGCTGGATTTTCATCCAACAGACTCTTCTCTCTTAAACTTTCATATGGAAAACCGCTTATCTTCTTTTCCTTCTGAAGACAACCGTTCCGGCTGCCAGCGAACCACCAAGCATGAATACAAATACTGCCATATTTGTGCTGTCGCCTGTCTTGGCTGCTGCATTTTGCTTCTTATTTGTTGTTCCGGCATTATGATTCTGATCCTTAGTCGGATTATTTACACCGGCATTTCCGTTATTGCCATTATTACCGTTGTCTCCGGCATTTCCGTTATTGCCATTATTACCGTTGTCTCCGGTATTTCCGTTATCGCCGCCGTTACCATTATTTTCACTCTTTGTTGTTACACTCAGTTCTGCGGCTGCATACTCTGTTGCATTCTCATCATCGCCTACGGCAACAACTTCGATCTGATAAGTCTTACCGGCTTCAAGACCTTCTATCGTATATCCTGTAGCATCTGCCGGGATATACGTCACGTATTCTTTTCCATTTACATAGATCTTGTAACCTGCCAGTCCTGCTGTGCTTGCCGGTCCATCCCATTTCACTTCAACGGAATTTTTCGTAATTTCACCTGTCACTACATTCTCCGGTGCTGAAGGTTTGTCCGGCTGATCCGGCTCTTCTATTTTCTCGAATCTTGCAGTCAGTGTAATATTCTTCGTGATGGCTGTATCGAAATCGAACGCCGTATCACTTCCTTCTTCATACCAGCCAAGGAACTTATAACCCTCTTTTTCCGGATCGGCTGGCTTCGCAGCCTTTTCTCCTTCTTTGACGGTCTGTTCTTTTCCGTCGATCGTAACCGTATAGGTCTTATCTTCTGGCTGATCCGGCTCGCTTCCTTTTTCAAATTTTGCGATCAGGGTCAGGTTCTCTTCCGGAGTTACTGTATAAACGGCTTCATCACTTACCTTTGTTCCAAGGACATCATACCATCCGGTAAATGTAGCACCTTTCTTTGCTGTTGCAGTAAAGGTAACTTCTTCTCCCTGTTCGATCTTTTCTTTAGAAACAGTCGCTGTACCTTCTCCTTCTACATAAGTACTCATACGGAGTTGTGTCTTTGTAAGATCCTGCGTTCCTGTAAGCACTCTGAATTCTGCTGCACTACCGAAACCATTCTGTCCTTCTGATACAACCAGCTTGATCTTGGATGTCTGAACCGGTGTAAAGTTTACCGTTTTTTCTGTACCTGTGCTTTCCCACGTTCCATTCTCTACAAGAGCTGTCCAGTTTTCATCCGCATCCTCATAATACAGAGAATATTTCAGGATATATCCGTTATTTCCCGTCGGTCTCGGCAGATAATAGAATCCGTTCACATCATAGGACTGTCCCATATCAATCGTGATCGTTGCCGGCAGTGCTTTCTTACTCGGAGAGTACTGCGTATGCCAGATCGTTGACCGATCATTGTCAAATGCTGCACTGATTGGTCCGTCACTGTTCTGATTATCTGATGTCACTGTAAATCCGGATGGATCAATCGGTGAAGATTCCCCATCTGACATCGTAGAAGAAAGATTTACATTATCAATGATGGCATGTACCGCATTTGTATCAGAACCAATCCTTGTCAGTGGCAGAGAAAGTGTAGAGCTTGTAATACCGGTCTTCTTCACATCGCCTTCATATGTAAAACTTCCGGTTGCTTTATACTCTTTTCCATCTGCAATCAGGACAGTACTTCCGTTCTTTGTACGGATCTTTAATGTCATCTTCTGATTAACAGGAAGTTTATATCCAAAGGAATAGTCATATCCTTCTCTTGTAAATCCAAGTGTTCCATCTTCCATAATGCGGATATTATGAGTACTGTAGGCTTCATGATCTTCGTCCTTCTCAGCTTCAAAGAGAATCTGTCCCGGTTCTGCCGGCTGAGTCAGTGTGATATCAAAGCTCAGTTCTTTCTCAGGTCCAACTTTATCCAATGGAGTAGAGATATAGCTTTCTCCGCCCTTCAGAACAAGTTCTCCATCCTTCACTTCCGCATTCTTTCCGTTCTCTGCATCATATTCATTTGCACTCTTATCTGAAAGTCCATCCTCAAAATCATAGGAAAGAATCTCATCTGTCTCACTGTCTACTTTATCATATGCATTGACTCCTGGAGCTTCACCCACATTCTCGCTCGTCTGCTGTGCTGTTGTAAAAGAAACTTCTCCTGATTTGCCCCACAATGCAGCCGCATAATACGGTGCAGCATCATCGAAGCGATCATAGATCTCCATCTCAGTCAGTCCGTTCGCTCTCTGATCAACCATATCGTTCCAGATCGCATAAGCTCCTCCCAGTGTCTGTTCAGAACCTGACGGAACACCCATACGTGTAGCCGGATCATAATTATACATGGACTTGCGGCTCAGATAATCAGCGTAATATCCTGCTGCCGGTACGATATATACACTTCCGTCATTCATATCGATCAGATCATAACCCTGCTGATACATGGATTTCGGATTTGCCCATCCATCGTTCCAGATGTTCATCTGAACACCTTCACTTCTTACAGATGTGCTTCCGTTTCTTGCTGTAAGACTTCCCCACAGACGAACAGTATTTCCATTATCCTGGATATAAGCCAGAAGGTCATCTGTAAACTTACGGAACTGCTCTGTATACTGTCCATCATACTCATCTGTTCCGATATTCACTGTAGTATCCTGGTCAAATACCGGATCATCACCCTTAATATACTCATCCCAGATGCTCTCAATAAATGCCAGTGACTCATCGTACTTCGTGCTGAGGTTGAAATGATCATTCTGGCGTCCTGTCGTTCCGAATCTGAGATCCGGTCTTACCTTTGTAAATGACAGAGAATGTGCAGGAGTATCAAATTCCGGGATAATATCCAGTCCTAACTTCCGGTAATTCTGGATCATGGACTTCATCTCAGCCTTGGTATAATACATATCGTCACTGGTCAGGTCTGCCTGATTCAATCCACCCTCTTTGACATCAGACTCCATACGGAATCCCTCATAAGCTGACATTGCACCCTCTGAGGTTGAATAATTTTCAAGGAAAATATAGTTATCGTTCAGATGAAGCTGCAGGTCATTCATCTTATACCACAGCATTGTCTTTGCAACTTCCTGAAGTGTCTCGCTTTCAAACGGTCTTCTTCCTACATCCAGCATAAAGCCTCTGACTTCATACTTTGGATAATCCCTGCATTCGCCCTTCGGGATTGTCGTACCATTCTGCTTCAGGATCTGAAGGATTGTTCTTGTAGACCAGTAAGCTCCTGCTTTCTGCTCTGCCTTCACTTCCACTTTATCCGTTACATTCATGGAATATCCTTCTTCTTTCAGCCCATTTCCGGCTGCCTCAAGTGTAAAGAAGAAGTCTCCTGCTGATGCCTGATCCGCATAAACAATCTCGATGGATTTTCCCGTGATCTCTTTATAATCGTTCTTAAATTCTTCAGCCATTGCAGATAATTCTGCCTTATCCTTTGTTGCTACAACGATACGGCTGGAATCACTGATCTCAAAGGAACCACCCTTTGCACCTTTCCATTCTGCCAGTTCCGGGATTACGTTCGGCTTTGCATTATCTCCGTCTTCTGCCGTATACTTTCCGGTTACAGTCATAGTATATTCTTTGGAATCTACTGCCGTACTGTCGTCACCGGCTTTCTTTACATTGAAGTTCATCTTCACAGTCTTTGTAACAAGCGGCTGATAAACTGTCAGATCCCTGTCTACGATCTGCTCATAATCTGCACCGACAAAACTGATCTCATATCCTTCAGGAACTTCCGGCATTGCCAGCTTTCCTGATGCTCCATCAATACTGGAAGGAACTTCCAGGCCGTCTGCAACTTCTTTCGGAGTTCTCTCCGGCTCTGTCGTAGCAAGCTCTGCCTCATAAGTTTCAAACTCATAGACTGAAACGGTCGGCCAGCTTACAGAAGCACTTCCCTCCGGTGCTCCCGCCTGATCAAAGGATTCAATATATAATCTCAGATATCTTGTCGTTACTGCTTCATCAAATACGATCGTCTCTCTATAATCTAAAGGACTTGCCGTAAATGCTTTTACCGTCTCCCAGTTCTCTCCGTCGGAAGACTTCTCGATCCGGTAGGCAGTCGCATTCTTTCTCTCCCAATGGATCTTTGCTGTTCTGATCGTCTTCTCGCTGCCATAATCCAGCTTCAGCCAGTGTGATCCTGTTGCCGCCGGACTTGCCCAGCGGGTCGTATCATCGCCGTCAACTGCCTTGGAGGCATCTGTTCCGGTTGTCTCACTTCCGTCTGCTGTTGCAGTTGCAGCGGTACTCAAATTCTCTGCTTCTCCAAGGATCTCAAACTCATACAGGGATACTGACTGCCAGCTTCCCGGATTTACTGTATAACCATTGACTGTCAGCTTTACGTACTGAGCCGTCACAGCCTCATCCAACTGGATATCACTCGTAACTGATGTAATATTTTCTCCGTCATTTTTTACGTAAACATCCCGGTATTCTCCATCTTCTGTATCACATACAGAAATCTTGAAGTTCGTAATATTCGTTCTTTCCCATTCGATCACAAAATGATCAAATGTCTTCTGTGTACCGAGATTCACCGTCAGCGTCCTTGCCGCCTGACTTGTACTCTGATTCGTTGCCCATCTCGACTGATCTGCCTTTGCAGCATCTCTGTTGACGATTCCGTCGATCGCCTTATCTGCTCCCCAGTAATTCGTCTCCTGATCACTGACGGTTGCCGTTCCACTTAATGCATAATTGATCTCATTATTTGCCGCAGCACTTACTGTGGCCGGTGGAATGATTGTAACACCACTCAAAATCATGGCAGCAGATAAAACGCACGCATTCATACGCTTTACTGTCTTTAATTTCATTCTTCCTCTTTCCCCTTCCTTTTAGATAGGATATTGTATGGTTTTGCCTTAAAAGTAACAATCCATTTACATAGTTTGTATTAATTATCTCATTCATTCAGAAACTTTGCAAGGAGTTTTTATTTGATTTGCACAAATTTGTGGTTGTTGGGGTGATACGCTTGTAGATTAGAAAGCTTCTTTGTGAAGAAGCGGACGCGGAAAGCAGGAATATTCCTTCGTGGTGCAGGCCCGCTTTACCTCAGCCCGTTGACCGTTTGTAACTCGAAAGTGGAAA
>ERZ838399.833-NODE-833-length-34361-cov-4.366175_pt1 | contig 34361 bp, 33 predicted proteins | sample MGYA00519683_ERZ838399 | MGnify/ENA primary metagenome ERZ838399 (study PRJEB31850, sample SAMEA3708833) | human gut metagenome | biome: human gut; feature: human-associated habitat; material: faeces | place: China | collected 2014 ...
TCCATGATGCGTCTCTTTACTGCTCCTACTCCTGTAAGTTTCTTAACTTTTACAGTTTCGCCACATTTAACTTCCTTTAATGTCTTCATCATTTTCCCCTTTCTAGACCATGATCTTATTTGCCATATCTTTACCGATGGCAACTCTTGCATCTTTGACATTCACTATCATATTTCCACCTATCTGTGAAATAACAGTAACCGTTCCACCCACAACGAATCCAAGATTTTCCAAAAATCTGCGTGTTTCTTCTTTTCCGCCTATTTTCTTAATTACGCTAGGCTGTCCTTCAGCTATCATTGATAATGGCATCATATCATCCTCTTTCTTAATCTCTTTTGTCTGTGTTATCATTTATCCATGCGTTAGTATAATCTAATCGAGAATAGTTGTCAATAACTTTATTGAGAAAAATTCATCAATAAGCAACAGTTCAGCCATAAAAAGCCACATTCTGATAAAATGCTGTTCAGAATGTGACTTTTGTGACTTTCATCGTGTTAAGCAGAGTCCTCTCGTTTATAAACTCTCCAGTATCCTGCCGTCACATGAAATTGTGACACCCTGCCACGGTATCATCTTTCCACTGTTTTTCAACGCATTAACGACCGCATTTTGCAAACCGCCGCAGCATGGCACTTCCATACGGACAATCTTGACACTCTTTATGTCGTTATTTTTGATTATCTCAGTAAGTTTTTCACTGTAATCAATATCATCAAGTTTAGGGCAACCTACTAATGTAATGTGGTTTTTGATAAAATCCTCATGGAAATTTGCATATGCATATGCAGTACAATCTGCTGCCACCAAAAGATTTGCCCCATCAAAATATGGAGCTGTCGGCGGTACAAGCTTAATCTGCACCGGCCACTGATTTAGCCTGCTCACAGGTTTAAATCCGTTATTAGAAGCTGCCTGACTGTTATCGTTTGAAGGACACGATGTTTTCTCATCTTCCATATGCTGTAAGCTTCTCGCCATACTTCCCGGACACACATGAACAGGACTACCGTTCTTTTTCGCATTCTCAGCTATCTTCTTAGCAGCAATCCTAGCTTTAACAGCCGCCTCATCATAATCGTTTGCTTCACGCTCAATTATCTTAATGGCATCCATAGGACAGGCAGGAAGACAATCCCCCAGACCATCACAGTAATCATCTTTGATAAGTCTTGCTTTACCATCAACCATTGCGATTGCATCCTCATGGCACGCATTGGCACACGCACCACAACCATTACACTTTTCCTCGTCTATATGAACTATCTTGCGTATCATATTAATCCTCATTTCTGCACACATTTTTTTGCATATCAAGTTTGTGTCAAGTGTGCGCAGACACAAATCTTGTGTGTGAAAAATCTTGCATATATGGATTTTTCACACTTTTTTCCTTTCTTAAAACACAACAACTAAAAGCATCTTAAATCTCTCTTTACCCTTTACCGCATGAGGGTGTTTTGCCGGCATAACGATTGACTGTCCCTCAGTAAGTTCGTAGTCAACACCGTCAACCGTAATAAGACCGACACCGTCAAGACAGATAACAAAAGCATCTCCGCCTGACTCATGTGTGCTTATCTCCTCGCCTTTTTCAAATGCGAACAATGTCTCGCTTACCGCATCATTCTGAACAAGTGTCTTGCTTACAACCTGTCCGTCTGCATAAGAAATCTCATCCTTAAGTGTAAGTACCTTTGATTTTTTAATGTTTTTCATAAGCTCTGCCATATTTTTATTCCTCCACTTTATTATTAAAAATATTTGCTTTTTTTAGGACATCTTTTATATGTTAAGATAAGTCAGACAGATATTTGCAATCCACTCATAACACCTCAGGTGTCAACAGTAACATATAATCTACAGATATTCTTCAAGTTTGTCCTGGGACACGATGGTTATCTTTCTGCCATCAAGCTTTATTATGCCCTCTTTCTCCATATTACCAAGTTCTCTTGAAAGGGAAGGTCTGGTCACATTAAGATAATCGGAAAGTTCTTCTCTCGATGGATTTTTTGTTATCTGTCCTGATGCTGTCTGATTTTCAATAAGATAAAGAGCAATCTTTTCTCTTATACTGCCACAACCGAGTAATCTTACCTTTCCGCTAAGGTTATACGCCTTCATCGCAAATATGCTCATAAGATTTTTTCTTATCTTTACCGACACACCAGCCTTTATATTATGCGATATATTTTCAAAAAAGTCACATGAAACACTTAACACTACAGACTCCTCTACCGCCTGTGCCGACATATCATATTTGCCCTTTCCCATAAACATATAAACTTCCGCAAACATATCTCCGGGATTTTCAATCGTGGTTATCAAAATCTTTTTTCCGGAAAATGTCATCTTTGAAACTTCCACATAGCCTTCTATCAGCACATATAGTTTATCCGGTGTGTCATCCTCCTCAAAGACAAAACTTCCTTTTTCATATCTTTTTATATCAGTATCTTTTTCTTCTATTAAAGATAATATTTCATCCTGCGTAAATTCCCTGCAAAGACCTGAATGTTCCAATGCCTGTACGATGTTGTCATTTTCTTCTTTACTCATATATCATATGCCTTTCTTAGTCCATGTTAAGAAATTTTTTCAAATCTCCCTCTGGTGTACCTGTAGGTGAAATCCCAAAATTCTCTACAAGGAAATCAAGTATATTCGGTGACACAAATGCCGGAAGTGTCGGCCCTAAATGTATATTATTTATTCCGAGATGTAGAAGTGTAAGCAATATACATACCGCTTTCTGCTCATACCATGAAAGCACGATGGATAACGGAAGTTCATTTACCGAACAGTCAAATGCTCTGGCAAGTGCCACGGCAACTTTTATCGCACTGAACGCATCATTACACTGCCCCATATCCATGATTCTTGGAAGCCCTGCGACCTCTCCAAGTTCAAGGTCATTAAATCTGTATTTTCCACACGCCAATGTAAGTATAACAGAATTTTTTGGAGTCTGCTTAACAAATTCAGTGTAATAATTTCTTCCGGGTCTTGCACCGTCACATCCTCCGACAAGGAAGAAATGCTTTATATCACCATTCTTAACGGCTTCAACAACCTTATCGGCAACCGACAGCACAGTTCCATGCGCAAATCCAGTCACAACCTCATGCCCGCCGTTTATTCCCGTAAAATGCTTATCCTCATCATAACCGCCAAGCTCAAGTGCCTTTTCAATAACAGGAGTAAAATCTTTATCCTCACCAATATGAACCATCTCAGGATATGAAACCACTTCTGTTGTAAACACCCTGTCAGCATAACTTTCTTTTACCGGCATAAGACAGTTTGTTGTAAATAACACAGGTGCCGGAATATTATCAAATTCTTTTTGCTGATTCTGCCATGCCGTTCCAAAATTTCCCTTAAGATGTGTGTACTTCTTAAGTTCCGGATATGCATGAGCCGGAAGCATCTCACCATGCGTATAGATATTTATCCCCTTATCTTTTGTCTGCTCCAAAAGCTGTTTAAGGTCGTAAAGGTCATGCCCCGTAATAACGATGAACGGTCCTTTTTCAACAGTGAGCGGCACTTTTACCGGTGTCGGTGTTCCATATGTCTCAGTATTTGCCTTATCGAGAAGTTCCATACATCTAAGATTTACCTCTCCCACCTCCATTGTAATAGGAAGAAGAGCCTCCTTACCCATATCATAACCGAGCACACACAATGCCTTTATAAAAAAGTTATTAACTGTGTCATCCCTGTAACCAAGCACATTTGCATGATACGCATATGCCGCCATTCCCCTTATGCCAAAAAGAATAAGCGATTTAAGTGAACGAATATCTTCATCGGCATCCCATATCTTTTTAACATCGTAGTCATCGGTATTGCCGCACTTTGCCGTACAAATGCTGCAATTCGGAACAACTTCGTATTTCTTTTTTCTTACTTTTTCAGTAATCTCTTTAATCGTCTCGTCATTAAAATTAACATTTGTTATAGTCGTAAATAATCCTTCTATCAAAACATCAGTAACACTCTCATCATGCGGATTATTTTCACAGGCTCTTGCAAGACCTATCAATGCACCCGTAAGTTCATCCTGAAGATTGGCAGTATCCGCCGTCTTTCCACATACACCCGCACTTCCGGTACAGCCTGAACACCCAGCCGTCTGTTCACACTGAAAACAAAACATTTTATTATCCATAATTTATCCTTTCTTAGATTGATTTCTAATTGTCTCCCTCTGACATTCACTATAATACATTAAAGCCACAAAAAAATCCGTAACATTTGTTACAGATTTTAATATTTTTTTCACACATCCATATCCCACACATTTATTATCTCCTGCGGAATATATTTTTCAGTCATCAAAAGTTTTTCAAATCTTTCCCATATTTCTTTTCCAAAAAAATCTGAAAATATGTGACCTATATTTCTATTCTGCTTTTCCTTTGTAACAGGAAGTTTATCAAATCCAACCTTTTCAGCTTTCTCATACATTCTGACATACGCTTCCTTAAACGGTTCTAACTGTGTTTCTTCCTTAAATATATGCTCTTTTCTTTTTTCCTTAAAAACCTCCGCCAGATTTTCATAAATACCTATCCCCTCATAATCCATATCACCGAAATAGAAAAATCTGTTTTTACTGTCCGCAAGATATTTTTCAGCAGTAAATTCAAAATCACGAAATGATGAAACCGCCTTTTTTCCTGATCCAAATATCACAGTCCCAAATCTTTTACCAAGTATCTCGTTCTTTCCCGTTTCCTGCATATATTTCCTGACAGTATAAAATGTGTCTTTGTTTTCAATAATAAGCACATTTTGAGGTGCAGTCCTGTCATATATATAACTCACAAACGGCTCAGGTGTCTCATAGACATTTAAGTCCGACAATTCAATGCCAAGATTTTTAAGTATTCTCTTTCCCTGCCCTCTGCCTTCGTTCTTATTTTTTCCTCTGTTTTCGTTTCCGCCTTTTATAAATTTTTCATCGCCCCAAATTTCAAAACTGCGTTCATTTACAGACTCGGCTTTTTTAAGTTTTTGCTTTTCGCTCTCATTTTTATAAAAATCACTTAATTTAAGTATGGCATCCCTGTCTTTTCTATACTGTTCAATATGCTTCTTATAATATTCCATACTAAGTTTTGGTGAAAGTTTAAAATTTAATTCATCGTCAAATTCATTGCTTTCCTTTTCTTCTTCAATCTGCCAATATACATTATAAAGCGGCGGATTCTTGCCATTTAAACCGCTGTTTTTTATTGGAACAAACTCACCCGTTTTTGATTTTTCAGCTATGTAATCACACAAAATCTTATATGAATCAACCCCTGCCGTAAATTTCTCAAGTATTGATTTTTCTTTGCTTTTTAATATAATATTTTCTATTTTTTCTAAACTTATTTTGTGCTTCATACCTGTGTTTCCTTTCTCTATATCACAAGCACCAAATGATATTTTAATTCATTTGGTGCTTTCTGTAATTTCAAAAATATATTTCACTCTACTTAGTCTGTTCTAAAACTTCCTTAAGTGTTTTCGCTGAGTCTTTGAGTTTTTCCACCTCATCACTGCTCATGCTTATTGGAACTAAAGTCTCAACACCGTCTTTTCCAACTATCGCAGGCATACTTAAAACAACATCATCAATTCCATAAATGCCATGTATCATACTTGAAACCGGAAGTATTGATTTTTCGTCCCTCACTATCGCTTCACATATTCTCTTTACTGCCATTCCTATGCCATAATAAGTAGCTTTTTTCTTTTCGATTATCTCATAAGCACTGTTTTTAACCTGTTCCGCTATGGCACGCATATTTTTATCGTGATTTATATGCCCTCTCATCTCGCAGAAATCATCAACTGCAATTCCAGATACATTTGCACTGCTCCATACCGCAATCTCGCTGTCTCCATGCTCACCAACGATAAATGCATGAACACTTCTGCTGTCAACTGAGAGATGCTCTCCGAGACGATATTTAAGTCTTGCACTGTCAAGCACTGTTCCTGAACCGATGACTCTGTTCTCTGGAAAACCACTTGCCTTAAGTGCCACATTTGTAAGAACATCAACCGGATTTGATACAATAAGCAGAATACCCTGACAATTCTGTTTCTTTATCTCACCAATTATAGATTTCATAATGGCACTGTTCTTCTTTACAAGGTCAAGTCTTGTCTCTCCCGGCTTCTGTGCCGCACCTGCCGTAATCACAATAATCGCCGCATCTGCAATATCGCTGTAATCACCTGCATATATATTCATTGGTTTTGCAAACGGAAGTCCGTGCTTTATATCAAGAGCTTCTCCCTCGGCCCTAGCCTTATCCGCATCTATAAGAACCATCTCTGAAAAAAGACTGCTCTGCATCAATGTATATGCAGATGTTGAACCTACAAAACCACATCCTACTACTGCCACTTTTCTGATATTAACTTCTTTTGCCATGGTAATCCTCCATTCCTGCCGGTGTACTATGCTGTTTTTTATTCTCATAAATTCGTGCAAATTTTTCACACAATTTTATGATAGTATGTTCATTTTACTTAAATTTAATGTATCATAACCTTTCTTCTCCTACAATATAGTAATACCACATTTTTCCTTTAATTTCCGTAACAAATGCTACTAATGAGAAAAAACAACCATTTGACTCACAATATATACCATTTTTATAAGGTAACTGACAAAAATATTTCCATCTTTATATCATTTAATTCTTTTTTTACATATGTCTTCCAATACACATCTCTCACAATGAGGTGTTGTCCTCGCCGTACAGACTTCTCTTCCGTGCCATACAAGTCTGTGGCAGAAATCACTTCCCTCTTCTCCCGGTATTATCTTCCACAATTCCATCTCAACTTTTTTAGGATCTTTTATTCCATCAACAAGCCCCATCCTGTTTACAAGGCGTATGCAATGAGTATCTGTCACTATCGCAGGCTTTTTAAACACATCACCCATTATAAGATTTGCACTTTTTCTTCCCACTCCCGGAAGTTTTAGCAATTCATTAAAATCATCAGGCACTTTGCAATCATAATCATCACGAAGCATTCTCATACAGGCACTAATGTCCCTTGCCTTGCTTTTTCCAAGACCACATGGTCTTACTATGTCCTCTATATCCGAAACCTCAGCATCAGCAAGTGCTTCTACACTAGGATATTTTTCAAAAAGTCCTTTAACCACCACATTTACCCTTGCATCAGTACACTGTGCCGCAAGTCTTACACTTACAAGCAGTTTCCACGCTTCATTGTAATCAAGTGTGCAGTCTGCATCAGGGTATTCTTTCTTTAATCTTTCTATTATCTCTAAAGCACGCTGTTTTTTTGTCATTTATGTTTCCTCCTATGTTTTTAGTTAAAAAAATCAAACTCATCCACTGCAAATCTTTTTTTATCATAGCATAAAAGTATGAGCAACACAATTTAACACTAAATATGTAACAGTTCAGCCATAAAAAGATAATTGGCAATACAATGAGCTTGTTCATTGTATTGTTAAGTAGCTTTTTATGTAAGAAATGCAAGGCTGAACTGTTACCTAAATATCTTCAGAAATCTCACGACTTCTTGTCATAGGTAATAACACATGATAGTATATAGATAAATTTGAATTTTTCAAAGGACGATTATATGATTAGGAAATTGCAAAAAGCAGATATAAACAGAGTTGCTGACATATGGTTAGATACAAATTTAAAAAGTCATTCCTTTATTCCTGCCAAGTACTGGAAAGATAATTTTGAATTGGTAAAGGGAATGCTGTCACAGGCAGAAGTTTATATATATGAAAATAATCAAAAAATATATGGTTTTATAGGACTAAATGACGAATACATTGAGGGCATTTTTGTTTCTGATGAAATGCAATCGCAAGGCATAGGTAAAATTCTGATAAATTATGTAAAAGATAAAAGAAAAAAATTGTTTCTAAATGTGTATCAAAAAAACACACGGGCAATATCTTTTTATCAAAGAGAGGATTTTAAAATCCGGTGTAGCGGCATTGATGATGCAACCGGTGAAAAAGATTATTTAATGACATGGCAGCAAAAATAACTCTTTAGCCGTTGATACACTGATAAATTAGAACTTTAATGTTTCTAAATTACTGAGTAAATTTAGTGCATTTGCACGGAAATGAGGTTTTTATTATGACAAAAGATATGACAGAAGGAAATATATGGAAACATCTTTTCAGCTTTGCGATACCGCTGCTTCTTGGAAACCTTTTCCAGCAGACTTATAATATGATTGATACCGCTATCGTTGGGCAGTATCTCGGCGAGGAAAAACTCGCGAGTGTCGGTGCTTCATCGAGTGTGCAGTTTCTTGTGCTCGGTTTTTGCATGGGAATATGCTGCGGTTTTGCTATTCCCGTCTCACAGCACTTCGGAGCTAAAAACACACTGAAAATGAAAGAAGCCATCTTCCATGCAGGTTTTCTCTCAATACTTTTTGCCGCTGTTATAACAACAGCCTGTGCCATTCTCTGCCCAAACATATTACATATACTCTCAACTCCTGAAAATATTTTTGATGACGCATATTCATACCTTTTTATTATATTTTTAGGAATACCTTTTACAATTTTATACAACTTTTTGTCAGGACTGCTCAGAGCCGTCGGTGACAGCAAGACACCGTTTTTGTTTCTCGTCTTTTCAAGTATTTTAAATATAATACTCGACCTGACATTTATTATTGTTTTCAAACTCGGTGTATCGGGTGCAGCACTCGCAACCATTATGTCACAGGGTGTCAGCGGACTTTTATGTCTGATATATATAATTAAAAAATTTCCTATATTATGTATCTCAAAAGAGCACTGCCGTATAAAATCTGATATGACAAAACAGATGATAGCCATGGGTGTTCCAATGGGACTTCAATACTCTATCACCGCCATAGGAAGTATGGTAATGCAGTCTGCGAACAACGGACTTGGAAGCACATATATCTCAGGTTTCACGGCAGGTATGCGTATCAAGCAGTTCCTTATGTGTCCTTTCGATGCCATTGCCACTGCCGCATCAACTTTTTGCAGCCAGAACTTCGGTGCCGGCAATCTGAAACGAATTAAGGAGGGACTTAAAAAAGGTGTAACGATAGGTGTCAGCTACGGACTTATATCCGGACTTATACTTATCTTCTTTGGAAGAACTTTATCACTTTTATTTATAAAAGCAAGTGCCTCCGCTGTGCTCGATGCATCCGGCAAATATCTTGCCTGTCTCGGGTATTTCTTCTGGGCACTCGGAATACTCAATGTATGCCGAATGAGTGTGCAGGGGCTTGGTTACGCAGGACGCGCCGTATTTTCCGGTGCAGTTGAAATGATAGCAAGAATATTTGTAAGTGTATTACTTGTCCCTGTTTTTAAGTTTAATGCAATATGTTTTGCCGACCAGACAGCATGGATATGTGCCTGTCTTTATATCGTACCTACCTGTCTCCTATGCCTTAAGAAAATAGAAAGAAACTTAAATAAACAAAACACTCCATACTAAGTCCTGGTAACAGTTCAGCCCTTCATTTATTACATTCGTCAACCTTTTACTTCAAAAGGTTGACATTTCTTTTTTATCCATATATAATAACAACCGGATACCACTCCTTGTACTCCTTTTCGAGTAGTATCCTATTTGTTGCCGTTCGTACTATATATACGGACAGTGACTCCTAACCCACAAATGAGCAAACTCTCTACAGTTTGCTCTACTTTATTTTATTGTGTAAAACATATCTTAACACACTAATCAATATCTGCTGTCTGTTTCTGAGCATAAACGGATAGCTTTTATAAAAGACTGATATTCTTTTACAGATAATCTATATCTTTTAAAAACAAAATATAGATTGTCACCATCACTATACAAATGACTGCTCGGAAAAGAGGATAAACATGGACTTAAAAAAACTTGCTGATGACATTATAAACGGAAAAAGACTTAAAAGAGAGGATGACCTTTCCTTTTTTATCAACTGTGACCTTGATGCTCTTTTAGAGGGTGCTGACAAGATTCGAGAATATTTCTGCGGAGATAAAGTTGACCTTTGCACGATCATCAACGGTCGAAGCGGCAGATGCGGTGAGGATTGCAAATATTGTGCTCAGTCCGCTCACAATCACACAAACTGTGAAGTATATGATTTTCTTCCTAAAGAAAAAATTCTTGCTGAAGCACTCGCAAATGAAAAAGAGGGTGTCGACCGTTTTGCAATAGTTACTGCCGGAAGAAGTCTTTCAGGTGAGGATTTTGAAAAGGCAATAGATGCCTATGAAACAATGCACAGAGAATGTAAACTTGACCTGTGTGCCTCTCTTGGCTTTCTCACCAAAGAACAATTTCACCGTCTGCATGAGGCAGGAGTTACAAGCTACCATGACAATATAGAAACTTCAAGAAGAAATTTTCCTAATATATGCACAACGCATACATACGATGAAAAAATCGCAACCATCAAGATGGCTCAGGAAGAGGGCTTCTGTGTCTGTTCCGGCGGTATAATCGGAATGGGTGAGACATGGGAGGACAGACTCGACATGGCAGTTTCACTTGCTGAACTCGGTATTATGTCAATTCCTATCAATACACTTATGCCAATCCCCGGAACTCCTCTTGAAAACCTCAAACAGCTCTCCGAGGAAGATATTTTAAGAACCATCGCATTCTTCAGATATATAAATCCTGAAGCAAATGTCCGTCTCGCCGCCGGCCGTGCCCTTGTAACAAATGACGGTGAAGCCGCATTTTCAGGCGGTGCAAGTGCAACCATAACGGGAAATATGCTCACAACATCAGGTTCTACGATCGAGAGTGATAAGAAACTTCTCCGTGGACTTGGCAGAGATGTTACACCGGAATATTTAAAATAACATATTTTCTAAAAACGAGCAGGATGGGATTGACAAATCCCATCCTACTCGTTTTACTCACTCTCTTATATCATTCTGAAACCTCGACAAATGCTCATACGGAAGAATCTGTCGTCCACGGTAAAGACCACAGCCGTCATTGATAAGACTGTTGTTTACCGCCGAAAACATATTTACATCAAGTTCTGAGAGTTCAAGTTTCTGAAGTTTCATGCCACGCTCGTATGCCTCATCAAAAAAGACGCACTCACCCTTTGGAATCATGTCTCTCCTCGCTCTGTCATGCTCCTGCTTTTTCTCATAACCGAGGTGATTTGCAGGGCCTATCTCCGCATTGTCATCCATAGTCTTTGTCCTAAGCTGCACTTCCATAAAACATCTTGCGATATTGTCATAAAATGTTATGTGAAGTGACTGATACTCACTACTCTCACCATTTGATATATAATCCCTGTAGTAAGGGCGTACATCATCATCAAGAAGTTCTGACGAACTCTCCGATACACCTCTTGCAGGCTCGGCAGAAAAACCTCTTTCCTCCAAAAATCCGAGAAGTTCATTTGCTATCTCATAAAGAAGCTTTATCTCCTGCTCATCCCTGTCCTGCCCCTCTTTCAGATGACACTTCGGCAGTGAGATAACTATCCTGTATGCTATTATATCCCTAAAACAACTAAGTTTATTTTTTAAATCCGAAACAGGCGGAAACTTTTTATTTTCCGTATAATAATTATAAATATACTCAACGATATACCCGTTAAATTTCTCCTCGGCACGAATAAGTGACTTGATGCGGCCTTTAAATGTAAATGCAAGATACGGGTATTTCTTTGCCATATACATATAAAAATCCCTTATCTTTTGTGACTGTACCGTCAAAAATTCATTGTGTTCAAGAAGTTCTAAAATCTGTATGAGGAAATTGCAATGCATCATATCCACTTCATTTCGGCTCGTCTTTGCCTCTTTTCTCAAATCTTCAATATATTTCTGTATTATCCTGAAAACCGTATCCCCTGAATACAGATAATCGTTTAGTGTAATCATTTTCTCCTGCTTTCCGCCCGTAATTAAAAGTATATCAATACCATCTTGTCATTGGCAATTCGTTATTTACATCATTCGTAAATACTATCTGATGCAAGTCTATTATACCATTCATAAAGGTAGCAGCACAAGCACAAAGATACAGTTCCCACATTCTTGCAAATTTCTCATCAAACATTTCTACTACTTCCGCTCTGTGCTGCTGGAAATTTTCATTCCAACAAAGAAGTGTTTTATTGTAGTGTCGCCTGAGACTTTCTACATCCACCGTATAGAATCTAAGTTCTCCTGCAATCTGCATTATCTCTCTGAGACTTGGTATAACCCCGCCTGGGAATATATATTTCTTGACCCACGCATCACCGGGATATTCTTTCAATGCACTTATAAAGTGAAGCACAAACACTCCGCCCTGCTTTAAGACACTCTTGACGCATTGCATAAATTCCTCATAATTTCCCCTGCCGACATGCTCTATCATGCCGACACTCACAACTCTGTCAAACTCCATATGCTGTTTCGGCAGATCCCTGTAATCAAGAAGTTTTACTTCAAGCCTGTCCGAAAGATTTTCCTCTTTGATACGCTGTTCAAATTTTGCTTTCTGCTCCTTGCTCAATGTAATCCCGACACCTTTTATATTGTATTTCTTTGCAGCTTCGATAAGCAAAAATCCCCAGCCACAGCCAATATCACACAATGTCATGCCATCAGAGAGATTAAGTTTTTCCAATATACGGTCAACTTTATTGCACTGAGCCTGATACAATGTGTCATTCTCATTTTTAAAATACCCACATGAATAACTCATCGTCTCATCTAACCACATCTTATAAAAATCATTACCTATATCATAATGTGATGAAACCTCTTTCTTTTGATTTGCCTTTGATTTTGATGTAAATATAATATTTTTAAGTTTTTTCGTATCTGTCGAAAATTTACCCATCTGTCCTAAAAACATATTGAGAGCCGTATATAAATCGCCTTCTATCTCAATATCGCCATTCATGTATGCCTCTCCTAATGTAATAGATGTGCTGGTGAGCATATCAGTCATTTTCGGTATTTTATTTATCTTTACGGTAAACGCAGGCTCCCCGTCTCCTATCAGATGCTCTCCGTCCTCTAAAATAATCCTGAAAGAGTTTTCATCAAACTTCTCCATAAATTTAATAAATTCATTTTCTACAAGCTTCATAATATCCTCCATTCCACAGATACTTTTCGTATGCTGTTGATTACTTCAAAAAAATATTAGCACCATGAAATTATAGTTTCAAGACTTTTTACTCATATACGATATACATATTCGTTATATAATATATACTTTTTACATATATCCTATACTCAACTATACTAAATATAAGATATGTTTTATTATGTACTCTCAAAATCTTCTGAACAAAGAATTTTGAGAGGAATTTTAAATATACAATAGCATTTTTGCAATGAGTACACGGTGTTGTACAATGAGAAGATAGAAACAGTATATCGGGAATCCAGCCGAAATGATTCGTTTTGAGAAAATACCGAGAGTACTTTTATTAAAAAGGAGGTTCTTACTATGTCAGAAAATATAAACAAAATTAAAAGAATACCAAAAGAAGAAGCCGTCGAGCAGATTTTTAAAAAGATATTATCTTCATCTGTTGCCTGCGAAAAACTAAGTGATACATTTTATGACCATATATCTATGGACAATCTCACGATTGATGAAAACTCAAAGCGTTTTGCAGATATACTTTTTTCCTCATATAAAACTGGTGACATAAGCGGTCTTTTGCTTGAATTATGCCAGAGAAGTATGCTCGACCTGCTCCGTGAGTCATATCTTATTCCAAAGAGATTTCATGGAAAAGCCGGAAAAAATCCGTCACTGCTCACTGATACCTGTGGCAATCTTTTAGATAACAAAAAATCTGCTATCTCACACCATGATTATGCAAAATTTCAGGAAATACTCAAGCAGCACACACTTGCACCACGCTCAAAACTTTTTCTTGCAGACGGTTATGATATTGAACGCTCTTATACAGATGATTTAGAAATTGAAGAAAAACTTGCCAACGGACGACGCGGCATCCTTATACTATACGCACTTCCCGATACTGCGGCATTAGGTCTTAAAGAAGCTGAGGCCTATGCAATCATATGGGACAGCTTTCAGAAAATCCAACAATTTGCTCCAACTGCAATGGTTTATTACGGACAGGAAACCGGTCTTAAAAATGAGCAAAAATATGATGAACTGGGTGTCTTACTCCCAATTCATCAATTTAAAAACCATATGCTCCATCACTTAGAATGTATTGACGGCATCGTCCTTTCCTGCCGTGAAAATATGTTTAAAAATTCATCAGGTACAATACCTGAAAGTTTTATCAGTTAATATTCTTGCAAATATAAGTCCGAGCGGCAATGCGAGTATTATAAGCATTGCTGCCGCAAACCATGATGCAGATGTTACAAGCGACATTATACCCAGATTATAAACGGCACGGTACAGATAAAGTCCCGGTACCATTATAACTATTGATGGTACAGTCAGTGATATTCTCGGATATCCAACTCTATTTTTTAAAGCAGATGCCAAAATTCCGGCACAAAATGCTCCTATAAATGCGGCGGCGGCCGGAGGCATACCTGCCATATCTACAAGTTCAAGGCGAAGTGTATTGGAAACTGCTCCAATAACTGCCGCTGATGCAGCAAGTACAATAGGACTGTTAAACATTATTGAAAATCCAAAAACTCCGCAAAAACTCATTAGTAATCGCAATAATATATGTAGTCCGACAGAGATTTTAATAACCGGAAAATCAACAGGCTTTAGATTAAGTGCAAGTGCCATTATCCATGCTGTTATCGTGGCAACTACAATTATGACAAGTGCATATACCAGTCTCTCTATGCCTGACCTCATATCAAGCTTTGCAAGATCTATGCCACTTGTTATAAACGGAAATCCCGGAATTATAAAAAGCATTGAACATATATATCCCGCCTGATGCTGAAGCGATACATTAAAAATCTGTTCTGCTGCCCTTAGAAGCCCTGTATAAACAAGACAGGCCCCCGCCACCGATGAAACAATGCACAGAAACAAAGTAAAATGGTGTTTTGCAAGTTTGCACCTGATAAAGTTACCAACACCTGCCCCTACAAATGCAAGAAACATTTCAACTATACCGCCACCGAGCAGAAATGTAAATGCACTGCACGCAAGTGCCGCAGCAAATCCAAGTGCTATAGGCGAATAAAGTCCATGAAGCTGCTCTATCTCATCAAGATGTGCATGAAGTTCTTCACCGGACATATCAGTCCCGTTTCTCTCAAAATCACTGATAAAATGTTCCAGTCTGTTAAGCTTTGAAGTATTTACTCCCGTATTGGTGAGACATAACGACTGTGAAAAACAGTCTTTGCCATCAAAACAAGTGTAGTCTATGGACATAAGTCCAATGTTCACAGTGCAGGTCACTCCAAGCTGCTTAGCTATCGTATTCATAGAACTTCTGACACGCCACGCACCTGTTCCGCATGAAAGCAACATAAGTCCTGTTCTACCTATTATCGATGCCTTTTCAGTAAGACTTGCCTCTACAATAGGCATCTTCCCCTCACTACCTGCATAATCATGCCAATAAATCTCCATGTGGTTTGATGGAATAAAATTATCTGACATAAAATCACTTCCTTAATCTTATTGTTACTCTATCAAACTGTTCTCTCAAAAAAAGCATTTTACCACTATATATTTTTAGTTTCAAGTCTTTTTCACTCATATACAATATACATATTCGTTATATAATATATACTTTTAACATATATCACCGCTTTATTGTTTTCAAAATTTATATGAAATAATCATAGAAGTTTTAATGTTTTATAATGAAGTTTTGTATTTTTAATGTTTATCCGCAAGACTTATATACATAACTTTATGCACACCATCAGGTGCATTTTCGGATTCCACCTTAAATCCACCGATTTTTTTCATCATCTGCGTCATGTTGCTGCATTTATAATTTCTCGTATCAAATCCTGAAAATCTCTTTTTCAGGACATTGCCAAGCGTCGCAAGGTTTACTCTCTCGCTGTCAAGTGACTCGATATACAAAGCTATGTATGAAGAAATCTCAGGAAGTCCGGGAATACTTATCTCAACTTCCTCAATTTCTTCATCCTCGTCATCGTCAAGAATCTCATCCTCGTAAAATCCTCTTTCTGTCTCTTCCTTATCAGGCTTTTTTTGACCTGAATTTATCGAAGTATCTGCATCCGTTTCATCAGATTTTAAATTGTCTTCCTCCGTCTGATAGATAAGATTTAATATCTTAAATTCATCGCAGGCTTTAGCGAGAGCTTCCTTGGTCTTAGACTCGCCCATTCCAATAACTACCTTTCCGGACTCTTTAAGCCTGTAAACAAGTTTTGTAAAATCACTGTCACTTGATGCAATACAAAATACATCTATCCCCTCTGAGTGAAGAAGATCCATGGCATCTATCGTAAGTGCCTGGTCTGCTATACTTTTACCGCTCGCATACGAAATCTGTAATACCGGCATAATACCCTGTCTTGGCATGACCGGATACCATTTTTTAGTGTTTGGAGAATTTACCGAACCATACAGACGAAATACTTTTATATTTCCATACTGTAATGCCTCCTGCTTGATACTCTCGGCATATTTAGCCGATATATTATCTCCATCAATCAATACTGCAACCTGTTTTTCCATTATTCCTCAATCCCCTTTTCAATTCTTCATATGGACAAATTGTTTTCTATTCTCCCATTATTGCCAATTTTATATTTATATCAATCAAAAATGTTAATCTAAAATTTTATCAGGTATTTTCTCCGTTCCTTTCAGATACCGCCTATTACTTTAGCCTTATTTTCACTTTCCGGTCGATATTACGCTGTTTCTTACTGCTCACGAAATACCACCGAACCGTCTGATGCATCCATGCTCTCGACAATAGCAAGTGATTCAAGCTGAAAACCGAGATTTCTGATAATCTTTCCGCCCTGCTGGAAACCTTTTTCGATAGCAATACCTATTCCTTCAACCGTTCCGCCTGCCTGCGATACTATCGATATAAGCCCCTGTAATGCACAGCCGTTTGCAAGGAAATCATCTATTATAAGTATATGATCCTCAGAATTTAAAAACTTCTTAGAAACAAGTACCTGGTTTTTACATTTATGTGTAAATGACTCTACCTCAGCATTGTAAACTTCACCGTCAATATTTACACTCTTTGACTTTTTCGCAAAAACAACCGGCACATCAAAGCACTCAGCTACTATACAGGCAATTCCTATACCTGATGCCTCAACAGTAAGTATCTTATTGATAGGCTTATCTGCAAAACGCTTTTTAAATTCCTCACCCATCTGTCGGAAAAGTTTCACATCCATCTGATGATTTAAGAAACTGTCAACTTTTAAAATATTTCCTTTCTTTACAACGCCTTCTTTTACTATTTTTTCCTCAAGAAAATTCATAATCTTTAATTCCTTTCTGTCGTATAGTCTTTTTATTTCTGAACTGTTACATAAAAAATCTTACGAAATCGCTCCACCTGAAACAACATCACTCTTTTTATTGATATAAACAGTATATTTTGCTGTATTTCCTGCCTTGTCACTGACTGCATACACAGCCTTATATCTTCCGGCAGTTTCCGTCTCACTTAAACTTATCTTAACATCAGACACCTTAAGTTTTGTATAATTATCGCTGACCTTTTTAATAATGGCACGACAATAATTTTGATTTACTACTGTATCTGCTGAAGCCTCATATTCCGCATTGTTCTTTATTCCGCTGATGACCGGTGCTTTGTTGTCTATATAAACTTTAACAGATTTCTTTGCCTCATAACTTTCTCTCTGTGCAATATATGTAAGTTTATATGTATTTTTCTTAAGCTTCTGGTATTTAACCCTGACATATTTTGCCGCAAGTTTCCTGCCTGACTGTCTAATCGTAGCATTTTTAACGGCAAATCCCTTTGTCATCTTACTCTTTGATGTAACATAAAGAGTCTTTGTATCTGTAATCTTTGGTGTACTTCTTTCTGCTGTTACTTTTATATTTACAGTTTTTCTTGCAGTCTTTTTTGCTTCATCTGTAAATGTGTATGTTACCTTATATGTTCCTGGTCTTTTAGTATCAACCCTGCCCACTTTTTCACCATCATATGACACTGAAACTTTTAATTTTGACGAAGCGGTGCTGCCTGATGTAGTAACTGCTTTGACTCCGCTTTTTGCCTTATAAGCTGAACCAAATTTTACTGTCTTACTTGATGCACCCTTGATAGACGGCTTTTTGCTGTTCCATGGATTTCCTTTGCTCCATACATCAGACGGATCCCAGTTTGTATGCCCACTTATCTTAAGAGCCTTTGGCTTGCCAAGCGGTCCGGGATTTGAAGAATTATAAATGATAACCTTACTGCCTGAAGGTACATTATCATAAATCCACTTTGCATCTGCAACCATAAGTCTTACACAACCATGAGATGCCGTCGTACCGAGTTTATTATACTCTTTTGCCGACATAGATGACGGATCACCGTTTCTGTAATACCATACTGAATGGAACAATATACCACCGTGTATTCTGCTGCAATACTGACCATAGCTTGGTCCCATAAGCGTGTGCCATCTCATTTTTTCTCCAAGTGGAAATGTTCCTATAGGCGTTGCAGAACCTGCCGAACATATCATTGCTTTAACCGGCTTAAGTTTACCAGAAGACTTTTTCTCATATATTGTCACACAGTTCATACTTTTATTGATCTTGACAACATATTTTTTTGAAGCCGCTTCCGCATTAACATTTTCTGAAAAGGAAACTCCTAAATTAAGAGCTAAAATACACGCAAGTAAAAAACTAATCACTCTCTTTTGTTTCTTCATTAATCAATCCTCATTTCTTTCATAAATTATTCTTATCAAAAGCGGATAATTACAATCCGCCGGATATTTACAATCCACTCTGCCACTTACTAATAACACTATTGTGTTTTAAATGCTTATTCATTATATCAAAATAATTATACAGTTACCACTTAAATTTATATTTTTTTTATCATACTCAAAAATTCTACTTCCATTTTCGGATAAACCGTGCTAGAATGTTAAATCGCAGCCAAAAACAATAAAATAATAAATGTGTGCAGAAACGAGGTAAAATGAGTAAATTAAAATTTGGTGGGTCTAAGGACCTTACGACCGGAAACCCAATGAAACTTATACTTAATTTTGGTGTTCCGCTTCTTTTCGGAATGTTATTCCAGCAGTTTTATAATATGGTAGACTCTGTCATTGTCGGAAAACAGCTCGGTGTCAATGCCCTCGCTGCCGTCGGCTCAACAGGTTCCATAAACTTTATGGTACTTGGCTTTTGTATCGGTATATGCAACGGCTTTGCTATCCCTATTGCACAGGCATTTGGTGCCAAAGATACAAACCGTCTGAAAAGTTATATTGCAAATTGTGCATGGTGTTCAATTTTATTTGCAATAGTTCTTACTATTATAATAGGTATATTTACAAAAGACATACTTACCGTTATGAGAACCCCGGCAGACATTTTTGACGATGCCTACATATATATTTTCATAATATTTATGGGAATACCGGCAACAATACTCTACAACATGGTATCCGGTGTTCTCCGTTCTCTCGGCGACAGCTTTACACCGGTAGTATTTCTGATATTTTCTTCTATATTAAATATCATACTCGACCTTATCCTTGTAAAAAGGATGGGTGTGAGCGGTGCAGCCGTTGCGACAGTCACGGCACAGGCAGTTTCAGGCATAATTTGTCTTATTTACACCGTGAAAAAATACAGATATCTTAACTTTAACAAAGACGACTGGAAAATATCAACAAAACAAATGCTCCAGCTTTGCAAAATGGGAATACCTATGGGACTTCAATATTCCATCACGGCGATAGGAAGTGTCATATTGCAGACTGCCGTAAATAATATGGGGTCAACAATAGTTGCAGCAGTAACGGCAGGCAGCAGGGTAAGTATGTTCGTTTGCTGCCCTTTTGATGCAATGGGCTCAACTATGGCTACTTACGGCGGTCAGAATAAAGGTGCGGCAAAGTATGACCGTATCGACGAGGGACTTAAAGCCTGTATAAAGCTTGGTGTTATCTATTCGCTTGCAATACTTGTACTTATGATATTCTTTGGCAAATATCTCGCACTTCTTTTCGTGAGCAGTAAAGAAACCGAACTTATAAACAAGATTTCAATGTTTATGATAGGAAATGCCTTATTCTATATACCACTTGCACTTGTAAATATAGTGCGTTTCATGATACAGGGTATCGGTTATCCGGGATTTGCGATACTTGCCGGCGTATGCGAAATGATCGCACGCTCAATAGCCGGCTTCGTGCTAGTTCCAATATTCGGATATACTTTTGTCGTACTCGCAAGTCCGCTCGCATGGGTGTGTGCGGATATGTTTTTAATCCCCGCATACAGGCATGTAATGAAAAAGAGCCGTATAATGGCTTAACTTTATTTTCTGGTTTTTTATTGAAAAGAGCAAAGTGCCGGCTTAATTGTAATTTTTAATTAAAAACGAGCTGCAACTTAGCAAAAAAGAGAGGTTGTTTTCTCCAAATGTAACCTCTCTTTTTTTAGTATATATTTTTAAGCCTTTTTCGCATTTGGATAGATTTTTTTCATTTTTGCATCATCGTAATGCTTGTCCATCCATTTCTGCCATGCTTTTAAATCTTTTTCATCACTTTTTTTATCGCCGTTTTCAATCTTAATCGACTGTGATACCTTATTTTCCCTGCTTCGCTCATCATATCTTACAAGAGCCATGCACGAAACACCTATATTGCATACCATAAATACAAGAAGAAGCCATGTGATTACTTTTCCTGATACCACAGGTATCTTTTCTATAAGCATCTCAATTTTAGGAAACATCCTTTTAAACCACACTACTGCCGCTATTCCCCAGAAAAAACAGTAAAGAAGATTTATCCTGCCACCGAGATTAAACGGTATTCTGCTATAATCCCAAAAGACTTTTCCAAACACAAGCTCCGTGAAAACGCTACAAAGATATTCATACGCACCGCCGAGAAGCGTCCCCGTCAAAAACAAAAAACTTTCACTCCTGTCCTTGTATTTGTATAAAAACAATGTGACAAGTGCAAGTGCGAGTCCCCACACAATGCTAAACGGCCCCCACACGACACTGCTTCGGCTCATCCACACGCCTTCGGTGATACGACAGAATATCGTTTCCGTAATATCTCCAAGAAATGCTCCTATTATAAATAAAAGCATTATCTTGTAAAAACAGCATCCGCTCGCAAATACACCTCCGGCATCCTTTTTTACACTCTCCGTTTTTACAGCTTTAGGATAAGCCTTTCTTATCCTTCGCTCTATCACATTATTTATTTTTTTCCTAAGTTTCGCACTTACCTTGTCGATGCCTGCATCTGCTGCCGCCCATCTTTCAGCATTTCTACTCTTACCACTGAGCAGCATTACAGAGGCAAAAACATCAATAAACAATACTACAATCAGGATAAGCAGTAATATCCTCATAAGAATATATGGCAGTATTGTCAGCAGAAATATTATAAACCTGTTTCCAAACCTGACTGCGACATACCCTAATGCTCCCCAGAAAACTGAAGCCGAAACACATATATAGCCGTCAAGGTTTCTCTTTCTCTCTGAATAATCCCACCATCTCTCATGAAATATCTTCTCGATAAGATGACCGCTTATCCACTCGGCAACTGTCGCATATACAGCCGCAAAAACAAAAAGCCATATGCCTTTAAGTTCCTGAAGACCTACCGACATAAGAACAGCAGTAATTCCATAAATCACACAGAAAGGACCATTTACAAGTCCTCGGTTTGAAAACTTACGCTGTTTTAATGTCGTGGCTGCTGTTTCTAATACCCATCCCAAAAATGAATATACAAAGAACAGCCACAACAGTTCATATCCTGTAAAATGTTTCATCCGTTATATCTCCTATACAGTAGCTTTTTATAATAAAAACATCCCGTTGCTGTAATCAAGTCCCCCCACACTTATCACTCTGCACAATAAAAGCGGCTGACTTTCCTGATAATGTTAAAAACTTCCACCGCCACCGCCGTGTTCACTTCCACTGCTGCTTACATGAGTTGTACTTCCACCGGCAGAGTTGTCATTGTCCTTTGGCTTCGCCGTTTTTGTAACTGTTGAATACATGAAAATGTCTTTTTCACTCGTAAGTTTAAATGAGCCTTTTTTTATGTACTCCATTGCTGTCCCTTTTGGTTTTGCCGTATTCATTCTTAATCTCATGATGCCGACACTTATAAGTGCTATAACAAATGCTATGACAAGTGCTATGACTTCAAGTATAACATAATCAATCTCCTCATTGTAAGGATTGTCGGTATCGTATGGTGTTCCGTCTTTATATGCCTTGACAAAATCTTTTGTTATATTTAAAAATTCATCACAGGCATTAAAGTAATCACCATCTGACAGATAAGGTTTTATCTCCTCCTTTATCCTGCCAATACCATAACCCGTAAATGCCTTTATCCCTGCACCTTTAGTTGATATATGATATTTTCTGTCACCCTTGCTCACAAGGAAAAGCACGCCGCTTTTCTCATTGTCAAGTCCATAATCATTATTGTCATAATAATCATCCGCATAGTCCTGTGCACTTTTGCCGTCAAGTGACTTGACCGTCAATATGACAACATCAAACTTATCTTTCTGTATATTTTTTATCTTTTTGTCAAGTTCCTTCTCGTCAGATGCCTTTATAAGTCCCGCATCATCTATAACACTTTTCTTTCCTGCCGCACTGCTTACCGAAAAACCAAGAAATACCGACATAATGCTCACGGACATTACAAGAAGCATTAACTTTCTTAATATGTCAGCCTTAAAGCCTGCATATCCCGATGCTTTAACGGCAGTTTTTATATTCAATCTATTTTCCATCATTCAATCCTCCTATATCCAGACAAAAAACTGTAATATGATAAATATCACTGCCGTTATCCCAAAAAGATACTTTCGTGCCTTGCCTTTGTCTATAGGAAGTTCGCCGACGAGTTTTCCTGTCTGTCCGTTCATGGCAAAAGTATAAATCTTATCTTTATATTTTTTGTTGAGTATCCAGACCGGAAACATTACATATTCTGCTTTTCCGTTTTTAACATTTATCCTGCTGCTATCAGCGATTACCGACTCATATCCTTTGACACTGCTCCTGAACTTATCTTCGGTACTCCTCTTTACACGCTCATTTGCCCTCGGCTCACTCGCTTTAATGTCAACATCATATTTGTCGGCATAATAACCCGTTAGATATTTTTCCGAAAATTCTTCCAGCTGCTTATAGTCAAATGGTTCTATCGAATCCATATACTTATCATCCATCTTGCTTGAAGCATCGACAGGTATCTTTTCAAATGCCAGTTTTCCTTTCCTTTTTAACATATAGTGATCTGTTTTCGTATAATTATAGTTGGCATCACTCCAGAAATGTGTCCTGTTTGCTTTATATGTAATATCTGCCTCAGCTTCACAATTAAAAAGCCAGAACGGAACATACAAACCTTTTATACTATCAATATGTTTTTTCTTTGAAAATTCGTCCGGCAGCAGACGCTTTCCCTTATAAAATGCCTTTAATTTTTCCTTTGCTGCATTTTTATCAAGTTTAAAAGGAATTACATATTTAGGTCTGTTTACTCCTGAAATATTTTCAGTAATGATAGTCGGACTTCCGCAATATACACATTCCGTAGCAACCGAATTTTCATCACCTATTATCTCTCCACCGCATGACTGGCAGATATGTACTTTCATGCCATCCATACCATTGTCATCGTCCGTTTCTTCCACATTCCATTTTGCGTTCATTTTCTGGGCTTTTGTATTCTCTTCATCTGCGATTTCTTTTAACTGTGCCTCAGTAAACTTATTATCGCAATATTCGCATACCAGTTCCTGTTCCTTGCTCCCCCACACAAGTGATGCACCACAACATGGGCATTTGTAAGCTATTGTATCATCCATACTAATCCTCATTTCCTGTGTTTCACATATTAGTTTATGCGAAGCACAAATCTCGTGTGTAAAAACATTATTTTTCACACTATCTTCATTTCTTCCATTATTCTCTTTGCAGTCAGGCGGCTTTTCTAAGTCCGCTTTTCCGCTTGCCTGATAACATCCAAACAGATATTCCTAATTTACTCTGCTGCTTACCTAATTATAATCAAACAGATATTTGCAATTTGCTCTGCTATCTGCCTGATAGTGTTAAACAATATCATTATCATCAAAAGGATCTCCACACTCAGGACAGAATTTTGGCGGATTTTTAGGGTCATCAGGCTCCCATCCACACTTGTCACATCTGTAAAGAGGTGCCTCTGCCGGTTTTTTCGCACCACACTCCATGCAGAATTTCCCTTTATTTACGGTACCGCAGCTACAAGTCCAGCCAAGAACAGGCTGTGGCTTAGGCTTTCCACATTCAATGCAGAATTTTCCCGTATTGGATTTTCCACATTCACATATCCAGCCGCTTTTTTCTGACTGTGAAACCGCCGCCGTGTTATCACTCTGTGCAGGCTGTGACTGCTGCTGTACAGCTTGTTGCTGTGATGCTTGCTGCTGCCCCATTGCAAAAAGGCTTTGTGCATCAGTTCCCATTGCATTCTGAACCATTCCCATTCCCATAAATCCTGCCATCGCACCATTTGGATTTGAGGCTGCCGCCTTCATCGCATCCCCCTGTGCACCGACAAGTGTAGCTGCCGCCATATTAGGATTTCTAAGAACAGCCGTCTTTTGAAGCTGTTTTATCATCTCCTCATCTTCTTTTGATGCAGTTACCGAATTTACTCCAAATGATGAAACCTCAATTCCTCTAAGTTCTGCCCACTTCTTTGAGAGAACTGCATTTAATGCGTCTGCAATCTCCATAGTATGTCCCGGAAGTGCACTATAACGGATACCCATATCAGAAATCTGTGCAAATGCCGGTTGAAGTGCCGTGAGAAGCTCCGTCTTTAACATACTGTCAATCTCACTTCGTCTGTATTCCTCCTCGACATTACCGCACACATTTGTATAAAAAAGTATAGGATTTACTATTTTATATGAATATTCTCCATTACATCGAATAGCAATATCAACATCAAGACCTATATTATTGTCTACAACCCTGAAAGGTACAGGGTTTGGTGTTCCGTATTTATTTCCGATAATCTCTTTTGTATTAAAATAATATATTCTCTGGTCTTTTGCCGTATCACCGCCAAATGTAAATCTCTTACCAATAGTCGCAAAAACATCTTTTATCGACTCGCTGAGTTTTCCATTAAAAATTGACGGTTCAGTAGATGAATCAAATACAAATTCACCCGGCTCAGCACAAAGTTCAACAACTTTTCCCTGCTCGACAATTATCATACACTGTCCGTCATTTACCGCAATAACAGAACCACTTGTAATGATATTGTCGCTGCCCTTTTTGTTACTGCTCCTGCCGGAAGTCCTTTTTTCTCCTTTACATACAAGTACATCTGCATCCATTGCTTCACAATAGAAATATTCTTTCCACTGATCCGCTAAAGTGCCACCTGTTGCTCCTGCTAAAGCCTTAATTAATCCCATATTATTCCTCTTTTCTGCACACATTTTTTCATATCAAATTTGTGTCAAGTGTACGAAAACACAAACTTGCGTGTAAAAAAAACTTTTCACACTAAGCCTTTATTTATATCAAATTTATTCAAAGCACAAATTGCTTTACAATGTTTTCTTATTACTTTTCTCCTAAGTCTTTCATAGTTTCGTGATATATATTTCTTATTCCGACAATCGATTATTCTTTTCATAACGCTTACAAACAATATCATAATCTATGAGCAATACATAGAATACTTTACCATAATGTTCACTTTCGACAATATGCCCTATATCAAAAACATTTTTATATTCACCGCTCTTTGTCGCAAGATGATACCACACATAATCATTTGTCTTATTTTCCGCTATCTTGATCTGACTCCAGATATTTTCCTCCACTGCCTGTATTTCATCTGGATGTATAAGGTTTTTAAACTGCCTTTTTGTAAATTCAAAAAAATCATCCAGATCTTGACATCCTGTAAGTCTTATCATTTCCTGATTTGCATAAAGAATTTCTTCATCGTCAATATCTGCTTTGTAAACAAAAAATGCACCGGGAAGATTTGAAGAAATATCATTAAGCTTAAAACCAAGCTGCGTCCTTTTTTCTGACTGAATGTTGTCATTATAGCCAAGACAGCCATTTTTCCCCTTAAGTTTCACTTCATACAAAGCTATATCTGCATAATGCAGCAATTCTGATGCTTTTTTCACATGAACCGGATATTCTGCATATCCCATAGAAATGCTATATGTATATTCTTCTCCCTTGTATCTGAATACACGGTTCATCTTACAAAATTCCTCAATTTTTTGCCGCATATCCTCAACATTGCAATCCTTTAATAAAATGCAAAACTCATCACCGCCGTTTCGTCCAAGTATCGCATTATCAGAAAAAGCATCTCTCATAGACTCCGCCAGATGTTTTAAGGCTTTATCTCCGACACCATGCCCATACATATCATTTATTATCTTAAAGTTATCCACATCCAATAGGATACCTATACAGTTTTTATCACCGTTTTCGCTAATATAAATATCCAGTTGTTCATTAAAACCCATACGATTGAGCAATCCGGTAAGACTGTCCGTAACAGAGAGTATCTTAAACTGTTTACGCTGCTTTAACATGATAAGGAAAGCTACTGTCACTCCCTCTAACAGCAATATTATAAATGTTCCACATAAATATCACTTTCCTGACTCCAGCCTTTTACAGGCATCACCTCAATCTTCCACACACATCCTCCAATATTAAATTCATGTGAAACCGAATCTGTAAACTCAGTTTTGGAGCTGTTTATAAGTTTGAACTTTTTAGTTAAAGGTGATTCCGTTTTATATAAACGATAATAATATCCAAATTTTGACAATGATTTCACTGAATCATTAAAAATCTCCGGCACCTTGATTATTACGATCGCAAGTCCCCAAAAATGTCTTTCTCCATCATTTTTTTGAATATATACCGGATTTCTTATTGCTATACCATATCCACCCTGATTAAGTTTAAATGGTCCCTGCATAACTGTCATCTGATGCTTTATGCCATATCTGACTATCTCCCCGCGTTTCTTATCATGAACAAGATCTATCTTTCCGGCATCATTGCTCTCAGACGGATAAATGTCAGTAACCACCCCGTTAGGTGCAAGCTGAATACTCTGAACATAATCCGTCATCATCCTCTGAGCTATATCTTCAAATTGTTTAATATTCCCATTGTCATTCAAAAGAATATTTTTAAGTGAATTCGTTATATTAATACCCCGGTTTAGTTCCTCAACCATCCTGTCAGAATATGTAACAGCATTAAGTTTTGCTTTTGTCCTTACCTGTTTATAGCTTGCCATATTTACATAATTTGCGACAAATGATAAAATTCCAGCACTTATGATAAGCACCAAAAGTGGTAATAAACATCTAATTTTTGCAATTTTGAGTTTGTTCTTTCTCATAATCAGCCAAACTCCTTTCAAATCAGTTTCATCTAATACTAATTCTGTATTATACCATGTGTATTATACAAAAAACAACGATATTTTCACGAAAAATGTTGTATTATATAACAATTCAGCCTTCCATAAAAAAATAAGGTAATACCTGATTATCAGAATCAAACTCTGATGCTCAAATATCACCTTATATATTATTACTCATCTGTCATTGTCTAGTGTAGTGAAATGTTCATATTCCTCCTGCACTGGCATTTACATTCTTCCTGACATTTGTTAAATTTGCAAGAAAATTAAATACTTTAGTACACACCACCGTGTAGACTGCCCCAAGCACATTCGCCCCTATTCTTAACTTTAATGCCATAGGCATACCAAAAATCCCCGATGCGATAGACAACGCACCAAATGTATTAAACACTGTCTGCCATGCATATCCTGCCGAATATCCGACACCGATTCCACCTATCATTCCGATATAAGGATACATTGTCTTTGGAAGAACCGTATAAAGCACCATAAAAATAAGACAGCCGACAACATTAAATATCCCCCTGTCCGAAACTCTTTTTGTGCAGTCCGACGGAAACGGAAGACATACTGACATACAGGCAATGCCTGCCCACATTGCTCTTGGCAAGCCAAGTAATGACATGATAAGCATCGCACTTGATACTATCAGCGAAAGTCTTATATACCATCTGCTTCTTGCCGAATGAATATCAAACTCTTTGAAAAGGTCGATAAATTTTCTCTGATATGGACGATTTTTCTGATTTTTATAAAAAATAAACATACATAAAACCATACCAAAAAGAAGTCCCGCCACACGAAGTGTATATTCGTGTCCTGTCACATCATATCCCTGCAGCAGCAGGTAACCGAGAACAAAAGTTGAATGATTATACATAATAACATTGTGACATCCAAGTATCATCAACAACAATATACAGATAATATTTACAAAAAATGCCGGTACAGGTGTAAGCGTGTTTGTAAATCTCGGTCCTGCCATCAGTATTAAATATATACCCGCTATAGATAAAATACCATGCGTTGTCCTTATCCCAAAATCAGCCTGTCTTAAAACAAGAACCGCAAGCAAAACCGTAACCCCGACCACACTGTTATTGCTGCCTGTAAATTTTGTAAATAGCGTCACTACTGCAACACAAAATATCATAACCAGATACACCTTAAAATTATAAATAAGTATGTGTCTAAACTTTTCTTTTTTGTCTTTAGTTGATTTTATAAGCTGCTTAGAACCAACTGAACTCAACTGTAATTCCTGGTAAAATGTCATATTTCCTCCGTTTCCTGTACTTCATAATAAAAGTACAAAATCCTATAGCAATCTGCGGCATTATTTTATAATCATGAAAGAATATTATTTGCTTCTTCAATAAGTTCAAATAACTGCCGAAACCGTAATTCACTCATTTTTTCTTTCAATTCATACAATGGATTCATATAATAATGGTACATCCTGTCTATTTCTTCTTTTCCTGAATCTGTTACTCTTATAACATAGCTCCGCCTGTCAATCTCATCCCGCTCTTTGCTAATAAATTTTTTTCTCTCTAACTGCTCTGTCAGCCTGCTTATGATAGTCTTACTCACCCCCATCGCCATCGCAAGCTGCCCCGGTGTCATAAGTTCCTTAGCAAATGCCACCCTGAATAAAAAATCAATCTCTTGTGCCGAAATCTGATTTCCTTTCTGTGTCTTTCTTATTGCCATACTCCCGAAATGCCTCAGCTCTCCCTGTTTCTTTACCATATCAAGCCAATTTTCATCCTTCATAGGTCACCTCCATATAGTTCACTTTGTAAACTATATGGAACTATATAATAAATTTAAGTAAAAGTCAACCGGAAACTATTATTTTTCTCTTTCATTGTAACAGTTCAGCCACAAAAATATACAGCTGCCAATATTATACTAATAACTATCAATGTAATTCCATATAATACTTTTTTCCACTGTATATTTAATTTCATCCGGACACTCCTCTCCTATCTGCCTCGTTGACAAATTTTTCTATAAGCCTGTTTACTTCATCCGGCTGATCCGTATTGGAATTATGACCGGCATTTTTTATCCATTTAAGTGGTAAACCTTCCCTCTGATGCCATTTCTTATTATAGATTTTGGCTGAACCTGCTTTATCCTTTTCTCCACAGATAAGTAATGCCGGACAACTAATATGATATGGCAGATCTGCTTTAATTGCCTCAGCAAGCATTCTGTAACCAAAACCGGCAAGTCTTGCATATTCTTTAGGATCTGAATCATAGGACATCATCATCTTTCGCATAAGCTTCTGACCATAGGACGTCTCTGCACACCCTCTTGAACCAGCCCTAAGAAGTGCTTTCCATGGATATATCTTATATAATAGCTCTGCTCTTTCAAGAAGCCATATTTCCATCGCTGTCATATAAGACTTTTGAAGCGGTGCAGAATCAATGGAGATAAAGCCTTTTATCTTATCCGGATATGATTCCATATACATTTGAGCCAGATATCCACCCATAGACTGACCGATAATGATGGGATTATAAATTTCCTCTTTTGTTAAGATTTTATCAAGCCATTCTGCCATGTCAGACAGACTATAATTATTCGTAAATGGTCTGGATAACGCATGTGACGGTGCATCCCATACAAACACATTCTGTTTATTCTCAAAATATTCTGTCTGCTTCTCAAAAAGCCTATGGTCTGCCGTAAGTCCCGGTAAGAACACTAACGTAATTCTCTGTTTATCTATTATATTTACAAAATAATGGATGCAGCCACAGGGCGTCTTGTAACTGTTTTCTGTCATTTTTCGCCCCCTTTCCATAAACCATTTCCCAATGATTTATCATTTCCAGATATCATTAATATCTTCTACTTCATATATCACTCATCTTCCTCAAGTTTCTGTACTCTTCTTTTATATATTTTAGAAGATATCATTAATGCTAATAAACATAAGATTTCCACCTGCACAAACATAATAATTCCGGTTGCAATTGAACCAATAAGTTTATGGTAATTCCGATAGGAAACACTAAACCATATAATTCCTGTCAACACTGCCGCAATACTACTGGCTATGATATTTGTCTTGAGATTCGGTTTCAATTTTCTATCCCAAATTCCATTGCGCACACAATCAATTGAAAGATATAATGCAAGACTCATAAATACAACCCATTCTCCGGCAAGATTCTTGATACTGTCATTCCCAACTATCATTTGTATTAACATTACAATCAGCAAGCCCCAAAAAGCAATCCAACATCCATTATGTTCGATTTTAAGAAGTTTTAGTTCCTGACGTTCATCTAAATTACTTTTCATTTTCCTAATTTTCATCCTCTTCATCCTCCCAGAATAAATCATCTAAACGTTTATCTAATACGCGACAAATTTTACGACACAGTTTTATTGTGGGATTATATTCTCCCTTTTCAATAGCATTTATGGTTTGCCTTGAAACACCAACAGCTTCTGCTAAGACCTTTTGTGTCATATCCTTTTCAGCCCTTGCCACTTTTATCGCAATATTTTTTGCCACTTTATGTTCACCTCCATTTATAAAGTAACATTTCTTTTCCATAATGTCAATTATATTTTACTTTTTTTTGTCTTGTATATTAAGATAAGAATGCCCTTAATGATTAACCCATAATTGAATTTTTACTTCACGATAAGAAAATTCCCTGTCATTTTTATGTCCATAAGTACTCTTTCAGGTGTATCCAAATTGCTGAAAATGCGTTATGTAATAGTAAAATACCACAAAAATCGAGTACAAATTTTGTAATGGGTTATGCGCTTAACCTTTGTAAATTCCACATTTATAATGTACCATATAATCATAATATTGCAGAAGAAGGAATGAAAATGACACAGAACAGGATTAGAATCGTAGATGTTGCAGATGCGTTAGGTCTTAGTACTGCTACTGTCTCAAAAGTGATTCACGGCAAAACAGAAAAGATTTCAGATGAGACGGTAAAACGCGTCCAGCAGGAACTTGAAAGGTCGGGATATATCCCGAATATGGCTGGCATTTTGCTTGCGAGAAATAATTCAAGAATCATCGGAGTGGTGGTAAATGACCATGAAAAGTATGAGGGCAGGGTTTTAGAGGATGGATTTGTGATGTCATCGCTGAATGCTCTTTCCCACGAGGTTAATGAAAAAGGATATTTTCTGATGATAAAAACGACATCTGATATCAGAGAGATTCCGGTATTTGCATCCATGTGGAATATGGATGGACTGATTCTGATTGGATTTTGCGAAGCTGATTATGAAAGCCTCAGAAATCAGATGCGGATTTCGTTTGTAGTGTATGATGGCTATTTTGAAAAATGCTCAAAGGTAGTAAATCTGGTCATCGATCATTATGACGGCGGCTATCAGGCCGGGAAATATTTAAAAGAACTGGGACATAAAAAAGCATTATGCTTAGCAGATAATTTCATCTGCATGGATAAAGAGCGCATCGAAGGGTTTCGCAAAGCCTTTAAACCAGGAGAAACCTATAGATGGGAGATACCAAAGACAGAAAAGGAAAGAATGTGCTTTTATGAGGATAACTATATGCAATTGTTAAAAAGCAATGTTACCGCTGTTTTTGCAGTGTCCGATTTTTATGCACTTGAATTTATGAGGTTTTTACAAGGAAAGAACTTGCGAATTCCAGAGGATATCCAGATCATCGGCTTTGATGATAACATGGCAAGCAGGGAAAGTAATCCTTCCCTCACAACGATTCATCAGGAAGCAAACTTAAGGGCGAAAGCGGCAATTGAATGTCTGGAGGCAATGCGCGATGGAGCAGAATATAAGACAGAAATCGTGTTACCGGTTGATTTAATAACAAGGGAAAGTACGAGGAAATTATAATGTCAAAGTTTATGAAATCGTTGTGTAAAATAGCAATTCCTGTCACATTACAAAGTATGCTACAGGCATCATTTTCAATTGTTGACCAGATTATGATCGGACAGTTAGGCGAGACAAATATATCGGCAGTTGGATTATGCGGTAATTTTTCACTGATTTTTTCAGTGGTGATTGGTGCGATAAGCACGGTTGCCGGAATATTAATTGCACAGTTTATTGGTGCACAGGAAACAAAAGAGGCATGGTGCAGTTTTGATGTGAGCCTCATATGCGGAATTATGATATCAGCATTGTTCCTGCTTGTAGCCGGAGTTTTTCCGTCGCAGATTCTTGGATTATATACGAAAGATATGAGTATTATAAATACTGGTGCGGTTTATTTTAGAATCGTAGCGCTTTCTTATATTCCAATGGCTGTCAGCAATATTTTATCTTCATGGCTGCGCTGTAAGGAATATGCCACGATACCATTTCTGGCAAGCTTTGGAGCAGTTATTGTAAACACAGGACTGAACTATCTGCTGATATTTGGAAAATTTGGATTTCCCTGTATGGCAATAAAGGGAGCTGCGATTGCCACACTTATTTCGCAGTTGTTTAATCTTGTATTTATTATTATCGGATTTGTCTTATGTATCAAAAAAGATGGAGATAAACCGGTATTGTCTCTACATTTTAAAAAAATCACAATCAGGGATTATCTGATAATGATTATGCCGATTCTGATCAGTAAGTTTTTATGGAGTCTCGGGCAAAATGTAGAGTCTGCTGTTTATGGACATCTTGGCACATCAAACCTTGCAGCCTATACACTTACCAGTCCGATACAAGGGCTTATCGTAGGGGCACTTAGTGGATTGTCTGCGGCTGCCGGTGTGATGATCGGCAAAAGGCTTGGTAGGAAAGAATATAATGAGGCTTACGCCGAATCAAAGAAGATTATGTATGCAGGCTTATTTGGTGGAGTAGCAGTATCAGCTTTGCTCATTCTTTTGGCTGGAGCATATACCGGATTATATCGTGTTGATGACAGCGTAAAAGAGCTTGGAAAGACGCTGCTCATCGTATTTGCCCTGTATGCTCCGGTCAAGGTGGAAAATATGATACTTGGCGGAGGCATTATAAGAAGTGGCGGTAACACCAAAATCATTATGATCATTGATATTGTTGGCACATGGTGTATCGGAATTCCACTGTGTCTGCTTGCAGCATATGTATTCAAGTGGGGAATTGTTGGTGTATATACATTGCTTACCACGGAGGAATTATTCAGGCTTGCTGTATCGTTAATTGTCTTTAACAACCGTAGCAAGAATTCCCTCACCTCTATAGGGACGCCACTGAAAAACTGTTTTTGCATACTATATATAGTGCCTTAATATTGACTGATGTACTTTATTTTGTGTTGATTTATACGAAAAAAGGACTTTTTCAGTGGCCTTCTATAGGTGATGGGATGAATTGCACATTCGAGCATGTCTGCTCAAATTCATAAAAAATCGCAAAAACACTTGTTCTGATACAATAAATATATTATAATAGAAAAAAGAACAATATGCTCTTGAAATTTGGACGGTCGAAATAAGCAATAAGTGAGTGTACATAATGAGTTTAGATAATAATTCTCATTCAGTGTTTTTGTTTGATTCTGGTTATGAAATATAGCAGAAAGATGCTGGACGATAAGATGTCAGAGAGAACAAAAGAAATCTTTGAAATATAGCACCTGTTGAAACAATCCATCAGTATATAGAGAGTCAGGGTGAGAAAGATAAACCGGGCAGTAAAAATAAGGATCTATCCAAATAAA
>ERZ838399.834-NODE-834-length-34358-cov-11.018512_pt1 | contig 34358 bp, 25 predicted proteins | sample MGYA00519683_ERZ838399 | MGnify/ENA primary metagenome ERZ838399 (study PRJEB31850, sample SAMEA3708833) | human gut metagenome | biome: human gut; feature: human-associated habitat; material: faeces | place: China | collected 2014 ...
GTGCGAGAGCATCCATGCCAGGTATGATGGACACCATCTTAAACCTTGGTTTAAACGATGTAGCGGTTGAGGGCTTCGCAAAGAAGACGGGAAATCCGCGTTTCGCATATGACTCCTACAGAAGATTCATCCAGATGTATTCTGACGTCGTTATGGAAGTTCCGAAGTCCTACTTCGAGAAGATCATCGACGAGATGAAGGAAGCAAAAGGCGTTCACTATGATACAGAGTTAGACGCTAACGATTTAAAGGAACTCGCTGAGAAGTTCAAAGCTGTATACAAAGAGGCTATGAACGGCGAAGAGTTCCCGCAGGATCCGAAGGAACAGTTAATGGGAGCTGTGAAAGCGGTATTCCGTTCCTGGGACAACCCGCGTGCGATCGTTTACCGTCGTATGAATGATATTCCAGGCGACTGGGGTACTGCAGTAAACGTACAGACAATGGTATTCGGTAACAAGGGTGAGACATCCGGTACAGGTGTTGCCTTTACACGTAACCCGTCCACAGGTGAGAAGGGTATTTTCGGTGAGTACCTGATCAACGCACAGGGCGAGGACGTTGTTGCCGGTGTTCGTACTCCGCAGCCGATCACCCAGCTTGAGAAAGACCTTCCGGAGTGCTACAAGCAGTTCATGGAACTGGCTATGAAACTTGAGAATCATTTCCACGACATGCAGGATATGGAGTTCACGATCGAGGAAGGCAAGCTCTACTTCTTACAGACACGTAATGGTAAGAGAACTGCTCCGGCTGCAATCCAGATCGCATGCGATTTAGTAGATGAGGGACAGATCACTCCTGAGGAAGCTGTTTGCAGAATCGAAGCAAAATCCCTCGATCAGTTATTACATCCGACCTTCGATCCGGCTGCATTAAAGGCAGGCGAGGTTATCGGACAGGCTCTTCCGGCTTCCCCGGGTGCTGCAGCTGGTAAAGTCTGCTTCACAGCAGATGACGCTAAGGCAGCTGGTATCGGCGGCAAGGGCGAGAGAGTGATCCTGGTTCGTCTTGAGACATCCCCGGAGGATATCGAGGGAATGCACGCTGCACAGGGTATCTTAACAGTCCGCGGTGGTATGACATCCCACGCTGCAGTAGTTGCACGTGGTATGGGTACCTGCTGTGTATCCGGCTGCGGCGATATCAAGATCGACGAGGAGAAGAAGGAATTCACACTCGGCGGACATACCTTCCACGAGGGCGATTACATCTCCTTAGACGGTACAACAGGTAAGATCTACAACGGTGATATCAAGACTCAGGAAGCATCCGTAGGCGGAAACTTCAAGAGAATCATGGATTGGGCTGACTCCTTCAGAAAACTTGGTGTCCGCACAAACGCTGATACACCGGCTGATACAAAGAACGCTGTAAAACTTGGTGCAGAGGGCATCGGTCTTTGCCGTACTGAGCATATGTTCTTTGATCCGGAGAGAATCCACGACTTAAGAAGAATGATCGTTTCCGATACTGTAGAGGCAAGAGAGGAAGCGTTAAGCAAACTCCTTCCGTACCAGAAGAGCGATTTCAAGGCTATGTACAAGGCACTCGAGGGCAGACCAATGACAGTCCGCTACTTAGATCCGCCGCTGCATGAGTTCACTCCTAAGACAGAGGAAGAGATGGCAGAGCTTGCAAAAGATATGGGCAAGACTGTTGACGAGATCAAGAAGAAATGCGATGAGCTTCATGAGTTCAACCCGATGATGGGTCATCGTGGATGCCGTCTTGCAGTTACCTATCCGGAAATTGCCAAGATGCAGACAACAGCTGTTATCCGTGCAGCAATCAAAGTTCAGAACGCTCATCCGGATTGGACAATCAAACCGGAGATCATGATCCCGCTTGTTGGCGATATCAAAGAGCTTAAATATGTTAAGAAATTCGTAGTAGAAACAGCAGACGCTGAGATCAAAGCAGCTGGTTCCAACCTTGAGTACGAAGTTGGTACTATGATCGAGATCCCGAGAGCAGCTCTTACAGCTGATGATATCGCTAAAGAAGCTGACTTCTTCTGCTTCGGTACAAACGACCTTACACAGATGACATACGGCTTCTCCCGTGACGATGCAGGTAAATTCCTGAACGCTTACTACGATGCTAAGATCTTCGAGAACGATCCATTCGCTAAACTTGATCAGGTTGGCGTTGGTAAACTCATGAAGATGGCAATCGAGCTCGGAAGACCGGTTAACCCGAACCTTCATGTAGGTATCTGTGGAGAGCACGGTGGAGATCCGTCCTCTGTAGAATTCTGCCACAAGATCGGTCTTAACTATGTATCCTGCTCACCGTTCCGTGTACCGATCGCTCGTCTGGCAGCAGCTCAGGCAGCAATCGCTGAGAAGAATGCATAAGGAATAGATTGTTCTAAATTAGTATAGATTCTAAATTTATACATTGTGTCCAAACGGAGTAATACCGACCCCCACAGATTCATTCTGTGGGGGGTCTTTTAAACTCATTAACATAAAATGGGGGGAGTAATCTTGAAAAATAACAAATACGAAATCGACATGTGCAATGGCTCAATCATGGACAAGCTGATCTCGTTTTCGCTGCCATTGATGCTGTCCGGTATTTTACAGCTGATGTTCAATGCTGTGGACATCATTGTTGTGGGGCAGTTTGCGGGAAGCGAATCGCTTGCTGCGGTTGGCTCGACGACAGCTCTGATCGCTGTTTTTACGAATTTATTTATTGGAGTCTCTCTTGGAGCGAATGTACTTGCTGCACGTTTCTATGCTTCCGGCAAGCATAAGGAGATGTCTGAGACCGTGCATACCGCCATTACACTTGCTCTGGTAAGCGGTATTATTATGGCGTTCGTCGGACTGATCTTTTCCAGGCTGGCACTTGAGATCATGGGTACGCCGGATAACGTTATTGCTCATTCGACGCTGTACATGCGTATTTATTTCCTGGGAATGCCATTTTTCATGCTTTACAATTACGGTGCAGCTATTCTGAGAGCGGTTGGAGACACAAAGCGTCCGCTGTTTTATCTGATCATATCAGGGGTTGCAAATGCCTGCCTGAATATGCTTCTTGTCATTGTTTTTCACATGGGCGTGGCTGGTGTTGCAATCGGAACAGTAGTTTCCCAGTGCATTTCCTGTATTCTGGTACTGCGCTGTCTGTATCGTTCGGAAGGAAGCTATCAGCTTCGTTTCTCGAAACTCACGATCAAAAGTTTTTATCTGAAACAGATCTTTCAGGTAGGAATCCCGGCAGGAATCCAGAGCACAGTCATCAATATTTCCAATGCACTGCTGCAGTCTTCCGTAAATTCCTTTGGCTCGATCGCCATGGCAGGTTATACGGCAGCCAATAATATCTTTGGATTTCTGTATGTGTCTGTCAATGCGGTTACGCAGTCCTGCATGAGTTTTACAAGCCAGAATTATGGCGTACGCAAGACGAAGCGTATGGACAAAGTCCTGATGGACTGTATCATTTTGTCTTTTGCAGTTTCTTTTACCCTGGGATGCGGCGCGTATTTCTTTGGCGATAAATTGCTGAGACTGTATACAAGTGACCCGGATGTTATCCAGTGCGGTATTGAAATCCTTGCATACACAACAGTTCCTTATTTCTGCTGTGGTATCATGGATCTGATCCCGGGAGCACTCCGCGGAATGGGTCGCTCCGGTGTACCGATGATCCTGTCGATTATAGGAACCGTAGGAACACGTATCGTGTGGATCTTCGGATTATTTCCACACCACAGAAGCCTGTCGTTCCTCTTTATATCTTATCCGGTATCCTGGATCATCACGATCATTCTGCAGGTGATCTGCTATTATTTTGTAAGGAAAAAAGTACATAAGACGATATTAGGAATGTGACGGACCGATTAAGTCCGTCACGTTTGCTTATCAGGGAATTTCAAGAAAAGCTGCGGCCGGAGACAAGGAAACTCCGGTCAAGTTTCAGAAGATCGACAGGCATTTCAGCAACCATGGAAAGCGAAGACTCTCCGGTACCGAAATCATCCATTTCGATAAAAAACCATCTTCTCGAAGTGTATTAAGGATATGTGTGATAGCAAGGCTTTTGAGCATACGGTCACCGGAAACCCTGCCGTAGATTTCATTTACCAGTTTAAAACGTTCGATATCAAGTGCAATGATATCATAAACCTGATCCGGATGTTCCTGGATACATTTCTCGACCCTGCGGTAAAAAGCAGACGCGCTGTAAAGTGCAGTCAGATCATCCTGTTCCAAAATCGCGATGGCATTACTCGCCTGCCGGATCTCTGCCAGGAGGCTCTGAAGCTTCTTGTTGCTCTTCATCAGGGCACGCTGAGAATTGATGAGCTGATTGTTCATCTGCTCGATCTGGAAATATTCATCTGTATACATTGGATGGAGCCTCTGCTTCGCCCAAGAGAGAGAATCTGTGTAAGTCTCTGTAAAGTCGACATAATCCTGCTGATTCTGGATCAGAGCCAGAAAGACCAGATAATATTCCGAGAATGTACAGATGATGACAGGGATTTCCTGCCGGATATCCGGGAAATATGCAGTTATGATGTTGGTTTGCTGAGAATCGGCAAGCCCAGGTTCATCCAGACAGCCGGGATCGCTGATAAGATCTTTCAGACAGGTACCCGTCTGAATTGGAATCTCAGAAGAACAGTGGAGGATCTCATTTCAGTATTTACATTCTGAAGCAGTTCGCGGGCATCTTCGACATAAAAATCAATTGGCCATTGTTTCCAGATCTGATGTGTACTCTGGAAAGCTTTGCCGCCGACTGCGATCCTGCTCTCCGGGAATTCTCTGCGAATCGCATTTACAAGGTCACGGCATACAAGAAGGTGCTGTGGCATGGTTACAGAAAGAGCGATCAGATCCGGGTGATTGCTGCGGACCGCTTCCAGCATGGCATCCTCCGGAACAGCGGCACCGAGATAGATGCTGTCCCAGCCATCATTTTCAAAAATATCAGCTACCATACGTGCACCCATCTCGTGGAGTTCTGTACCAGGGCGGGCACAGAGAAGCGTGCGGTTCCTGCATTCGCTGGAGAACAGAAGCGGGTACATCTGCGTTATTGCCATCTGTGTAACAGAAGTACAGTAATGTTCTGCATCGACAGTGATCTGGGCTGTGCGCCAGAGTTCCCCGACACGACGCATGCTCTCAGCCAGGATCTCGACGTAAATATCATTTACAGGAATACCGGCTTCCGTAAACTGCTGAACGAGGTATAATTGTACTACCTCAGATACAAAAAATACTTATTTCAAAAATCTGTGGAGCAGTTTTTCGTTGCGTGGTTTGTACGGCTGGTAGCGCATCGAAAGGTCGATCCATGTTTTCTTGTCCACGATACTCTTGTAATGGGAAAAAGTCCGGAAGCCTTCTTCGCCGTGGTATGCACCCATGCCGCTTTCGCCAAAGCCACCAAATCCCATCTCAGAAGTGGCAAGATGGATCAGCGTATCATTGATACAGCCGCCGCCGAAACTGCATTCTTCCATGAACTTTCGGGCTGTTTTACGCCGTGAAGTAAAAATATAGAGCGCGAGGGGATGTGCCATGGAATTGATTTTTGGAATAACCTCATCCATAGAATCATAAGTTATAATTGGAAGGACCGGGCCAAAGATCTCCTGCTGCATCACAGGATCCTCGAAGGACACAGAGTCGAGGATAGTCGGTTCAATGCGAAGGGTATCAGGATCGGATTTCCCGCCATAAGCGACTTTGCCGGAAGAGATCAGGTCGCAGAGCCGGTCAAAATGTTTCTCATTGATGATCTTGCCGTAATCAGGATTCTGAAGTGGTGTTTCAGAATACTGCCGCCGGATCTGTTTGATCAGATGCTTCATGAGATGGTCCTTGATCTTGCGGTCGCAGTAGATATAATCCGGGGCGACGCAGGTCTGCCCGCAGTTTAAGAATTTACCGAAGACGATCCTGCGTGCGGCGAGCTTGAGATTACATTTCCGGTCTACGATGCAGGGACTTTTGCCGCCAAGCTCCAGGGTGACCGGGGTGAGGAACTGACTTGCCTTTGCCATGACTTCCCTGCCGACATGCTGGCTTCCGGTAAAAAAGATATAGTCAAAATGCTGGTTCAAAAGGTTGGTATTTTCATCCCGACCGCCGGTGACAACAGAGACAAGTTCCGGTTTAAAACATTCCTGTACCAGAGTCTGAATGAGCGTTGTCGTGGCAGGAGAGTAGGCACTTGGCTTGAGGATCACGGTATTTCCGGCTGCAAGCGCGTCGATCAGCGGTTCGATCGAGAGGAGAAACGGATAGTTCCACGGACTCATAACAAGGACTATCCCGTAAGGAACAGGCTTCTTGTAACTGCGCGCGGCAAACTGGGACATCGGAGTATGGACATCCTGTTCTTCAGCATATTCATCGACATTTCGGATCATATGTGTCAATTCGTTCAGGATCAGACCGGCTTCACACATGTAACTTTCGAAAGAACTTTTGCCAAGGTCTTCTCCAAGGGCTTTGTTGATATCTTCTTCATGGGCTGTGACCCAGTCTTTCAGTTTTTTCAGATGTTCGATCCTGGTTTTGACAGGACGGGTCGCCCCGGTATAAAAATAACTTCGCTGAAGTTCGACTAGTTTTTTGATTTCTTCTTCTGTCATAATAATTTCCTTTTTTATTTCAAGGATAACAGTCAGAAGAAAAAATGTCAACCCATCGAAAAGTCTGAATATTTAATCGAAAATTGTTGTATAAAGACGATTCCTGTGGTAAAATAAAAAATATAATAATAAGAAAGGGAAGAGGATTTTTGTATGAATAAAGGAAGAAAAATACTCAAAAAAGCAGCCTCCGTTGCACTTGGTTCTTCTATGGTCCTGACAGGGGCAAGCATCGCATTTGCAGCAGGATCTTATCAGGAAACAGCCAAAACATCTCTTGATGCTATGGTATCTTCTGTCGCAGGTGCTGTTGATGATTATGCACAGAATATGGACAAGGCATTTGCTGGTTCCACCGGCAAGATGACACTCACCGTGGAGGATACCGGAAAGGCAATCCTCGGAACACTTCTTGGTCAGGAAGACATGAGCTGGTTTCAGGATCTGACTATGGATATGAAAGTTTCTGTCAAGGACGGAACAGAGGCAATCGCTTCCACGATCCTTTTGAATGACCAGAAACTCTGTGATCTCAATATATACGAAGATCTGTCAGAGATGAAACAATACATTCAGATCCCGGAAGTTTCTGATGCATATCTTGCACTGGATCCTGCCAGCAGTGCAGACGAGACAACGCAGGAATTTATGAAGGAATATATGAATGCTTTATCTGATATCACCAGTGTAATACCAGATGGAAAGACAGTCAGCACACTTCTTGACCGCTATGGAAATCTTGTGATCGATAATATGGAAGAGGGAACCGCGACAGAGGAGACACTTTCTGTAGAAGGAATCGGTGAGGACTGTACCGTATATGAAGGCGTTGTTACTGATGATTCCGCACGTTCCATGGTGGAAGAAATCCTCACAACTGCGAGAGATGATAAGGAGATCAAGGGACTCTTCGATCTCTGGAATCAGGGCGAAGATCAGTACGCATCTTATCAGTCTGGAATTGATGATCTGCTGAATGATATCAAATCAGCAGAATCTGAGGACAGTGAAAGTACAGAAAGTTTTTCTGAGAAACTTTGGGTAAACAGTGAGAATAAAGTTGTAGGACGTGAGATTGGAATTTCTGACGGAACAGATTCTCAGCCGGTATTTTCACTCAAGACACCATCCAGTGACGGACAGACTGCACTTCTTCTGGAATTTGGAGCAGATGACAGTTATGTGACTGTTACCGGAACAGGTTCTTCCACTGACGGACTTTGGAACGGCGATTATATCCTGGCTGTAAACCATACAGAGGCAATGGATATCGGTGTAACAGATCTGGAACTCAAACCGGAAAAAGCCGGCTATTATAATGGAACTTTTACAATTTCCTTCCCGGAGGCACAGACAGATGATGAAAATGCTGATGTCACCAGCATGCTGAATGGATTCAGTGCAGTGCTCAAGATGGATTCTGATGCCACAGCTGAAACCAGCAGTATGGAGCTTTCTGTACTGACATCCGGTGTATCACTTGGAACACTTTCTATTACAGGTGGATATGGAGAAGGTGCAGAAATCCCGGATCTTGCAAATCCTGGAACTGTTTATGCAGTGGATAATGAGGAAGAAATGACAGAATATGTCAAGAACGCAGACTGGAGTGTCATCACAGAAAACATGAAGACAGCAGGCGTTCCGGCAGACCTGGCAGATGGATTTTTACAGATCCTGGAATCTTCCGTGGAAGAAACTTCCACAGAAGATGCAGAAGGATCCACAGATGAGACAACAGCACAGGAAACATCCGCAGAAGATGCGGCAGCATAAGAAAAGCAATAATTGATAAGAACCAAAAAGGAGGCTCTCAGGCGTGAACCCTGAGAACCTCCTCTTTTTCTGCTGCTCTGGAAAGAGCGCGTTCCTCATTGACAAGGACGAGTGCGGTGCATACCGGGAGAAGTCCTGCCCATGCGCCTGCTAGATGGAATCTGGAGCAGAACAGGAAGCACACTGCAACTCCGAAATGAAAGGAAAGAAGCACTTTTCCATAGAAGATACCTCTTCGGAGTGCTTCGGAATCTCTGCTGTAAAGGTACTCTGCAAATCCTGTCGTACACTGACGGAGATTGTTGGTGGAGAAGATGCTGGAGCTGTTAAAACCATCGGCACCTTTGAAGGAACACCATTGAAATGCAGTAGCAAAAAAAATTGGATACAGAGCAACAAACGGATCCATGTCCTGTGGAAGAAATGCCAGAAGAACAAAGGCAAGACCATCGATCAGGACACTGATAAATTTCAAGGTTGTCCGTTCCATCTTATGTGAGAGGAATACGGTGGAGACCATCGCGAATATGTAGATCAGCAGTGCGGAGAAACGGAAAAAGATTTCGGCATCCGTACGTCCTACCAGATCCATCACAAAGGAGATCAAGTTTCCGGTCTGTGCAGATCCAAAAATATCACTGCGGTTAAAGATTGCATAACATCCCATAAAACCACCGATAAAAGTCACCGTCAGGTGAAGGCGGCGTTCAAGGACTGCTTTATCCATGTATATCATTCCTATCTTTCTGATTTTGAGCTTATTATAGTATCAAAATATTATATTGTAAATTCGATATTTTATCTATATAATATAAACAGAATTTATAGGTTGCTGTGAATGGAGTGAACAGTAATATTATAGGTTGAACAAATACATAAGAAGACATCACAGAAGGAGGAACCATGAATTACCAGGACATCAAGACATTTCTTACGATCGTATCCAGCTCATCTTTATCCAAAGCAGCGGAGGTGCTGTTTGTATCACAGCCGGCACTCAGCCATCGCCTGTCTGCACTGGAAGAAGAACTGGGAACAGAACTGATCATCCGTAAAAAAGGTTCTCGCACACTGGAGCTTACCGATGCAGGACAGCGTTTTGTCCCGCTTGCGCGTAAGTGGGAGCAGTTGTGGCTGGAGACAAGCAAGATCCAGTACGAGAAGCCACAGGACATTCTTCGGATCGCAAATGTAGACAGTCTGAATTTTTATTTCATGCCGCAGGTCATCGGCAGTTTCTTGGAGAAACACAAGAGATGCAGTTTTCATATTGATACCATGCGGTCAAATGTGTCCTACAAGGCGGTCGAAAACAAAGAAGTCGACATGGGACTGATCACCAATCCGCATTTTTTCAAAAAAGTGCAGACGGTGCCGCTTTTTGAAGAAAAACTGGTCCTGGTCTGCAGCAAAGATACCGCGTATGAGGATGGAATCCTGCCTTCCCGTCTGAAAAGCGAGGATGAGATCTACATTCCATGGAGTGATTCTTTTATCATGTGGCACGATTACTGGTTTGGAAATAATTCCGAAGTAAAAGTATCACTCGACAATATGGCACTTCTGCGCCAGCTCCTCGATCTCGAAAAAACATGGGCGATCATGCCGGCAACAATAGGAAAGAAACTTTCTCAGGAGGGGGAATGCCGCATTGTAGCGCTGGAGAATGGTCCGGAATACCGTACCTGCTATGCGATCATGGGAGACCGGCGGAATGCAGCTCCTCTGGTGATGGATTTCCTGCAGGAACTTCTCGACACAGTAAAAGGAATCCCGGAGATCAGAGTGCTCACGGAATATATCCGTCAGGCACCCTGAATCTCCGGGATTCCCGGGTTTTGATGAGGTTACTGCAGGCAGTATCTATTCTTCTTCATCATAACTGTAATCATAAGAATCATCTTCGTCGTAATCGCTGTAGGAATCATCATAAGAATCGTCATAGGAATCATCATAATACGAGTCATCATAGGAATCGGATCCTTCATCATAGCTGGAATCGTCGTAAGAATCCTCTGAGGAATCTTCATTGTCTTCTTCCAAAGAATCCGAACTGTCAGAAGATGACGTCGCGTCGCCGGTGATCATGGCAGTGCGCTCCTGGATCTTATTGAGGATACGTGTGGCTTCATCTCCCTCGGCAGGAGTTGGCTGATAGTTGTTATAGTCAGAATCAGAGGAGATCGAGCATGGGATGATGTTTGTTACATTGTTTGCTTTTACTCCATCCTGATCTACGGTGAAAGTCTGCTGGAAGATCATAGTATCCATATCGCATGGATACTGGTTTCCGCCAAAGCAGAAGTTTCCGAGGCTGTAGACGATGTTTTTGCCCTTGTATTCTTCGATTCCCTGGAGAACATGCGGGTGATGGCCGCATACCAGATCCGCTCCTTCGTCGATTGCAAGGTGTGCAAGTGTAGTCTGGTTGCTGTCCGGGACTTCTTCTTTTTCATTGCCCCAGTGGAAGATCACGATCGTGATCTGCGCGCCGTCTGCTTTTACCTTGGCGATGTTCTGCTTGAGCTGTTCTTCACGGCCGAGGTGATCCTTGAGCTCGTAGATTCCTACAAGTCCGATCTTGATCCCCTTCACTTCCGTTACAACAGTCTTATCATAACCAAAATTCAGGATACCGGCATTGTCAAGTGCCTGAATGGTGTCGGTATAGCTCTGATCGCCATAATCATGACTGTGGTTGTTGGCAGTGTTGACTGCTTCGACGGAACCGGCAGTGAGGATACTGGTATACTCGGCAGGAGCTTTGAAAGCATATTCCTTGTCCTCGCGCTCATCAGAATCAGTGAGAGTTCCTTCAAAGTTGGCGATCGTCAGATCATCTGCGGAAAAAATGCTCTTCACATTGGAGAAGAAATAATCTGCTCCGTAATTCTCGTAATAAGCATTAAGACTGGTATCGTAGTCAAAGTTTTCATCTGTACCGAGCGTACAGTCACCTACGACACTGACGGTCAGGGATACCGGAGCCATGGTCGGTGTTGGTGTGAGGTCTGCATCTGAGGCAGAAGTCTCATCCTGTGATTTCGCTGAAGCGTTTGTTTTAACGGTACCATTTTTGCGTGCAGAACAGCCACGGACCAGGATGATAAGAAGCAGCAGGATAAGAACGGCACCGCAGCCTATGAGAAGACGTTCAGTGAGCTGCTGCCTTCTGCGGTAGTAGCGGGATTTTCTGTACGCACGTTTTTTGTGTTTTTTCTTTTTTGGCGGCATGGGAAACTCCTTGTTTTATGTATTTTTTTGTTTATAAAAAGTATAGGGAATTTTATACAATTCGTCAATATGTTTGCAGTTTTTGATTTTTTTTGTATAATCAAAGGATAGAAGCGGAACGGTCCGCAGATGCTAAGAAAAAAGGAGATTTTTATGAGTACAGCAAAAAGTCCATTATATATTGGAAACCACACAACTTCATCCAAAGGCTATACCAGGATGGCACGCCAGATGATCGCAAACGGGGGAAATACGTTTGCATTTTTTACCAGAAATCCGAGAGGCGGACGGGCGAAGGAGATCGATCCGGAGGATGTGCGTAAATTTCTGGAACTGACAGAAGAATATAAATTTGGGAAGATCGTAGCACACGCACCATATACACTGAATGCATGTGCGGCAAAGGAAAATATCCGGGAATTTGCCAGGGAGACGATGGCAGATGACCTGAAGCGTATGGAATGGACACCGGGAAATTATTATAATTTTCATCCGGGAAGCCATGTAGGACAGGGAGCAGAAGCAGGAGTCCGCATGATCGCGGAAATGCTGAATGAGGTACTGACCGAAGACCAGACCACAACGGTGCTTCTTGAAACGATGTCCGGCAAAGGGACGGAGATGGGAAGAAATTTCGAAGAACTCCGTCAGATCCTCGACCTGGTAGAAAAGAAGGACAAGATGGGAATTTGTCTGGATACCTGCCATGTCTGGGATGGAGGCTATGACATCGTGAATGATTTCGATGGTGTCCTTGAAGAATTTGACCGGATCATCGGGCTTGAGAAATTAAAAGCCATTCATTTAAATGACAGCCTGAACGATCTTGGCAGCCACAAAGACCGCCATGCAAGGATCGGCGAGGGCCGGATCGGGCTGGAAGCACTGGTAAGGGTGATCCGTTATCCGCGCCTGGAGGGAATTCCGTTTATTCTGGAAACGCCGAATGATGATGAAGGGTGGGCGGCAGAGATTCGGACGCTGAGAGAAGCATACGAGAAATAAATGGACGCGCGACAAGTGCTTCCATGATTGTGTGATATAGAAAATGGAAAGCGCTTTGCACTTTCCAGAAGAAATTAAAGTGTTGTCAGGAATGGACAATAACATTAAATATGCACTTCGTTTCTGAGTTCCTGCCCTGTGCGAAAAGCCTCAGCATTCTCAAGTGTCGTCTCAGCGATATTGGTAAGCGCTTCCTCTGTAAAAAATCCCTGATGGGAAGTGAGCGCAACGTTCGGGAAAGAGAGCAGTCTCTGCACGGTAGAGGTTTTGAGGATATGTTCGGACATATCTTCATAGACAAAATCAGATTCTTCCTCATAAACATCAAGTCCCACAGCAAAAAACTTGTGATCCCGGATACCTGCAATCAGGTCTTCGGTGCAGATCAGGCCGCCACGGGAGGTGTTTACGAGAATGACACCGTCTTTCATCCGGGAGATACTTTCCTTATTGATCATATGGTAAGTGTCCGGTGTGAGTGGGCAGTGAAGGCTGATCAGGTCACTGGAAGAAAGAAGTGTTTCAAGGGAAACATAGTTAAGATCTGTCTGCGTTTTGTCTGGATACAGGTCGTAGGCGAGCAGTTTCATGCCGAAGCCGCGGCAGATACGCGCCATGGCAAGCCCGATCTTGCCGGTTCCGACGATCCCGGCTGTTTTTCCATACAAGTTCACGCCCATGAGACCATTGAGGGAAAAGTTGTTTTCCCGGCATTTGATATAAGCTTTGTGGGTATGACGGTTGGCGGTGAGGACGAGAGCCATTGCAAGCTCGGCGACCGCTTCCGGAGAATAGCCGGGAACGCGGAGGACTTTGATGCCGCATTCGGCAGCAGTTTTGAGATCTACATTATTATAACCGGCACAGCGCATCAGGATCAGACGGATACCCTGATGTGCAAGTTCTTTGATCACTTCTGTTCCAAGGTCTGCGTTTACAAAAGCGCAGATCCCCTCGTAACCGGCGGCGAGGGAAGCAGTCTCTGCGTAGAGATTTGCTTCAATAAAAGTAATGTCGATATCAGGATGCTCCGGTTTCAGTTTATCAAAAAATCTCTGGTCATAATCTCTTGCACCATAAAATAATATTTTCATCGTGTACACTCCCTTAGCTTGATTTTCATTTTCCACCTCAGACTTAGAATGCCCTGAGAGAAAAAAGAGTATGCGCTGTCTGCATGAAAAAAGCAGTTTTTGTTATAGAATCGTTTTATTTGTTCAGACTGTAAAGATCATGATAGAATTCCGGATAGGAGATATTAACGCATTCTCCATTCAGGATATCCACGGTACCATCACAGATCGTTCCTGCCACAGCAAAAGACATGGCAATGCGGTGGTCGAGATAGGAGTCGATCACTGCACCGTGAAGCGGTTTGCCGCCGTGAATGATCATGCCGTCATCTGTGCCCTCGATATCAGCACCCATGCGGGTGAGATTGTCAACCATAACTGCGATACGGTCAGATTCCTTGACTTTGAGTTCCTGTGCATCGCGGATGATCGTGGTTCCCTCGGCAAAAGCAGCCATAACTGCGATCATCGGGATCTCATCGATCAGAGTCGGGATGATGCCGCCCTCAATGACAGTTCCCTTGAGAGAGCTGGTGCGGATCAGAAGATCAGCTGTCGGTTCGCCCTCAGTGCTTTCGTTCAGAAGGGTGATATCAGCGCCCATATCCATGCAGACTTTGAGGATTCCGGCACGGGTCGGGTTGATCCCTACATTCTTAAGAAGGATCTCACTTCCCGGGGTCAGAAGTCCGGCCGCGATAAAGTAAGCAGCAGAAGAGATATCACCAGGAACCTGGACTTCTCTTCCCTCAAGGACCGGTTCTGGCTTGATGGAAGCGGTCGTTCCCTCGGAGGTGATATCAGCACCGAAATAATTCAGCATGATCTCTGTATGGTTACGGGAAAGAAATGGCTCTGTTACGCTGGTGATCCCGTCCGCATACATACCGGCAAGCAGAACGCAGGATTTGACCTGTGCAGAAGCAACCGGTGAATCGTAATGGGTGGCGTGAAGCGGCTTTCCGTGGATGATAAGTGGTGCACATTCATTGTCCAGCTTACTTGTGATATCAGCGCCCATGGAAGTAAGAGGAGTCATGATACGCTTCATCGGGCGGGTGCGGATCGAATCGTCTCCGTCAAGTTCAGAAGTAAATTTCTGTCCGGCAAGGATTCCTGAGATCAGACGGGTCGTGGTTCCGCTGTTGCCGACATCAAGGATACCTGTCGGTGCACTGAGTCCGTGAAGACCTTTGCCGTGTACAAGGATCTCGTCGCCGTTCCGGTCAATATCGATCCCCATTTTGCGGAAGCAGGAGATCGTCGAGAGACAGTCAGCGCCCTCGAGAAAATGTGTGATTCTGGTGGTGGCATTGGCGAGTGAGCCAAACATGACTGCACGGTGTGAGATGGATTTGTCGCCCGGAACTGTAAGAGTTCCTCTTAAATTGGTTTGTTTTTTGATTTCCATTATTTTATTCTACTGCCACTCAAAATGTGATTAAACATACTCACATTGAGATAATGCGGCTTCTCGCGAATACCGCTTACTGTTTCTTCGTGTATGTTTTTGAGTAACCTGCGTTATCTCTACTCACAGATCCTAAGTACACTCCACAGTCGTTAATTCCCGAAATAGCCTTCGGTACATACTTACGTTTGCAGGATTATGCAACTTTGTAAGTCCTTGCATCTCTCAGATTCAGTGCCGCATTGAAATCTCTGTCCTCAACATACCCACATGTGCATTTGTAGATTCTGTCTGAAAGTTTCAGGTCTTTTTTGATGCATCCACAGCAGTGGCAGGTTTTGGAAGATGGATACCACCTGTCAACTACCCGTAGTTCGATTCCATATTCTGCACATTTTGCTTTTAGTTTCGTCCGGAATTCGTAGAATTTCTGGGACGAAACTGCTTTTGAGAGATGCCGGTTCTTCATCATCCCGGATACGTTCAGATCCTCGATTGTTATGTGAGACGGCTTGGTTTTCACTATCTCAGATATTGTTTTGTTGATATGATCTGTACGGATATTTTCTATCCGGTCATAAAGTTTTTGCACCTTAAGCTTTTGTTTTTGTATATTTGCTTTTTGAGTGAACTCTCCTTTCCTTAAATTCTCATATTTGCGGGAAAGCTTTCGCTGTGCCCGTGTTAATTGTTTCTCAAGTTTTCTGATCTGTACTGTTTTATTGATATTTCTGTATACAGTTCCATTTGACACAACTGCAAAATTCTTCAGCCCTAGGTCAATTCCAATACCATCACTGAAATTCCCATCCACTTTCGGTGTTGGTACTTCGATAAGCGCAGATACATAGTATCTGCCTGCTTTCATGGAAACCGCTCCGCTTCTGACAACATATCCATCCCTGGAGGTCGGAATGTAACCTTTTTCTTTCAATCTTACCCAGCCAAGTGTTGGGATCTTGATCCTATGTCGTTCGCAAAAACAGTCTTTAGGATTATTCCTTACAAAATACATTTTCACATCAGATCTTCCTTTTTTCTTATATCTTGGGAAACCACTCTGATGATGAAAAAATCTTGAAAAAGCGGTACAGGCATTTTCAATTGCATTCTTTACTGATTTAGAACTGACTTCTCTGATCCAGGAATATTCCGGATGTTTTGGAAGATATTCATTATTCAGCCATACACTGAACGCCCTGCCGCTCATGAATTTTTCGCCGATATCATAACGTTCTTTATTATGAAACAGGTAAAAATTATAAATATATCTGCATGTACCGATTGTCTTATGTATTTTGATCTTCTGCTCTTCTGTAGGATTGATCTCTGTCTTGAAGCTCTTCAGCAATCTCCTCATCCTTTTCTATCTGCTTTTTATATTTACGAAGGCCATATAATCTACAGGAAAATGCATGCAGAATCTTTCAAACCAGTCGTATCCAAAACGCATAAATCTGTCTTTATGTGCGATTACTAAGTTTTGACCTTTTGCTCCATGATCTTATCCACGGTTATAATTAAGTCCGCTTCCATAGTCTTCAATGCACTGGCCTACAATCATTCTTTTGGTTTTACAGAACTGACGCAAAAATGCTATCTGATTTTTTAGATGTGTAATAACGCCTGTCTGTGGGGATGGTTTGTCTTTAAGATTCCCTCTCTGTCCCATCTTATGAAATGTTTTTACAGAAACACCTAATAATTCAGCAAAATCTATTGGTTTATAATTTGTGATATTGATGTGTTCATAATATGCTACTATAAGTATGTATAAACACATTTAACTTGTTATGCTAGAAAGAAACTTCAACAAGATGTGCTATCTTATATTCTAAAAGTTTTAGTTTTTCAATAACTACAGGGATTCTTTGCGGTTTTATAGGTTTTCACATAATTTATTTAAAGTAGCACAATAGGTACATTTAATATTTTTATTTAGTTACTTATATCATCTTCCTACCGTTCGTATACGATGTAATTACGTTTCTTAAGAAGGGCAGTTCCGCGCTTCATCGCATCTTCCTCATAGAATTCGATCTTCAGGACACCCTGCTCAAATTCACGGTTGTGGATGATGCCGATGTTCTTGATACTGATCCCTTCCATAGCAAGAATTGTGGCAATTGTGGCAATTCCACCAGCTTCATCAACAATATCAATATACAGGACATAAGTCTTGTTGATAAGTCCGGAAGAAGTGGTGTCGATGGAGTCGCGGTAATCTCTGGAGTTGGCGAACATATCATAGAGGGTTTCTGCCTCAAGATTGTCAACAGAGCAGCGTGCCTGGATCAGCATCTTGATGTATTCGTCCAGCACATGAGAGATGTTCTCATGGTTTTCGAGGCAGATCTGCTCCCACATGACAGGGGAGGAGGATGCGATACGTGTGATATCGCGGAAACCGCCTGCTGCGATCGTCTTCATGTATTCAGCATCGTTATCCAGCTCTCTGACGAGATTTACCAGAGTGGAAGCAATGATATGCGGAAGATGGCTGACGCCGGCTGTGATAAAATCGTGTTCCTCACAGGTAAGGACCATCGGGATCGAACCAAGAGAATCGATCAGTTCAGAAAACTCGGTGATTTTTTCAAGAGGAACCTGTCCGCCCGGAGTCAGGATATAGTAAGCATTCTCAAGCAGATGGTCGGATGAATATTCAAATCCGGAACGCTCAGAACCAGCCATAGGATGTCCACCGATAAAGCAGTATTCCATGCCGAGTTCCTCGACTGCTTTGTGGATCGGTCCTTTGACGCTTCCTGCGTCTGTAATGATACATCCTTCCTTGATGACATCCTTGAGATATCTGAGATATTCAATATTATACTCTACCGGAGCGCAGAGAAAAATATAATCACACATGGCATAACGGTCATCCCGTTCTTCCAGTGTGGCGTCAATAGCACCGCAGTTCAGTGCGGCAGCCAGAGTTTCTTTGTGTTTCGCATATGCGAGGATGTGATAATCCGGGTGAAACTTGCGGATCGTTTTGGCAATAGATCCTCCGATCAGGCCGAGCCCGATAAAACCTATGGTTTTCATGATGTCTGTGTCCTTTCCAGTTACTACTTATCTATTAGTAGACAAAACTATGGTTCTATTTTAAAAGATACGAGGAAAAATGTCAAACATAGGTACAAAATAGGTGAATTCGATGAATGATTGCAAAAACAGCTCAAAAAAAGTTGTTAAAATTATATAAAATACTTGAAAAGTTGAAAGAATTTTAGTAAAATATGGACATATCAGACAAACAGGGAGGTATTACATATGGACGTTTATAGAACTGACCGAATTCGCAATGTGGTTCTTTTGGGTCATGGGGGATCCGGCAAGACCACATTAGCAGAGGCAATGGCTTATCTGGCAGGAATGACAAGTCGTCTTGGCAGAGTAGAAGATGGAAATACCGTCAGCGATTTTGATAAGGAGGAGATCAAGAGACATTTTTCAATCTCCACATCTGTGATCCCGGTTCCGTGGGACAAGGTGAAGATCAATATCCTGGATACTCCTGGTTACTTTGACTTCGTAGGAGAAGTAGAGGAAGCGGTCAGCGCAGCAGACGCAGCCATCATCGTTGTTTCCGGTAAGGCCGGAGTTCAGGTCGGTACACAGAAAGCATGGAATCTCTGCGAGAAATATAAATTACCTCGTATGATCTTTGTAACAGATATGGACGTGGATGATGTCAGCTATCGTAAAGTAGTAGAGGATCTTACCGAACTTTATGGCAAGAAGATCGCGCCGCTGCATTTCCCGATCCGTGAAGATGGCAAGTTCGTCGGCTATGTCAATGTCGTGAAGCAGGCAGGCCGAAGATATATCGACAAAGCAGGCAAGGAGCCTTGCGATGTTCCGGAATATCTGGAAGAATACCTTGAGAAATATCATGAAACTCTGATGGAATCTGTTGCTGAGACGAGTGAAGAGTTCATGGACCGTTATTTCGAGGGAGATACCTTCTCCGTAACAGAAGTTTCCGCAGCACTTGCAACCAATGTACAGGACGCAAGCATCGTTCCGGTATGCATGGGATCACCGATCAACCTTCGAGGCGTTTCCAACCTTCTCGATGATATCTGTGGATATTTCCCGAGCCCGGACAAGCGCGCATGCAACGGTATTTCTCAGAAGACCAATGAGATCTTTGAAGCAAACTATGACTTTGCCAAAGCGAAATCTGCATACGTATGGAAGACCATCGCAGATCCGTTCCTCGGCAAATATTCTCTGATCAAAGTTGTTTCCGGTGTTATCAAATCCGATGATACTCTGCTCAACGTAGAGAAGGGTGAGGAAGAACGACTGAACAAATTATATGTTCTTGAGGGCTCCAAACCGATCGAAGTTCCGGAACTCCACGCAGGTGATATCGGCGCGATCGCCAAACTCGCAAGCGTACAGACCGGCGACAGCCTTGCAACAAAGGCAGCTCCGGTGCTCTATCCGAAGGCTCTCATTTCCACTCCTTATACCTATAAGAGATATAAGGCAGTCAAGAAGGGCGACGAGGACAAGATCGCACAGGCTCTCGCCAAGATGATGAGTGAGGACAAGACCCTCCGTGCAGTCAATGATTCTGCCAACAGACAGACATTACTCTATGGTATGGGCGACCAGCACCTTGATATCGTAGTAAGCAAGCTCAAAGAACGCTACAAAGTAGACGTAGAACTTTCCAAACCGAAGGTAGCTTTCCGCGAGACCATCCGCAAGAACTCCGACGTAGAGGGCAAACATAAGAAACAGTCCGGTGGACACGGACAGTATGGACATGTCAAGATGCGCTTCGAGCCATCCGGCGACCTGGAGACACCTTATGTATTTGAGCAGGTAGTCGTAGGCGGTGCTGTTCCGAAGAACTACTTCCCGGCAGTTGAGAAGGGCCTTCAGGAAAGCGTTCAGAAGGGACCTCTGGCTGCTTATCCGGTAGTAGGCGTTAAGGCTACACTTTACGATGGATCTTATCATCCGGTAGACTCTTCCGAGATGGCATTCAAGATGGCAACGATCCTGGCGTTCAAGAAAGGCTTTATGGATGCATCTCCTGTACTCCTTGAGCCGATCGTAAGCATGAAGATCACTGTTCCGGACAAATACACCGGTGATGTTATGGGCGATCTCAACAAGAGACGTGGACGTGTTCTTGGAATGAACCCGGATCATGAAGGCAATACCATCATCGAGGCTGATGTACCACAGCTTGAAATCTATGGATATTCTACAACACTTCGTTCCATGACTGGTGGAAGCGGCGACTTCTCCTATGAGTTCGCACGCTATGAGCAGGCTCCTAGCGATATCCAGGCTAAGGAGATTGAGGCACGTGCAAGCAAAGTAGACAACGCAGATGCATAAATGATCAGACTCCTGTGAATTAAGAAATAAAGAAAACCGGCTGCTGAATCTGTTTTGAATAGATTCAGCAGCTGGTTTTTGCTGTGCATAAAATATGTAATTCAGAAAAACCGGATCATTCTTTGATCTTGATTTTGTTTTTCAGTACAACGCAACAGGCAAGGTCTCCAATAACATTGACGCAGGTTGCACCCATATCACACAGAGTGTTGATACTGATGTAAACACCAAGGATACCTGCCGGAAGTCCTGCCATGGTTGCCAGTGCTGCAAAAGAAGCGATCGCACCGCCAGGGATACCAGGAGTACCCACAGACAGAAGCACGTTTGCCAGAAGGATCACGATCATCAAGGAAACGCTGACATTGATTCCGCAGGCGTTGGCGAAGAACATGATCATAAAGGACATCAGGATAGAAACGGCATCCATGTTTACAGTAGCTCCGAGTGGAATGGCAATACTGGTGATCTGGTTGGAAACACCCATTTCTTCTTCCATACACTGTTTGCTGAGCGGAATGGTAGCGGAACTGGAACAGGTTCCAAATGCATTCAGTGCAGCAGGCATGATTGCCTTGAAGAAACGAAGCGGGCTTTCTTTGCCTAGGATCTTGACAGACAGGCCATACACGAGAAAAGCAAAAGCAAAAAATGCGATATACAGAATGATGAGCTGTGTTGCCAGTGAGATGATAGTTTCTGTTCCGTTTGCTTCTACGACTGGTACGATCGTACAGAAAACACCGATAGGGGTAAAGTACATGATCGTACTGATGATCTTCAGGCAGATCTCATTCAGTGAATCGATAAAATCAAGGAATGGTTTGCCTTTTTCTCCGATGGAGATCAGGGTAAAACCGATGATCACTGCGAATACGAGAACCTGGAGCATGTTTCCCTCGGCAAAAGCCTTGACAGGGTTTGACGGGATCAGGTTTTTGATCGTATCGAGGATACTGCTCATCTCGGTTGCCTGGATATCGGCAGTTGCCATCTCAAAAGAAACACCTCTTCCAAGATGGATCAGACGCGGGATGATAAGACCGACGAGGCTGGCAAGTGCGGTGGTACTGAGAAAATATACCATGGCAGAGCCTGTGATCTTTCCGGTGGTGCGGATGTTTCCGATGCTGCAGATACCGATGACGATCGAACAGAAGACCATAGGGAAGATCATCATGTTCAGGGCATTCATGTAAATGCCTCCGATCAGACTGGTAACAGTCAGGACCGGTGCATATCGTCCGGCAAGAAAAAGTCCGGTCAGGATACCAAGGACCAGTCCGGTAAAGATCGCCTGGGTGATATGCTTCTTGTACCAGGAATAAAAAGACTTCATTATATTGTTCCCTCCTCATAAAAATAATAAAAAACATGAAAAAAATTATATCATGTCGAAAAATGTGCGTCAACAGAAAGCGGTTAGTCAGATCTCATTTCCTGTTAATATTAAGACGGAAATGGGGGGGGCGAAATAATGAATGCTTATTGCCTGTTTGTATTTAATCAGATATAATATTGGCAACAACATAATAACATTAAATGATTTAAATTTTGAAGGGAGATATGTATGTATTATGCCAGAAATATTGTAGTTTCATGGAATACGAGTAACAATGTGTTATCGTGATCATATGCACCACATTTTCATGCAGAATACACTGGTAGAAAAGCCCGGATTGATATTATTAAACATTTAGGTTATAAAAGGTGCGTTACCAAATAAACAACTTTGTCTTGTTCTGGCGTGGTGTACAATTCATCAGGAGGAATTAATGCAGAATTAGGAACTTACAAAAGATATGAAAGCATTAAACAAAATTAACCCACTTTATTTTAGGGGAACTTTTATGGACGAATATTTTCCAACAGTAGTGCAGGCGGTGCCTTTTGATAATTTTTACGTACAGGTCTTTTTTGATGATGGAAAAATTGTTGAATACGATGTTGCAAATGATTTACAGATGGATTTATTTGAGCCGTTAAGAGATATTCATGTATTTAAGGAAATCTGTACAGTAATGAATGACACATTAGCATGGGATATATCAGGTGATCGAGATTCGGTAAATTGTATTGATATTGATCCGTTTACTTTATATGAACTGGATCCTATTAATAACCTGATTGCATAACAAACTGATATTGAAAAAAATGAACAGGAGAAAAACGTATGAAAAAGATAAAACAATTTCTAGTAATGCTTTTGGTAATATCTCTTAGCATTACTTCGTTGGGAAGTAATGTTTTTGCGGCAGGTGATTTTTCATCAGATGCACAGAATGAACAAATAACAGACAGTTCGCAGAATCTCAACGTGGAGGGAACAGATTCTGTAGGAAATATGCTTGCATCAGCAATTTCAGAAGAAAATAACAATTCCGAGGAACGCAAACAGTTGGCAAATAACATAACCGGGCTAGAAATAGAGGACAATACGGCTGTTGTAGAATTTCAGACGCAGACAGATGCGGAAGTGGTTGTTGCAGTTTATGATGAGCAGCGGGTTCAGATGCTGGCATCGGGCAATGAGCTGGTTTCACAGGAGGAAAGTATAGCAACGGTTACTATTTCAGGAGATATGCCTCAGTATTTTGCTGCTACAGCATATCTTTTGGATGCGGACAGTCATGAACCTTTGTGCGAAGCTTATAATACAGAATTATATACAAAAAACGTACAGGATTTGAAGAATTCAACAGCAGATGATTATGATCCGGATAAAGTTCTTCAGCTTGATGAAAATAATAAAAAGACGAATTTTGCAGTATTCAATGAAGAAACAACAGTAGCAGATGAAGGAACAGATAAAAATCAGCTAACTGATAATGGAGATGGAACATATACAATTACAAATGCTGACAGCAGCTTTACAGATCTGAAAGTGGGAGAGACTTTTTCCTATAATTATGAGGATGGAACAGTTCTTCTTGTTAAAGTGGCTGATATTTCAGTAAAAGGAACGACAGTTACAGTTCGCAAAGATACAGACACAGATTTGACTGATTATTTTGATTATGTCAAAATCGAAACAGATGGAGTGCAGGAAGGCTGGAATGTAGATAACAGTAATCTGGAAGAGGGGGTTACTGCGGCTGATTCAGAAGCAGATACTCAGGCTTTGCGGATTGGTGGAAGTGGCAGTAGCAAATACAGTACATCATGGAACATATATAAAAAGTTAGATGAAAATGTAAAAATTACAGGTAGTTTTAAGTATAGTTTTTCATTTACAATTGATGTCTATATTACAGCGGAATACCAGTATTTGTCTGTGAAGAATGAGTATTCGGCTGGGATTGATGTGAATATAACAGGAACGTTAAAATTGAAAGAAATTCCGCTTGGACGTATTTCGACTCAGCCGATAATATGTGTCAAGGTAGAACTTATTCCGGCTTTTCTTGTAGAAACATCAGGATCGGTGACATGGAGTGGGGAAATAAAGGGAAGTTCAGGCGGAGCGTATGATAGCAATTCAGGATTTAAGAATTTATCATCCAGTCCTTCATGCCAGAGTAGCCTAAAAGTAGAAGGAAAAATATTTATGGGTGTAAAGGTAAGCCCTTCTGTGTCAATAGTAGACTCTGATTTGGCAAATGCTTCACTGGGATTTTCAGGAGGGGCAGAAATTACTGCAGCATATTCTTTGTATGATACCAGTAAGGATGAGTTGCATGAATGCAAGAAATGTCTAAAGGGTGAAGTAAAAAGTAAATTGTCAATGGAACTGACAGTGAAACTTATTAAAGGAAAAGTCTATAGAAAACGGTCGTATGATCTGGGAACGGTTAAGGTTGGAGACTTTTATTATTCAATAGATTATGATGAATTTGGATGGACAACCTGCCCTCATGTCTGCTATCCGGTTAAGATCAGTGTTACAGACAAAGATGGAAAAGCAATCAAAGGAACCAGTACAGTAAGAGTGGTGGATTCAAAAACAGGAGAAGCAGTAGAAATACGGGACAAAACATCCTGTATGGAATCTGTAGAACTGACAGATTCAAAAGAAACAAAAGTTTATTTGCCAAATGGTTCATATGTAGTACATGCTGAAAATGAAGAGGCAAAGGGTGAAGAAAACCTTACAGTACATGACAGAGGAACACAGGTTATTGTAAAAATAATACAAATTGAAATAACACCTGTACCTACGGTAGCCCCAAATGAGCCTGATGCTATTCAGTTTGGCGAGTACCCACAAACAAAGGTAAATGATAAATCTGTATTATATAGTGCGCTTACTAAATTAGAAAATACAACAGAAGATAAAATTATTATATATAATGGAAAGAAATACTATTATGCTAGAGATAATGGGGATTTTTATCAATTTGATGCTATTTTTTGGCAAAAGATATTAACAAATGAAACAGGGACATTGCTGATTTCAGATAAAATATTGGATAATCATACATATGGAAAGATTAATGATATGTGCGTATCATGGAATAATTCAGATTTACGTAGATGGTGTAATGATGAGTTTTTGAATATGGCATTTACAGAGAAAGAACAGGAGCATATTTCTGTAAACACATGGTATGCATGTGATTGGGGGAAGAGGGATAGTATGGTTACGGAAGATAAAGTTTCTGTACCATCCCATGAGATGATTGCACAATTGCCTTTAATTAATCAACAGGTGACAGGAACAGATTATTCGGGGCTTAATAATCATTCGTATTATACTAGTTGCACCGGTTCATATTTTGGAGTATGGAATTATCCCAAATGGATAACTGAAAATAATGAGGTTGCAAGTAATTATCCAGCAAATTGGAGTAGAGGAATTCGGCTTTGTATTTTGGTGAAAGACGGTAGTTTAACTGATAAGGTAGAAGAACAGGAAGTTGAGATATCAGATGATTCAATAAGTGAAATAACTTGTGTTGACGATACCGAAACTCAGTCATCCGAATTACAGACCGAAACTCCAGAATTTACAGATGAGGTAACAACTGATTCAGAAACTGATATTTCTATTGAGCCTGAAGAAGACATAGAAAAAGAGTCAGAAGCACTTGAGCAGAGTGATATAACAATTGAAGAAGATTTTGGAAGCGGTGATTTTGAAAGTGATGACGTTGAAGTGACCGAATTTACACTGCCAGCATCCAATGCACAGGATGACCAGTTCACGGGTTCTTCCATAATGTTTTCGAACCGTGTTCCGTTCAGTAGCTGTCTTTTTGTAATGGTCAAAGATGAAGCGGCTGTTAATCTTTTGGATGCATCGAATCTTTTATACATCAGCCAAAAAGATGCGGATGAAACCGGAACCGTAGTATTCCGTTACATACTCAGAGAATCTTATGAATCTCCGGTTTCAGAGGTGTTTGGAGGGCAGATAAAAGATATAAATGATGCGGCAATGACTTTACAAAATATGAGTTATATATATGATGGAAAAGCAAAGTTACCGGAAGTAACTGTTAAAGATGACGAAGTTCTCCTTCAGAAAGGAAAAGATTATACAGTTATATATTCTAATAACGTAAATGCAGGAAAGGCAACTGTGATAGTGACAGGAATTGGAAAGTACAAAGGAACCCATAAGTTACAGTTTGCAATTAGCCAGGCAAAGCCAACGCTGAAGTTTCAGAGCGGTACTGTTTCAAAACGATATGGTGATAAGGAATTTGCCATTGCCTTTAAAGAAAAAAAGACCGATGGAAAATTGTTATATTCTTCCAGTAATACGAGAGTTGCTACAGTCAGTACAACAGGCCGGATTAAAATTACAGGAATGGGAAGTACAGTGATTACAGTGAACTGTACAGGTGGCAAAAATTATACGGCAGGAAAGGCTACTTTCACAGTCAAGGTTGCAAAAGGAAAGAATGCAATCATTGCTTCTTCTGACATTAACCGGAATTTTTCAGCAAAAGCACAGGCAGTAAATATTGGAGCACGTGCATATGATAAAGCAAGGTTGACTTATTTTTCTGATAATAGAGCAATAAAAGTAAACAATGCGGGCAGGGTCACTATTCCGGCAAGATTTTTAGGAAAATGCGTAATTACAGTAAAAGCAACGGCAACTGTTCATTATGAGGCTGCTGTTCGAAAAATTACACTTAGAGTAAATCCTTTGCCTACGAACATTACGAATGTATCTAATCTGACAGGCAGACGTGCAGCAATTACGTGGAAAGCAAATAAGTATGTAACTGGCTATCTCATTCAGTATTCTACAGACAGTAAGTTCAAAAAAAATGTCGGCAAAGTAGCTATTGGAAGACATGGAACAACAAAAACGATTTTGTCAAAATTAACGAAAGGAAAGACTTATTATATCAGAATTCAGACATATAAACAGTCAGGAAATGTGAAAGTATATTCTGCATGGAGTAAAGTCAGAAGTGTGAAGGTGAAAAAATAGGTTTGGAGAATAAACGTTACATTGACAAAACGCTCTCCTTGAATTAAAATTAATTCTCAGATACAACAATGAATGTTGGAGGAACCATAGAGATGAAATACTTTTTTAAAAAAATTGAGCCCAAGTGGCAGGCGAAATGGGAAGAAAGCAAAGTCTTCGAAGCCAAGGACAACAGCGACAAACCTAAGTTCTATGGCCTGGTAGAGTTTCCATATCCAAGTGGTGCAGGTATGCATGTAGGACACATCAAAGCATACTCAAGCCTTGAAGTTATTTCCAGAAAACGTCGTATGGAAGGCTACAATGTACTTTTCCCGATCGGATTTGATGCATTCGGTCTTCCTACCGAGAACTATGCAGTCAAGACAGGAACACACCCACGTATCATCACAGATGAGAACATCAAGAAATTCTCCAACCAGTTAAAGAAAGTTGGATTTTCCTTTGACTGGAACCGTGTGATCGATACTACAGATGAGGATTACTACAAATGGACACAGTGGATCTTCCTCAAAATGTTTGAGAAGGGTCTCGTATTCAGAGACAGAACTCTTGTAAACTACTGCCCGCACTGCAAGGTCGTTCTTTCCAATGAGGACAGCCAGGGCGGCAAATGCGATATCTGCCACAGCGAAGTTGTGCAGAAATCCAAGGACGTATGGTATCTGAGGATCACTCAGTACGCAGACAAACTCCTGGAAGGTCTCAAGGACGTTGACTATCCGGACAATGTAAAGCAGCAGCAGATCCACTGGATCGGTAAATCCAAGGGCGCTTTTGTAGACTTCGACATCGACGGAATCGACGAGAAGCTTGAGATTTATACAACCAGACCGGATACTCTGTTTGGTGTTACTTTCATGGTAATCGCACCGGAGCATCCGATCATCGACAAATACAAAGACAAAGTCGCAAACATGGACGAGATCACTGCATACCGTAATGAATGTGCCAAGAAGACAGAGTTCGAGAGAACTCAGCTTGTCAAGGACAAGACAGGTGTGCGTATCCAGGGACTTGAGGGAATCAACCCTGTAAACGGCAAGAAGATCCCGATCTACATTGCAGACTATGTAATGATGGGTTATGGTACAGGTGCGATCATGGCAGTACCGGCTCATGACCAGCGTGACTATGATTTCGCAAAGAAATTCGGCATCGACATCATCGAAGTCATCAAGGGTGGAGACATCACCAAGGAAGCCTACACAGGTGACGGAGAGATGGTCAACTCTGAATTCCTCAACGGATACACCAAGAAAAAAGATTCTATCGAGCGTATGCTGGAAGAACTTGAGAAGAAGGGCATCGGTAAAGCAGGCGTTCAGTACAAGATGAAAGACTGGGCATTCAACCGCCAGAGATACTGGGGTGAGCCGATCCCGCTGATCCATTGCCCGAACTGCGGTGTTGTAGCTGTTCCGGAAGAAGAACTTCCGCTTCGTCTGCCGGATGTCAAGGACTTCGAGCCGGGTGAGGACGGACAGTCACCACTTGCCAAGATCGATTCCTTCGTAAACTGCACCTGCCCGAAATGTGGCGCTGCAGCGAAACGTGAGACAGATACCATGCCTCAGTGGGCAGGATCTTCCTGGTATTTCCTGAGATATACAGATCCGCACAATACACATGCACTGGCTGATATGGACAAACTGAAATACTGGATGCCGGTTGACTGGTACAATGGTGGTATGGAACACGTTACCAGACATATGATCTACTCCAGATTCTGGCATCATTTCCTGTATGACCTGGGTGTTGTCAACACACCGGAACCATATGCAAAACGTTCCATCCAGGGACTGATCCTCGGACCGGACGGAGACAAGATGAGTAAATCCAAAGGAAACGTTGTTGACCCGCTTGACATCGTAGAAGAATATGGTGCAGATACTCTTCGTACCTATGTACTGTTCATGGGTGATTATGGCGCAGCAACTCCATGGAGTGACAGCTCTGTAAAAGGCTGCAAGAAATTCCTTGACCGTGTGGCAGGTCTGACAGATCTCATTTCTGAGGAACCTGTTTCCGATGAACTGGAAATGAAGATCCACCGTACCATCAAGAAAGTTTCTTCCGATATCGAGAACCTGAAGTTCAACACAGCGATCGCCAGCCTGATGACTCTTCTTAACGAGATTACAGCAGAAGGACGCCTCAGCAAAGATGACCTGGGCATCTTTATCAAGCTCTTAAGCCCGTTTGCTCCGCATCTCTGCGAAGAAATCTGGGAGTTCCTCGGCGGAGAAGGTCTGCTTGCAGTTGCTTCCTGGCCGGTATACGATGAAGGCAAGACTGTTGCCAAGACAGTTGAGATCGGTGTACAGGTAAATGGTAAGGTAAGAGGAACTGTAGTTCTTCCAAACGGCTGTGAGAAAGAGAAGGCATTCGAGATCGCCAAAGCAGATGAGAGGATCGCTTCCTTCCTCGAAGGCAAGAACCTCATCAAAGAGATCTATGTACCGAACAAGATCATCAACTTTGTTGCAAAATAATAAATTTTTCCAACATTTTATGTTGAAAAATCACATACAATAGAGTACAATAAAATACAACAAAAGAATTCCTGGAATGTGCGATGCCCCTTTTTTTATTTGAACCTACATTTATTAATAGGGAATCCAACATCGCTGCTGTGATGTCAGGCCTCTCGTCGTGGAAGGCAGATCATCAGTTGAGGACACCCAACCTGGCGAAAGCTAGGCGTCAAATGGAAGGGAACGGCATTCCGGGGGAATTAAGAAAGAATGAGCCATTTGTATATGGCTCTTTTTTTGAAGAATGAATCGGGAGGAATTACAGCATGGTAACAGAGAGGATTTTTGGAAATTTACCTTCAGGTGAAGAATCACATATTTATCACATTGAGAATGCGGCAGGAGCTTACATAGAAGTTTCACAGTATGGTGCGATCCTGGTGAATGTCTGCGTGCCGGATAAGGATGGCAGACTGACAGACGTAGTCCTTGGATACGATGATCTTGAGAGCTATTTTGTAAATGGATGCTTTTTCGGAGCATGCATCGGCAGAAGCGGCAACCGTATCGCTGATTCCAGATTTATGCTGGATGGCACAGAGATCAAACTGACGCCAAACGAAGGCAAGAACAATCTCCACAGCGGCCCGGACGGATTTGAGAAGAAACTGTGGAATGCATCTGCAGTAGAGGGACAGAATGCAGTTACTTTTTCCAGGATCAGTCCTGATGGAGAGAATGGCTATCCGGGAGAATTCGAAGTTTCTGTTACTTATGAGCTGACAGAGGAGAATGCAGTCCGCATCGTTTACTCCGGTGTGAGCGACAAGACAACCGTTGCAAACATGACGAACCACTCCTATTTCAACCTGAACGGAGAGGGCAGCGGCACTGCAATGGACCAGTATCTTACCATTCATGCGCAGGAATACACTCCGGTCCGTGAGGATTCCATTCCGCTTGGCGAGAATGCATCTGTTGAGGGAACTCCGATGGATTTCCGTACCGCAAAGCAGATCGGCAGAGATATCGAGGCTGATTTTGAACAGCTCAAATTCACAGGAGGTTTTGACCATAACTATGTGACAGACGGATACAACAAGGCGAGCATCCGTGAGATCGCTTCTGCGTGGTCAGAGAAATCCGGTATCCAGATGGATGTTCTTACAGATTGCCCATGCGTACAGTTCTATGCGGCAAACTTCGTGGAGGATGAGCACGGTAAGAACGGACATGTTTATAATAAACGTGAGGCATTCTGCCTTGAGACACAGGTAGAGCCGAATGCAGTCAATGTAGAGAATTTCCATTCACCAGTTCTGGAAGCAGGAGAGAAATATTACTCTGAGACAGTTTACAGATTCTCTGTAAGAAAATAACAGCCATGTTTTCTGGCTTTCCTCATATAATGGATTATGAGGAAAGCCAGATTTTTTTATATGTATTTAGTGTTGCTTGTGGTACTGCTGAATGAATTGTCTGTACATGACTGTGCAGCAGCCGAACAGACGAAAGAAAACAAAACAGAACCCGAGATCCGGGTAGCACTTACAGATTCTGATTTTCAGTTTGTATATCATGATTCTGTGACAATTTCCTTAAATGGAGAAGAGACTGTCTATGAAGCGGAGGCACTGCGTGGAAGAAATGAGATCATCTCGATCCCGGAGCAGGAAGGAGGAATCCTGATCCCGTCGATCCACAGACAGTGCGGGACACCTTCCTATGGCGGCAGACTTGAGATCCGGCCGTGTGAAGAGGGACTTCTGGCGATCAATATTCTTCCGCTGGAAAAATATCTGGAGGCAGTTGTCCCGAGTGAGATGCCATCCACATACGAAAAAGAAGCGCTCAAAGCGCAGGCAGTCTGTGCGAGAACCTACGCCTGGAAGCAGATGCAGGGCAGCAGACTCCATGAATATGGTGCAGATGTGGATGACAGCGTAAGTTATCAGGTTTACCAGAATGTTGCACCACAGGAATCGACAACAAAAGCGGTCAGGGAAACCGAAGGAATGATCCTGTCCCAGAATGGACAGCCTGTAGAGGCGTATTATTTTTCTACCTCGGCGGGTGTGACGAGCACGGATGAGATCTGGGGAGTTAGCGAAACTGCATCTTATCTCAAAAGCGTTCCCTGTGAATTTGACGCAGAAGAGCCCTGGAGTGCATGGACGGTGCAGATCCCCTGGACTGCTCTGGAAGAGAAGGCCGTTTCCCTTCTGAACCTCGCAGGAAAACTGAAAGCAGTTTCTGTTCAGAAGAAAAGCCAGAGCGGTGCAGTGACAGAACTTACCGTAACGACAGAGGGTGGAACAGGAACGGTTGACGGAGAGTATTCCATAAGGGAATTTCTTTCTCCCAGGGGCTGCAAGATCACAGAAAAAGACGGCAGCGTTACAGAAGGGGGAAAACTTCTCCCCAGTGCCTACTTCGAGATCCAGAGCCAGGATGCGGATGGAATCACCCTGAAAGGCGGGGGATACGGGCACGGCGTAGGAATGAGTCAGACTGCCGCGAATGAGATGGCAAAGGAAGGATACAGCTATGAGGAGATCCTGGAATATTTTTTTCGGGAGATTGAGTTTGTAGACATTTATGGTGTGAAATAAGTGTTTTTTGCTCAGTAGCTGTGTGCGGAGCGAACAGTAACTCAAACTTGTCACATTGTACACGATATGGTACAATGGTCAATAGACAAATTTGCTGATACCAGGAGAAGAAATATGGAAGAGAAGAAAGCCAAAAGCACGGTACAGTTGATCCTGGGCTTTATGGACCGGACCAAAAATGACCATATCGGTGCTTACGCTGCACAGGCGGCATACTTTTTGATCATGTCGTTTATTCCCTTTGTGCTGGTTCTTACCGCACTGATCCAATATACCCCGCTGACCTATCGGATGCTTCGACAGGTTATTATCGGGTTTGTTCCGACAAACCTTCAGGATTTTGTACTCAAGATCATTGCAGAAGTATTTACCAAGAGCGCAGCGGTCGTGCCGATCTCAGGTGTTTTTGCTCTGTGGTCCTCCTGCAAGGGTATGCAGTCACTCATTACGGGACTGAATGTGATCTATCATGTCAAAGAGACCCGAAACTGGCTGATAAACAGACTGTATTCTATGCTGTATATGTTTCTGTTTGTGATCGCAATTATCATAAGCCTTCTGCTTCTTGTCATGGGAAACCGGATCCATGCGGTGCTTGTGATTCATATGCCGTTTCTGGGGAAAGTCCTTGGAAGGATATTGAGTGCCAAGACATTTCTTGTATTTGTAGTATTGTTTCTTGTATTTCTGGTGCTGTACCGTTACCTTCCGAACCGTAAAGCATCGCTCAAGAGCCAGATTCCGGGAGCTTTTATCATAGCTGTCGCGTGGTCGCTGTTTTCGTACTTTTTTTCGCTGTATTTTACATTTTTCCCGAATTTCAGCAACATGTACGGAAGTCTGTCGGCACTGATCATGGTCATGCTGTGGCTCTACTGCTGTATGAACCTTCTGCTTTACGGTGCAGAGATCAATGCTTATTTTGAGAATCAGTTCCGTCAGGCACAGATTACTTTATGGCAGATGGTCAAAAAAAATCTTGACAGATTTTTCACTATGTGGCATAGTAAGAAAAGATAAGTCAAAGGCTTTGAAGGCGTTTCAGGGAATTGTTTCCTTTCAGAGAGAGGGAGTCAGCGGCTGTAAGCCCCCTTAAGTTCAGACAGTTTCTTATTTTCCCGCCGGAGCTTCATCTTTGAACTATTTCAGTAGGAGATGACGTTGATGCGCGTTAAGCATGACTCGAGTGCCTGCTCTTTAGCAGGAAACAGGGTGGTACCGCGGATAATGACTCCGTCCCTTTTTATGTGGGACGGGGTCTTTTTTGATGCTGTAATAAATAAACAAAAAGGAGATACAAAACCATGGATATGAAGGAAAGACTTCAGGAACTGGCAGAAGCAGCCAGAAAACGGATCGAAGAATCAGACGGTCCGGATAAACTGAATGAAGTAAAAGTTGCTTACCTTGGCAAAAAAGGTGAGCTGACAGCAATCTTAAAAAGTATGAAAGATGTTGCTCCGGAAGACCGTCCGAAAGTAGGACAGATGGTTAACGAGACAAGAACCAGGATCGAGGAACATCTGGAAGCAACCAGAAAGAAACTGGAAGAAGCACTTCGCGAAGAAAAAATGAAAGCAGAAGTGATCGACGTTACACTTCCTGCAAAAAAGGCAATGATCGGACATCGTCATCCGAACAGCATTGCACTGGAAGAAGTAGAGCGTATCTTTATCGGAATGGGCTACGAAGTAGTCGAAGGTCCGGAAGTAGAATATGCAGACTACAACTTCACCAAACTGAACATTCCGGAAGACCATCCGGCAAGAGACGAGCAGGATACTTTCTTTATCAATGATTCTATCCTTCTTCGTTCCCAGACTTCCCCGGTACAGGCACGTACTATGGAAAAAGGCAAACTTCCGATCCGTATGATCGCACCGGGACGTGTATTCCGTTCTGACGAAGTAGATGCAACACATTCCCCGTCTTTCCATCAGATCGAAGGTCTGGTCATCGACAAGAACATCACATTTGCAGACCTTAAGGGAACTCTTCAGGAGTTTGCACAGGAATTGTTCGGACCAGAGACAAAGACAAAATTCAGACCACATCACTTCCCATTCACAGAGCCAAGCGCAGAGGTAGACGTTTCCTGCTTCAAGTGCGGCGGCAAAGGATGCCGTTTCTGCAAGGGTTCCGGCTGGATCGAGATCCTCGGCTGCGGTACTGTTCATCCAAACGTACTGAGAATGTGCGGCATCGACCCGGATGAATATACAGGATTCGCATTTGGGGTAGGTCTTGAGCGTATCGCACTTCTCAAATATGAGATCGACGATATGAGACTTCTGTATGAGAACGATGTACGTTTCCTTAAACAATTCTAGTGTGCTGTCTCATTGACTTTCAGTTAAATAACGCAGAATGTTTTTTCATCG
>ERZ838399.837-NODE-837-length-34274-cov-7.677577_pt1 | contig 34274 bp, 24 predicted proteins | sample MGYA00519683_ERZ838399 | MGnify/ENA primary metagenome ERZ838399 (study PRJEB31850, sample SAMEA3708833) | human gut metagenome | biome: human gut; feature: human-associated habitat; material: faeces | place: China | collected 2014 ...
CTGGTATGGTCATACTTTTTCTCCAAGAGGTGTCCAAGATTTCCATACCAGTTCATAAAAGAGATAAAAGAAAATCCTCTCAACACCAAACGACATTGAGAGGACTTCTACAGAGCCGCCTGAGGCCGGGCCTCAGGCACAACTGCAAATTACTTGACAGCGGCGCGGAACTGAGCACCGGCGCTGAACTTCGGAGCCTTGGAGGCAGCGATCTTGATGGGGGCGCCAGTCTGAGGATTACGGCCGGTGCGGGCAGCACGCTGGCTGATAGCGAACGTGCCAAAGCCGATCAGGCGGACATCATCACCCTTGGCAAGGGTTTCAACAACCGTTTCGTTGTAAGCGTCAACGAACTTGGCCACCTGGGTCTTGGGCATACCGGACTTGGCGGCAATGGCATCAATGAATTCAGACTTATTCATACTAAGGCTCCAAAAAACCGTCACGCACTTTACCGGTCACGGCGTGCGTCAACGGGGTTGGGTCAAAGGGAAACATCCCTCAATTAAAAACTCATTTCAGTTTTGACAGAAACAGTATTTACCATTTCGGGTCAAAAGCAATGAAACCGGTAGTCGGTTATCTATCGCCTACAGAGTAAGAATAGCACCCTTTTGGCCTCTTGGGAATCAGGCAAAATCGCCGTTTTCCTAGGGCTGCAGGCTTCGAATAAGGAATATAACGATTTCAATCCTGTCGTGCCATAATTCGAACGAATTAATTCTAAGTAATTAGTAAAAGATTGAAAAATATTATTGTCTGTATTTTAATAAGTAGAAATACCTATTTTTGTATCGGAAAGCCTGAAAATTCTGTCAAAGTGTGAAAAATTTCTCGCACAAAAAACATTTTTCAATGCGTAGAAACCCTAGTACATGCCTAGAGAGGCGGCAGTTTCAGGGCAGCAGGCCCGCTCAGGGAATATTTCAGAGAATTGCGTTTTTTCTGATGAAAATCAAGAAATCGGAAAATAAATGGCTTTCACGCCTCTGAGACTAGGCGCACGGCGAGGCGGTTTTGTGGCTAAAAAGCGAAAAACGACAGCTCTGCTGATGACAGAAGGCCTCCGGAGAGGTGAATCTCCGGAGGCCCTGAAGATGTCAGAGAGCGCCTCGCGCTTAGCAGATGCGCGGCAGTTGCTCACCCGTGAGCCAGTCGACCATGCGGCGGCCGCCCATCAGGGTGGTCATTTCCACATAGCCCGGTGCCACGGAGCCGTCATCAACAACGACACCGACCTGCTGCGCACCCTCGCCGTAGGGAGAGGCGCGCATGGCTTCGAGAGCAGCCTGCGCTTCATTGGCCGGGCAGATCACAATCAGTTTGCCCTCGTTGGCCACATAGAGCGGATCGAGCCCGAGGAATTCACAGGCGGCCTGCACATCGGGTTTTACCGGCACGTCGCTCTCATTGAGAAGAATGCCGACATTGCTCTGGGAGGCAATCTCGTTGAGCGTTGTGGCGAGCCCGCCGCGGGTCGGATCGCGCAGCACATGCGTGCCGGGGGCGGCAGCGAGCACATTGGCAACCATCTGTGCGAGCGGTGCGCAGTCGCTTTCGAGCTGCGAGCCGAAGGTCATCCCTTCGCGGTGCGAGAGAATGGCCATTCCGTGGTCACCCATGGAACCCGAAACCAGCACGGCGTCACCCGGGCGTGCCTGACGACCGGAGATGGTCGAGGCGGTGATTTTCTCACCGATACCCGTGGTGGTGATGTACAGACCGTCGCCGTGGCCGCGTTCGACCACCTTCGTATCGCCTGTGACAATCGCCACGCCGGCCTCACGGGCCGTGGCGGCCATACTGGCCACGATCGTGTCAAGTTCGCTCAGTGCGAAGCCTTCCTCAAGAATGAACGTGGCGGCGATATACAGAGGTTTCGCCCCGCACATGGCAACGTCATTGACCGTGCCGGCAATGGCCAGACGGCCGATGTCGCCGCCCGGGAAGATGAGCGGCTTGACGACGTGCGCGTCACAGCTCACGGCGACCGGGTTGGTGATGGCGGGAAGAACCGCGCCGTCATGGCCTTCATTGAGCCACTCGTTGGTGAAGTGTTTGGCAAAGATTTCTTCAATCATCTGTGCGGTTGCCAGACCACCCGCACCGTGGGTCATATCAACAGTGCCCTTTTTGATGTCAAGAGGGCGGAGGTATGAGTCTTGTCGCATTGTTTTACAGGTCCTCAGTCATTGGTTGCTTCTTTCGTCGAACGGGGCATGGCCACCACCGAGCGGCGCTCGTAGGTGTAGGCGGCCGCACAGGCGCCTTCGCTCGAGACCATGCATGCACCGATCGGGCGCGAGGGATTGCAGGTCTTGCCGAAGAGCTTGCAGTCACGGGGCTCCTTCTCGCCGCGCAGAATCGCACCGCATTCGCAGGCCTTGTTGTCAGCCATCGGCTCTTCAACCATGGCAAAACGCTTTTCAGCGTCGTACCTGGCGTATTTCTCGGTGAGTTTGAGTGCAGAGCGGGGCACGGGGCCGAGACCGCGCCATTCAAACGTGTCACGGACTTCAAAGACGTCATTGCACAGTTCCTGCGCCTTGACGTTGCCTTCGGGGGTCACGGCGCGGGTGAATTCGTTTTCCACCTCATGACGGCCGTCATTGACCTGACGCACCAGCATCAGAATGGCCATGAGCATATCGAGCGGTTCAAAGCCCGCGATAACCACCGGCATCTTCCACTCGCCGGCAAAAGGTGCGTAGGCGTTCGAGCCGATCACACAGGAGACGTGCGCAGGACCCACGAGGCCGTCGAGCACAGGTGCCTCGGGGCGCTCTTTGGCGCTCAGCAGAATGTGATTCATGGCGGCGGGGGTGAGCACATGGTTGCAGAACACGGAGAAGTTCTCGAGTCCTTCGCGCTCGGCAATCTGCAGGGCAACGGCTGTCGGGGGCGTGGTTGTTTCAAAGCCGATGGCGAAAAAGACCACCTGACGGTCGGGGTTTTCGCGGGCGACCTTGATGGCGTCCATGGGCGAGTAGATCATGCGGATGTCGGCGCCTTCAGCCTTGGCCTTGAACAGAGACATGCCGTGGCCGGCCGGCACACGCATCGTGTCGGCGTAGGTGCACAGAATCATGCCGCTGTCACGGGCGAGTTTCATCGCCATGTCAATGCGGCCGATGGGCAGCACACAGACCGGGCAGCCCGGACCGTGAATCATGCGGAGGTTTTTCGGCAGCAGATCGGTGAGGCCCCAGCGCGAGAGCACATGGGTGTGACCGCCGCAGAATTCCATGAAGCGGTACTGACGCTCGGGACGGACTTCCTGAGCAATCTGACGGGCGATGCGTTTGGCGTCTTCGCCCTGACGGTATTCGGTAACGTATTGCATATCGGGGGAGATGTCCTCAGGAAATCAGTTAAGTTCGTCGGGATTGAATTCACCGGTGGCTTTGAGCGCGGCAAGGGTGCGCTGAGCCTCCTGCTCATCAATACGGTTAAGGGCGAAACCGACGTGAACAATAACCCAGTCACCCGGGGTCGGATTGTCAATCAGAGCGACGTTGACATCTTTTTCGATGCCGCCGATGTTGCAGACAGCCATATCGGCACTGGTGACTTTGGTGATTTGCCCGGGAATAGCCAGACACATAATGTTTATCTCCAATAGTAAGAATCAGATCCTGCCGCTACGGCATCCGGCACAGCGGTCGGAACGGCCTCCGGGGAGGGGCCGTCCGGGCAGGATAAAACGGGCGGGCTGTGAACGCACAGGCGGGGAATGTTCCGGCCGGGGAGCCGGGCACAGCCTCTGGTGCAAGAGCCTGCCCATTGTAAACTAAAAAACTTCGCCTTTGAACGCGTGCTCCTTCGCCCCGCACTCGTAAGCGAGCCGCGCAAGCCAGGCCTGGCCGAGCGCAATACCGCCGTCACCGGCAGGTGCGGTTTTCGGCAGTGCCGGTTCGAGTCCGGCCTCGGTAAGACCGCGAACAAGGGTGTTGTAGAGCGTACGGTTGACCATGCAGCCGCCGGTGAGCGCTACCGTGCGGTTGTCCGCACTGATGAGCCCGGCACCGACCAGACGCTCTCTGAGAGTGATCGTCCAGTCAAGGAGCGCCATGGCGAGCGTGTTTTCAAACTGCAGCGCGACATGGTCGGTATCAAAGTTGCTCCGCTGCGTGGCGCGGATCACATGGCGGGCAAGACCGGCGAGCTCAAGCACGCCGTCAGGGCGCACACGCCAGCTCTCGAGTGACGGGAAGTGCGCCTCGGGGGCGGAGGCCCGCACACGGGCAGCTGCCGACTCAAGCAGCATGGCGGCCGTGGCCTCATCGTGCTGCACGTGGCAGAGCCCGAGCAGGGAGGAGACCCCGTCAAACCAGCGTCCGAGCGAGCTCGTTCTGGCCGTGAGTGTGGTGTTGCTGATGAGCCGGCTGATCAGAGCGGCGCCGGGCTGGGCACTGTAGCGGGTGGCAATCTGTTCTGCCGCACCGTGAGAGGCCAGAATGGCTGCACCCATGCGCCAGGGCTCTACCGCGGCTTTGTCGCCGCCGGGCAGCGGCAGCTCCTGCAGATGACCGGCGCGGCGGAAGCCGTCAGCCTCCACAAGCAGCGCCTCACCGCCCCAGATACCGCCCTCAGGCCCGAGACCGACGCCGTCGAGCGCCAGGCCGAACGTGGGTTCAGTGCGGGCCTGCTCGGCCATCACCACGCCGATATGCGCGGCATGATGGTAGATCGGATAGAGGGGCAGTCCGGCACTGTGTGCCGCACCGGCGGCCACACGTGTGGAGGGGAAGTCCGGATGCGCATCACAGGCGACCACCTTCGGGCTCACCGCAAAGAGCTCCTCAAAGTGACTGACGATGTCTTCGAGCATCTGCACGTTCTGCGGATTGCTGAGTGTGCCGATATGCTGCGTGAGCCAGGCGTCGCGACCGCGCAGGAGCGCAGCCGTGTTCTTGAGATACGGTCCGTAGGCCACAACACTGGTGGCCTCCTCGGAGACGCTTTCAGGCAGCCGGATGCCTTCAGGCGCCCAGCCGCGGGCACGTCGGATAAAGAGCGTTTCACTGCCGGCAACACGCACCACGGAGTCGTCGCAGCGCACCACGATGTCACGGTTGTGCAGCAGGAAACGGTCGGCGATATGGCCGAGCGTGGCAAGTGCCTCGTCATTGTCCGTGACAAGCGGATCACCCGAGCGGTTCGCACTCGTCATCACGAGGGTGACCGGCAGTGCACTCTTCATCCAGTCCGTTCCGGCGGGCTCACCGGCAAACGTGTGAAAGAGCAGGGCATGCAGCGGCGTGTAGGGGAACATGATGCCGAGTTCCTCAAGCCCGTCGGCGATGCCTTCGAGTTTGGGGGTGAAGTAGCCCTTGCGGCGTTTGCAGAGCACGATCGGATGCGCGGGCGAATTAAGCAGTTCGGTTTCTCTGGCGGTAAGTTCCACAATGCGCTTTGCGCTCGCCTCACCGACGACCATCAGCGCAAGCGGCTTTTCGTCACGCTGCTTGCGGCGTCGCAGTTCAGCCACCGCGTTGGCGTTTTCGGCATTACAGACAAGGTGAAAACCGCCCAGCCCCTTGATGGCGACAATCAGACCGGCACGGATGGCGGCCACGGTTTCGCGGATCGGATCCCCGGGGAGCACATTGCCGCGGGCATCGGTGAAGGTCATCTCCGGCCCGCAGTCAGGGCAGGCGACAGGCTGCGCATGGAAGCGTCTGTCGAGCGGATCCTCGTACTCCTCGCGGCAGCTCGGACACATGGGAAACTTCGCCATGGAGGTCTGCGGGCGGTCGTAGGGGAGGTGACGCGTGATGGTAAAGCGCGGACCGCAGTGGGTGCAGTTCGTGAACGCATAGCGCCAGCGGCGGTCGGCCGGACGGCACATATCCTCGAGACACGCCTGGCAGATGGAGGCGTCAGCCGTAATCCCGGTGGTGACTTTGCCGCCCGAGGGGGTCGCATCGATGAAGAACTTCTCATAGTGCTTCATCTCGGCGGGCTCCTCTTCGATCGAGTCGATACGGGCAAGCGGCGGTTTTTCGCGGATCAGGGCCTCAGGGAAGGCGAGCACACTTTCGGGATCGCCTTCGAGATGAACGAGCACCCCTTCAGCATCGTTGAAAACGGTTCCTTTGACGTTGAGCGTGATGGCGATGCGGTAAACCGTCGGTCGGAAACCGACGCCCTGCACAAGGCCACGAACGCGAAAACCGCGGGCGATTTCGCCGGATGGAATAGCAGTGTGTTCGGTCATGAGCTGTCCTTGAGAATGGATTGCCGCTGTGCGCTGTCGTTTGGGCTAACAAAGTGGCTCGTCTGTCAGTGTTCAGGCAGTCCTGATTAAAAGAGTAATGCGGGCGAGGCAACCTTGAGCTGCTTCGCCCGCATCCGGTACTGTGTGCTGCGTGGTGCAGCGCGCGGCAGAGGGGGCCGTCCCCTCAGATGCCGGAATCAGAGGGTTGCAAGCGTGAGCTCGGCATTGAGCCACTTGAACCAGCGGTCCATCCCCTCACCGGTGGTGGAGGAAAGACGCAGAACGCGGATGTCCGGATTGATGCGGCGGGCGTTTTCTTCTGCGCGGTCCGCATCAAAGGGCACATACTGAAGCAGGTCGATCTTGGTGATGATCATCACATCGGCGGCACGGAACATGTCAGGGTACTTGAGCGGCTTGTCGTCGCCTTCGGTTACCGAGAGAAGCGCCACCTTGTGCGCTTCACCAAGGTCAAATTCGGCCGGGCACACGAGGTTGCCGACGTTTTCGATAAAGAGCACCGAGTTGTCTTCAGGCACCAGCTGCTCGAGCGCATGTTCAACCATATGCGCGTCAAGATGGCAGCCCTTGCCGGTGTTGATCTGAAGTGCGCGGGCGCCGGTGGCGCGGATGCGCGCGGCATCGTTGTCCGTCTGCTGGTCGCCTTCGATCACCGCGGCGGTAAAGCCTGCCTTGGCGGCGAGCGTGCGGGCAAGCAGTTCGGTTTTACCCGATCCCGGGGAGCTCACCATGTTAAGGGCGAGCACCTTGTGATCACGGAAGAATGCACGGTTGCGTGCGGCAATGGCGTTATTGCGCGCGAGGATATCCTCCTCGATGCTGATCGCACGTTCCTTGCTCGTCCCATGGTCGTGACTGTGCAGGGCAGCGTCATGATCATGCGAGTGACCATGGTGATCATGATCGTGATGGTGGTCATGATCGTGAGAATGTCCCTCTTCGTCGTGAGAGTGGACATGTGTGGTGACGTTGCCGTTTTCGTCAACGTGGGTGTGCATATGAGCGCCGTTATGGTCGCCGCAGCCGCAAGAAATACACATGGGGTAATGTCCTTAAAAAATTAAATGGAATGCGGGGGCATTCCTTCCCTTTAAACGCAGGATGTGACTCAATTTTAGGGGAAATGCCGCAATGGCGTTATCCTGCTTTTTATGTTAACCGTTTGACGTACTTAAACTACGCCTTTGTATGTATATCCGGTATCAGTGCTTCCCGAAACGGTGCGCATTTTGCGCACTTTTCTGCTGAAGCGCCTCAGCGGCGTCGACCGCACGGTCGGAGTCGTTGACGTGCTCGTGCACGGGCACAGTGCCGGAGAGCCGGGGATTGAGCTGCCGGAGCATGCTCCAGTTGAGTGCCAGCGCAAGGGCGAGCACACTGAGAATCTGAGCGATGTAACCGGCAAAGCACCAGGGTGTCATAAACGCGGGGGATCCCCAGAATGCGGTGAAAAACTCACCCGCACCGTGTCCGAGCGCATAGGCGTGCGCTGCAAAGAGCAGCAGCCCGAAGGCGTACATCAGAAAAAAGAGTTGTGTGAAAAGGTGCTGGGAGCGCCAGGTGAAGCGAAAGCCGGGGCGCTTGATGAAGATGAGAACCGCAACAGGGATAAGAAAGGGACCTGCAAGTGTCCCGGTGCGCCAAAGCCAATCTAGCACCGCGTGAACTCCTGTGGACTTGGAATCGATAGCGATAGTTTTAGCACATTTGCTGCAGACTTGCCAAGTTGCGCAGGGCGGTCAGACGAGAGACCGCCTCTGCACGCATTGAGTCTTTACTCGTCGTCAGCAGGGATGATGCTGAGCACGCGCATTTCTGTGCCGCCCGTGGGGGTGAGCAGGTAGCCGCCGCACTTCGGGCACGCATCGCCGTACTTGTGCAGAGCGACTGTTTCCGAGCAGTCCATGCACCAGGCGGTGCCGGCCGGGCGTTCGATGATGAGCTTTGCGCCGGCTGCCGGTCCTGCAGCAGTCACACTGCTCCAGGCAAACTCGAGACTCGGGATGTCCACACCGGCGAGTTCGCCCACTTCAATCGTGACGCTTTTCACACGGCTGACCTCATGGTTTCTGGCGGTGCGTTCAACCACCTCCATAATGCCTTCGGCAATGCTCATTTCATGCATTTTTGTCTGTACCTTTGAAAAAACGCTCTTCGTGCAGAAAAGAGCGTTTATAAAAATAAATCGGAGCCGGATGTCCGGAAGAGAAGAGTTTAGCGCATTGGCGTCGGAACACCGTTGACAACGAGTTTCACCGGCACACACGCATCAAGCCCGAAAAGCGCGATGCGGGCGGTTCTGGCGATAGCCTCCGGACTTTGCGCCGTTTCAGCTTTACGGCACTGCGCGCGGAAAGCATTCTGCAGCGCCTGTGTGGCGGGGCCCTCCGGGGCGAACTGCCACTCGGTGGGGGAGGTGACGGCATAAAAGCTTGCAGACTCGGCAGAAGCCGCACTCGGGACAAACCCTCGCGCATGCGTGAGCAGACCGCGAGCCGTCTCCACAAGACCGACACCGCCGCTGTGCGGGAATTTCAGTGAGACAAAGGCGGGCAGGGGGCAGACAGGCTCAGTCGCCTGTGCTCCGGGCGCGGACTGCCCGAGCGCAATGATCAGACCGGCCGTGTCAAGAAGTCTTGCCAGCGTGAGTGTGAAGGGTCCGGGTGCCTCATCGCCCAGCACGGATTCGAGCAGCGGATGCGAGTGCTGACGCACAATTGCACCGGTGAGCTGCGGCGAGTCGTTCAGGATGGGCATCATATCGAAATGCGGCTCGAATTTGAGGCGCGAATAAAGCTCTTCGGCCATGGCACGTCCGCCAGGACCGTTGAGAGCAGGCATCAGTTCCGTGCCAACCTCGCCAAAGCCGGAGGGCAGTGCATCAAACTCGCGCAGAAGGGCTGCCGCAGGCAGGCTGCCCGAGTCTGTGAGTTTCCGGAGCGACTCGGCGCTCACTTCGCTGTAGAACGTCCGGGCATCCGTGCCGAGCAGAGCGTCTTTGAAAAGCGCACCGCATTCGGCGGCAGCCCCGGTGATGAGCTCATGCGTGTGCGAGACCGTTTCCGGGGTGTTTTTGTTATCCACCAGCGCAGCGAGCACGAGCATGAGGGTGGCGCGCAGCTTCCCGAGCGCTCTGAGCGCGGTATTGTCGAGGGTGATGCCTGCGAGCATGGCGCCGTCGGTGAGGAAAACACGGAGGTTCTCGATCACGGCCTCAAGCGCAACGGCGCGCTCGAGCAGAGCGCCGTCTCTGCGTTTGCGATCCTCTTCAGAGAGTCCTTTCACAGCGCGCTCTGCAAGGTCCATCGCACAAAGGTGCGCAATGGGGCACAGTCCGTAGAGCACGCTCACGGTTTTGCGGATATCGGTCACCCCGCGCATCTGCAGGCGGTGAATGAGTCCCGAGGGGCGCTCATTGATCACCTGTATGCCGGGCATACCTTTACCGGAAGACTGACGGATTTTGACGAGAATCGCTCCCGTTTCCATTCTTACTCACTCCCTTCGCCGCTCATACGACGGAAGAAGGCGCGACGCGACATCGGCTTGCTTTCCCTGGCAAGCGTTCCGCTGGGAACAGCCTTGATGGGAATGGCTTTCTGCCCTTCAACGGGGCTCACGAGCGGACGCAGCGGCGTACCCTGTTCTTCAATGTCCATTTTTTCGCTCTCAGGCACGGTCAGCATCGCCTCGATAGCAAAACGCGCAATGGCTTCAGCTGCCGCCTGATCCTCGATTTCATGCAGCGGACTCATCAGTCCGAGCATCTGGTACTCGCCCAGAATCGGGTCAATACAGCCGAGAAACTGAAAATCACCCCCGGGCAGCTCAATGGTGCGGGTGGCGCCGGCGGGTACAGAGACCCAGCCGCCGCGGTTGCCGCAGGCAAGCACCACCAGAATCGACCAGGGGGTGACGACGGTACCGATCCAGTCGTTGCCCCAGCGGCGGAAGTTATCCGCTTTCACGCTCAGACGGGGGTTGAGAATGGGAAGACCTTTCATGCGGGTTTCATGCACGGTGCGGAACCCCGTTTCAAAGTGCTCCGCGGGGCTCTGGTCAAAAATGCGCAGACGTCCTTCACGGGCGGGCTGGGTGGCGGGGCGTACTTTCTCCTGTACTTCGGGCATAAATTCCTCTTATTGTCGTCGTGGCGCAGGGGCCTTCCTTGAAACGCTCATCCGGCGGGACGAGCAACTGCACTCGAAAGTATAGGCAAAAGAGGAGGCGTTTGTCACCATCCGATCGATTAACCGGAGCTCCCCCATCAGTATAGGAAAACGTAAAACGCCGTCCGGACAGCAGTACCGGACGGCGTTTTCAGGCATCGCCTGAAGGTTTATTTCTGCAGAATCTCTTTGAGTTCCGCAACATGGGTGCGCGCGTTCACATCGCGGAAGACCCCTGTGAGAATGCCCTGTTCGTTGACGACAAACGTGCTGCGTTCAATCTTTCGGGCCGGTTTGCCGTACATCATTTTCACCTTGATGACATCAAAGGCGGTGCACATCGTCTCCTCTTTGTCCGAGAGCAGGTCAAAGGTGAGACCGAATTTCTCCCGGAAGCCCTGATGGCTTTTCTGGCTGTCACGGGAGACGCCGAAAACCTTGTAGCCAAGTCCGGTGTAGTCGGGCAGGGCGGCCTGAAAGTCGCACGACTCGACGGTGCAGCCCGGCGTGTTGTCCTTCGGATAGAAGTAGAGAATGTAGGCGGTGCCGAGCAGACTTTCGCTGCTCACCACAGTACCGTCCTGGTTCGGAACAGCAAAGGCCGGCACCTTGTCGCCCGCTTTGAGTTCAGCAGTATTTTCAGACATTGGGTTCGCTCCTTTTTGAGAATGCGTTTCAGTTGTCTTTTGAGTGTATAGCAATTCGTGCACAGGTGGAAAGTCCTCTCTGTGCACGAAAGTGCTGAAAAAGAGAAAAAATGCGGATGGCCCCGAGGGGGCTCATCCGCAAAAAACCCAGTTTAAGGAGAGAACATACTAGGTTAATCTGGTGATTTTCGCCGGAATCCCCTGACGGACCGCGGATCCGCAGACCCAGTCCACCCACGGGGAGGCCACGGCCTTGGAGGTGTCTGCAAGACCGAGATCATTGATGTTGATGCCCCGGGCAATCATTTCGTTTGCCGGCACGACTCTGCCGTCAATCTCGTAGGCGGCAGCACCCATTGCCTTGTGTCCGTAGCCGTGCTCGATAGCGATCGTGCCGGCAGCCACACCGTCAGTCACCAGCACAGTGGCGCGGGCGCTGCCCGAAGGCGTGGTGATCTCGACCGTGTCGCCGCTTTTCACCGCGTAGTGCCCGGCATCCTTTCTGTTGAGCGCAACAATGCCCTGCGGTTTGACCGCGTGCAGTGTCAGGAGCATGCCGGTGGCGGCGTTCATCACGTTGGACTTGAAGCTCATCAGTCTGAGCGGCCAGTCTTTTCTCGGATACCGGCTCTCGAGCGGCTTTCTGTCGGCAAACTGCGCCGGGTAGTAGCGCGGGCAGCCGTGGTAAGGCGAGCCGTCGTGATAGTGCCGTGCACGGGCGACAACCGGATTCCAGATCTGCAGACAGCGCGTCCAGCGGGCGGCCATATTGTCGCCCTCCCAGGCGCTCTCACGCGCAGCGAAGCGTCCGCCTTTGGCATAGACGTTGGCGGCCTTGAGCACCTCATCGGCTCTGAGCGTTTTTCTCAGGGCGGGCAGCAGACGATTCACACCGGTGAGTCTGCAGTCCTCCTCAAGCGCATCAGCCACAGGTGCCTTGCCGTCGAAGGCGACGTTGGCCGCCGCGCGCAGGAAGAAGTCCTCGGGCGTGTTGAGCGGATGCGGCTTTTTCTCGTTGTCCGTGATGGCATTCTCGCCGAATCCCGGCAGCCCCATTGCTTTGGCCACAGCGATGATGAAGGTTTCCATACAGACCGTCTCGCCTGTCGCGGTTTTTGCATTCGGACTCTCAACGACCGGCCAGCGGGCGGTGGAGGCCTTACTCGGCACACCCGCCCAGCTCGTGGAGAAGCCCCAGGACTCGTACGTGTGCGTATCGGGCACAATGTAGTCGGCCAGTGCAGTGGTCTCGTTCATAAACGCATCGCAGGCGATAAAGAGCGGGAGCACTTTCGGATCCTTCAGACGCTCGCTCTCACGCACGGCGTGAAAACCGGTGATGCCGTAGAGCGGATTTGTCATGTGACTGATCCAGCACTTGAGCGGGTAGGGATAGCCCTGCAGCGCCGAGGTGATCATCTCGGTGAGCTGTCCGCCCACAAACGGGTACCAGGCGGCGCGGGCAGGATAGGGATTCTCGCCGGCCTCGACGCGACGGCGGTACTCGCTGCTCGCCTCGTAGGCGCGTTTGCTTCGCGCAAGATTTGTCCCTTTGGGCTTGACCATGTCTTTGAAGCCGGCGAGGTTGTAGCGCGGACCGGGGGCAAAATCCCTGAATTTGCCACCGTCCATGCACATGCCGCCCGCCTTGTTCATGTTACCGATCATCACGTTGAGCAGCAGAATGGCCCAGGCGGTGTAAAAGCCCGTCGAGTGCATCGTGCCGCCGTGTGTGATGGCACTTGCCCGGGTGCCGTGACTGGTGAATTCTTTAGCGAGTTCAATGATCTGGTTGTGCGTGGTGCCGGCAAGCTCAGCGAATTCGCGCAGCGATTTTTCGCGGGTTGACTCTCTGAGCAGACTCATGGCGGATTTCACGCGCACAGCCGTCCCGTCAGCAAGTTTCACGGTCTCATCGACAAAGAGTTCCGCTTCTGTCACCTCACGCACCGCCGAGAGTTTTCCTTTTTTCGCTTTGACGATAAAGGCGTTCTCCGGTGTCTTTTCCTCCTGCCCGGGGGCTTTGCCGGTGAGAAGCGCTTCGGTGAGCGGCTGACCGTAGAGCGGATGCCTGATGTCTGCGATAAAGAGGTGCGTGGCGTTGCAGTAGCTCACTGCGCCGCGCGCTTTCATGGCATCGGGGCCGGGTACCGTGAGGTATGCCTCGTTGTAGCGTTTGTTGTCGATGATGTAGCGAAGCATCCCGAGCACGAGGGCGAGGTCCCCGCCCGGAGTGACCGGAATCCAGCGGTTTTCCGGTGTTGCTGCGCTCGAGGTGAGCTCGAGACGCGGCGCAACCACGTCATAGCGGAAATTCTCCGCTGTGCGGCGTTCGGCAAGCGAGCGCGCCTGCCGCTTGAACGGGTTGCCGGCCTGAGCGGGAGAGGTGCCGATAAAGAGGATGTACTCCGCATTATCCCAGTCGGGCTTGGCGTGCGAGTTTTTCTCGAAGTCATTCATCAGCGCACCGGACCCGGCGCGGTAGGACAGACCGCAGTACGAGCCGTGAGAGCCGAAATTGATGGTTCCGAAGCTGTTGTTGGCAAAGCGTTTGAGAAGCGGCTGACGTCCCTCAGGCCCGGCAAAGGTCACCAGAAGCTGATTGGTGGCAGGGCCGAACTCGGGATTGTCTTTGTCCACCGGTGTTTCCAGATCCCGGATGGCTTTGAGACCGTCGACATGGCCTTCACCGAACAGATCGCCACCGTTGACCACCTCACTGACGAGCTCTTCAAAGCTGATGCTCTTCCATTTGCCTTCACCGCGTTTGCCAACGCGCTTGAGCGGCGTGGTGATGCGGTACGGGCTCGTGAGTCCTTCAGCCAGGGCAGCACCGCGGGCGCAGGCGGTGGCGCGAAGGGCCATCCCGGTTTCCTGTGCGAGCAGTTTCTGGGCTTTTTCAATCGGGAGGTTATAGTCAAAGAAACGGTCTGCCGAGAGCGGATGGTACGGATTACCGGTGGCCCGCAGAACGCGGTTGTTTTTGACATCGATACTGGTGCGCAGACCGCAGAGAGTCCAGCAGCCCATGCACTGGGTGTTCGCGACAATCTGACCGGGGGCGGAGACAAATTTATCCTCCTGCAGCGTACCTTCAGGCTGAAGGCTGTTGCCTGCAAGCCGGTCACGCACCGTTTTGCCCGCCTTTGTTTTGAGCGTTTCACCGTTTTCCTGCCCGGCGGCATGAGCCGCCTTCAGGCTGCCCGTCACCGTGAGTGCGGCGCCAGTGAGAAACTTCCGTCTTTCGTTATTCATAGCTTTTGTCCTCATGTCCGGGCTCAGATGGTTTTCGTCAGTACGAGTACGCGTTCGCCTTTGACGCCGCTCTGGAAACGCTTTTCCAGCCCGAGATAAAAGACATGCGGACTGGTGCCGGCCTCGGGTTTGAGGACAAGCAGTTCTTCGCGATGTGCATCAAAGAGTTTGCGCAGTTCACTTTTTGGATCGGCCAGATCACCGATGATGCGGGCGCCGCCCACACAGCTCTCGACACAGGCCGGGAGCAGTCCCGCCTCGAGGCGGTGCGAGCAGAAGGTGCATTTGTCGGCGGTGCGCGTCTGCGGGTTGATAAAGCGTGCTTCGTACGGACAGGCCTTCACGCACAGCCCGCAGGCAATACAGACGGTCTTGTCGATTTCAACGATGCCGTTATCTGCTCTGAAGGTGGCCCTGACAGGACAGACAGGCACGCACGGCGGGTTTTCACACTGATTGCAGAGCCTTGGCAGCAGAAGATTGTTGACTGCCCGGCGGCGGTCGGCAATTTCGTACTGGTTAACCGTTGTGCGGAACTCTCCGGGCGGTGTGGCGTTTTCTGAGCAGCAGCTTACTGTGCAGGCCTGACAGCCGATGCAGCGCCGCAGATCCATGATCATGGCCCAGCGCTTGCGGCTGCCGTCTTTGGGAAGTTCGAAGGCAAGGGAGCTGAGCGGAACAAGACTCGCGCCGAGCGTGATAGTGCCAACGCCTTTGAGAAGCGTTCGTTTGGAAATTTGCATGAGTTCTCCTGTGCGGGGTCTGTGGAGTTACGGAGACTTGCTTCGATTGTATCTTTCGTCGCCGCCCGTCGCCTAGCACCGTTTGGGCGGCAATCGGACGCACTTTGATCAGAATCAATGGATTAGGGGAAAATCAGGAAAATCAACGGGTTAGTTTAGTTTTTATTGATTGCTGTTAGGCGAAACCTGAACAGACTGATCTGAGAGATGCCGATCCGGCGCCCTGTTAGCAGACGAAAACACCCGAACAGCAGCCGCTTTGCTGAGAACACCCGGCGGGAACCCTGGCAGGGCGACTCCCGGGGGCAATGTACCGGTCGTAGGTCTTCGGAATTAAGTCGCTCACGGGTGAGCGGGCCGGATTGGGAGCGCTTCAGAAGAAACCGGCGGTCGGCTAATTGAATAAGACTAACAAAAATTAAACGCTTATAGATTTTCGTTTAGTTTTTGCTCAACTTTACGGCGTACTGTACCGGGGAGAGAAAAGAAAGCGGGCCGGCGCTTTTGCGGCACCGGCCCGTGGCATGTCAGAGAGTCTGGCTTACTTGCGGAAAGCCTCTTCGAGGTTGGGCACAACCTGCTTCTTGCGGCTCATCACGCCGTCAAGCCACAGGGGTTCGCCGTTGCTCGTCTTGCCCCAGGCGGAGGCCACGCGGGCGGGATCATCAGAGACCATGAGCAGCTCGGAGCCTTCCTTCATGATGTCGGTGAGCAGGAGCAGGGCGCTGTGGCGGCCGTCTTCGCTCTTGACTTTGGCGAGCTCGGCCATCAGATCGTCTTTGATGTCGGCAACCAGATCAAGGCTGATCAGTTCGAGCTGACCGACACCGACCTTGCAGCCGTTCATGTTGAAGTCCTTGTAGTCGCGGAAGATGAGCGAGCGCGGGGAGCAGCCCTTCACGGCGCTCTTGGCGGTAAACAGTTCCATGCCAAGGGCCTGGATGTCTTCGATGCCGGCAATGGCAGCCAGTTCACGGGCGGCCTCTATGTCAGTCGGCGTGCAGGTCGGGCTCTTGAAGAGCACCGTATCCGAGAGGATGGCGCAGAGCATGGCGCCGGCAAGGTTGGCCGGGATTTCAATGCCCATGTAGTCATACATGCGCTTGAGGATGGTGTTGGTGCAGCCGACCGTCCAGATGATGCATTCGACGGGAGCGGTACTCGTGACGTCACCGAGTTTGTGGTGGTCGACGATACCCTTGAGGTTGCATTCCTTGAAGTCATCCGGGGCCTGGTTCAGGTCGGAGTAGTCAACGAGATAGACATCACGGCCGGCAACGGAGTGCACCACTTCGGGGGCCTTGAGGCCGAAGCGTTCAAGAATGAACTGTGTTTCGGGAGCAGGCTCGCCCTGAGCGGCTGCAACGACGTCCAGACCGCGCTGCTGGTAAAGATAGGTGCAGGCGAGTGCGGAAACAATACTGTCAGAGTCGGGGTTTTTATGGCCAAGTACAAGTGCGGACACGATTGTCGTCCTCTTTTTTAAAGTCATCAGGAACCGCCTCAGGCGAGGGGGCCGGGGAGGCGGCGTTTGTCAGAGTAAGCTGCGGCATTCCTGCGCAGACAATCCTTTTATTTTAGCTGAGAATAGAGGTTTTTACAGAAGATGCGCTCAACTGATTGTGCCTGCTGCGGGCGGCGGGCTCCGGGCTGAGGACAGTTGACAAGTCCGGCGGATTTTTCTATTTTTTGCTCAACAGCGGTCTGCGGCAGTCTCTGCCGCTGTCCGCGGCAATATTTGAGGTGACTATTATGGCTGACACGACATTTACCGCAGAGCTCACCCGGGCACGGCTGCAGTCACTCTTTCTCCGGGCTGCGGCGCTTGCGCCGGATGCCGGAAAGACACTCATGCCGCTGGAGGGCTTTTTTATCGCGCGGCGTCCTCCGTGCGAGCAGCTCTGCGCAGGACACGAGCATCCGACGGTTTTTCTTCAGCTCTCAGGCGTGCGCACCTACATCGGCGCAGGCACGACTGTGCGCTGTGTGCGCGGCGACATGGTGAGACTGCTCTTTGAGCAGACCTCGGTTTTCAGGATCGAGGCTGCGGAGGATGCGCCGGAAATGATTACGCTCGGACTGACAATCAGTGAGGAGCGGCTGCGCAGAGTGGCCGCGGCGATGCCGGCGGCCCCCGCTTCCGGCAGCCGGCAGCTTCCGGCCTCGGCAGCGCCGGTGAGCACGGAGCCCGCAGACGGGCGCTGGCTGGACCATTTCAGCGAACTCCTCACGCTGTGCGAGTCGCCTGAACGGCTTGCGGTGCTGGGCGATGCGCTGCTCGATGTTGTGCACTACGAGCTGCTGGCCGGCTCCTGGGGAGAGTCCCTCAGGGCGCTGGTGTGCGAGCCGGATTCACTGCTCGGGCAGGTTGCGCACGGCATCAGCCTCATCACGCGCAACGCCACCCGTGACGAACCGGTTGAGCGCGTGGCCGCTGCGGCCGGCCTCACCGCCTCGCGCTTTACCCGCGCGGTGCGCGAGCTTCTCGGACAGACGCCTCTGCAGTACCGCAAGGACGCGAGGCTCGCTCTGGCGCGCAATCTGATTACTGAGACGAAGCTTACCAACGAGCAGATTGCACAGCGCCTTGGCTACACCTCCACGAGTCAGTTTGTCCAGGAGTACCGCCGGAAATTCGGCGTTGCGCCGCGCTCGACGGTGGTCTGTCTCTGAGAAGAGACATCCGCAGAGAGGAGACTCACGAAAAAGAAACGGATCGCCTGCTGTTGCAAGCGATCCGTTTTCCGTTCAGTGAACCCGGGTCTTAGTGTCTGTACTCCAGCCAGTTACCCTGCTTGAGACGCAGATAGGCCTTGCCCTGATAGTCATCGACCACCTTGGCGCTCGAGTTTTCAGACACGGGCCAGGTCTGGGGCAGATCCGCCAGAAGCGTCTTGAGCGTGGCGGGCTGACCGTTGAGACCGGCCGGCTTGTCGCTGTAAATGCCCGAGGCAATCGTACGGCCGATGAGCTCTGTGAGCGCGAGATAGCTCGTCGGCACATCAACGCTGCTCTGCCCCTTGATGCCGGCGGCTTCAGGATCGGAGAGACCGAAGAACTTCACAAACACAGGCACCTGCGTGATCGAGGGTGAGGGAATTTCACGCAGCTTGGCCACCTGAACCTTGTCTCCGCGCAGCGCGGCACCGTGTTCAGGCACCACGATAAAGAGGACTTTGCGCTTGCTCTTTTCGATCTGATCCATAAAAGCGCCAAGCTCTCTGATCAGCGCTTCGCAGCGCGGCTTGTACTCGATCGGATCCTGGCTTGCCGGGTCGCGCGTACCGTCATGCAGCGTCACGAGGTTAAAGAGCGAGACGGTGCGGCTCGGTCCCTTGGCGTGGTTTTTGAACCAGTTGTCAACCGCGTCCCTGGTGGAGAAGATCGGCGAGCCGTCAAAGCTTTCCATGGCCTTGTGGTAGTGGTGCTGATCCTGCAGCTCGGGCTCCAGACCGGCGATTGAACGCAGACTGTTGAGATAGTCGTCGTACTTGCCGTTGTGGTCAAGATAGAGCTGATTTTCCCAGCCGGCCTTGGCCAGACGGTTGAAGGTTTCACACTCCGGACGGCGTTCCTCATAGAGGTCGGTATGCGAGGGCTGACCGCAGGCGCCGGTGAGAAGGCGCAGCGTGGCCGGACCCGAGTAGCTCGTGGCGGAGTTGAATTTCGTAAAGCGCACATCGAACCGTCCCCAGAGCGGATCCTTGTCAAGACCCACCATCACAAGGTCGTCCGTTGCCAGCGAGCAGATATTGATCATCACGATGTCAAATTCGCCCGAGCTTGCCACGTCCACCGGTCCTTCAGGCAGACTGGCGCGGCGGGATTTCTCAGCCGCATAAAATGCATTCATCCAGCTGTTGATCCCCGGGGTGTCGGGTTTCTGCACCTGTGCGGGCATCAGTGCCGAGCGGCTCGCATCAGCCGTGCTGACCGCGACCTGGGAGGGTTCGCCCCCGGCGGTAACCGTGCCCTGCGGGAGCAGGGTGCTCAGATTCGGGAAAAGCAGTACAAGCAGACCGCAGACTGTGATCGTGCTGAAGCGGATCCAGTCGCGCAGGAAGTACCAGGCCACAAGCCCGATGAAGGTCCAGAGAATCATCATCGGATTGAAGAATCCGAGGGCGAGCTCGGAGAGGTACTTCGGTGTGAAACCGGCGAGATTGTTGAAATTCTTCACAATCACATCCCCGGCGGGCAGATAGCTTTCACTCCAGATGAGTACAAAGCCGAGCACCGCAGCGGCCGCCTGGCGGAGGCGGTTGAGCCACCTGTGCCGGATCGGAAACACCACGGCTGCAAAGAGCCCGGCATTGGCGGCAGGGTTCAGCGTCAGGTAGCCGGCCAGGGCAAGGGCGAACTTCGCAAGGAAGTAGACATTCCAGATCCCCGCACCTTCCCATCGGACCGGCATGCCGGCAGTGCGCTTGTCAGACTTCGAACTTGTTGTTTTGTCAGATTTCGTCATTTTTGAAATTTCAGATTCGCATAACGCTGCGGACATCCGGGCGGTGCCGGAAACGCCTTCAGGCGAAACGCTTCTGCTGAAAGGACTTTCCGCAGCAGGCGTATCGCAGGCTTTCAGTCCTGCCATTATGTCGGATTTTTCCCGGTTTGTGTATTAATCCTTTTTTCTACAGGCCTCGGAGCGGTCATCCGCGTTTTGTGACAACGCGGTTGCGACCGATCTCTTTGGCCCGATACAGCGCCTCGTCAGCCTCTGCGATCAGCTTGTCAAGGCTCTTCTCGCCGATACTCTGCAGTACCGTGGACACGCCGATTGAAATAGTGAGCGGATTCAGAGCGCTGTTGGGCGAATGGTTTTCAGCATCATCTCTGGAAATCGCCCGGACCTTTTCAAGCAGCCGGTGCGCCACATCGTTGGCCTGCTCGGCCGTCACCCCCGTGAGCACAACACAGAACTCCTCCCCGCCGTAGCGGTAGACGCTGTCCTTGTGCGAGACATTGCGGCGAAGCACGTCACCGACTGCTGCAAGAATCCGGTCGCCGAAGAGGTGACCGCGGGTGTCGTTGAGAATCTTGAAGTGGTCAATGTCAATCATCAGCACGGCCGTGTCAGAGAGCAGCGGCACGGCGCGGTTGAGCGCCTCCTGCAGCGCGCGGCGGTTCGCCACACCTGTGAGGGTGTCGCGGTGCGCCTCGTTGAGCAGCTCGCTGTACTTGGAGGCGATGGCCGTGCGTTTGGCACGCTCTCTGTCGGTGAGTTCCACAAACAGACGCAGCCAGCTGATCATGTCGTTGAATTCGCGGATGCGGCTGCGCATCGTCGCCGCGGGTTTGACCCCCTGACGCCGGTAGGCTCTGAGCGCCTTGAGCAGACGGTCGATCGGACGCAGCACCGTGAGCATGCCGATCGCAGAGATGAGCGTGAGCAGCGTGATTGCGCCCACAAGAACCATCATCCACGGACGGTAGCGCGCGGTAAGACTGTGCACAAGGTCAATGTCGCTCACCAGGTCGCGTGTTTCGATATCGGTAAAGTGCTGCTCAAGGGCGACCGCATCACGGTCCATCGATTTGATCTGATCAACAAAGGTCTGCCGGATCGAGGCCAGCTCATCAATGGTTTTGTGCAGATCCGCCTCCGTGCGGCGCAGCTGCCGGCACTGGATGATCAGATCTTCGGTAAACGCGAGGCGCGAGGAGATGGCGCTTCTCGAGCAGATGTAGCCGTAGCCGTCCATGGCACGGGCCACTGCCGTGTGCATCGCCTCAAACTGTCCGCCCTGCAGGGAGAGCTCCTTGGTGACGCCTTCGATCAGAGGGAGCTGCTCGGGGTTGGCTCCGGCGCTCAGTGCCGAGATCGTCATCATCTTGAAATAGAGCTGCTGCCAGAGGTTGTCGATTTCACTGGCTCTGGCATCAAACGCCTGGCGCTGCTGCCAGACGGTTTCCACAGTGCTCAGCAGGGTTTTCATGCCTTCACGGGTTTCGCCGTGGCGGTCGAGTGCCGAGGCGGAGAGCAGGGCCTTGGCGGCGTTGTAGGCGGTTTTGGCCTGTGCGCTGTCGCTTGTTTCCGAGAGCGTGGTGAGCGAGCTTCTGAGTTGCTCGACACGCACAGCGGAGGCCTGCGCGGAGATGATCCGGGTGACGGCCTCCCGGGTGAGGCGGTTGGCCTGCTTTTCCACGTCAGCGTTAAAGGTGAAGAACATCCCCATGGTGAAGATGAGCAGGATCACGAGCGGCGTGAACAGCACTGCAAGGAACGGCCGGAAGGGCAGGGTGCGGTAGTTCTGCCGGGGCGCTGCCGCGGGCGGCTGTGTTTCGGTCGCCTCCGTGGCATCGACTTCTGCGGCCACCCGTGAGAGCTCATCGAGCGTGGAGCTCTCGCTCATGTCTTCAAAGGTGTTTCTCTCTTCGGTGTGTTTTCCGGGCAGCGCCGGTTCGGCGACATGCTGTGCACTCACTCTGGGCGCTTCGGGGCGGCTGAAGAGGTAACCCTGCCAGGCGTCGGCCATAAAGACCTGCACCCGTTCGAGAATACGCTCGTCCTCAATCCCCTCCAGACAGATGGTGGCGCCCTGCGCGCGGCAGGCCTGGATCAGGTATTTGAAAAAGGTCTCCGTCTGGGCGTTGGCGAGCGCCTCAAGCACAAACGAGCGGTCAAATTTGACCGTGTCGAAACTGCCTTTGAGCATCATGTCGATGCCGTTGTAGCCCATCCCGAAATCGTCAAGTGACCAGGTGATGCCGAGTGCGCGGCATTTGTCCATCCAGGCGGTCAGGTTGGTGAGCGAGAGGGCGCGGGTGGTTTCGGTGAATTCAAATTCAAAATTAGTGCCCTGAACGCCGTTCTGGCGCAGGGTCTCTTCAACAAACGTGCTCCAGAAACTGTCAGCCGTCTGCGCGGGCGAGACATTGACGCCGAGACGGAATCCTGTGGCGTGCGGATGCGCGCCGGGCGTGCCGTGCGCACGCTTGAGCGCTTCTCTGAAAAGCGCCACAAGCGAGGTGGAGAGTTCAAAGATTCTGCGACCGAAAGCTATGGCAAGCGGACTGGTTTCGAGCAGCGGTACGAAACGGCCAGGCCCCATGCCGGGCGCCTCATCGATCAGTCTCACCAGACACTCGGCCCCGCAGTAGTACCCGGTTTTCGAGGACACCTGCAGCTGGGTGAGCAGCTGGAAGCCGGAAAAGTCATTCTGGATGGCTTCGGTGAGCGAGACCACCTCGGAGAGGGTGAGGGAGGTGCCGGTGCTGGCCCCCTTGGGGATAGTGCCGGGTTTGTGCGAGGCAGGCGGAAGAACTCTGGCGGGGCGTTCCGCCACAGAGAGCGCTTCGAGATAGGTTTTCACCGCGGTACGCAGCGCTGCGGGCGAGTCGGCAATCGGAATCGAGAGAATACTGATCTCGGGGTGCAGGTCAATACCGTAGCGAAGGCGGATCTGTGAGAGCGTCTCAGAGAGAATCTCCCGGAGCCGCTCAGGTGTGGATTTGAGGGCACGACCCACCAGAATGGCGCCAAAATACGTCACCGGTGCCACCAGCGGGCAGTCGGTGGCGGGCAGGTGCTGCTTGATCAGATCCGCAAGCGTGCCGTGCCGGGTCACCACAGGGCCCGAGAGCGTCACGATCAGTGTGGAGCGCTCCGTGAGGCGTTTGAGGTCATTGAGAATGGCCGTCTGCTCCTCGGCGCGAAGCGCCACCTTGCCGATGAGCGACTGCGCGATCTGCGGCACATCAAGCCGCTCAATGCTGCCGATATAGGCGGGAAGCATTTCTGGCGGGTACTGCACCGGCCCCGTGTGCTCCGAGGAGATTTCCGCATTGATGGGCTGGTTCATGTCGCCGGCGTTTTTCGCCACCGGCGCATCCGCGAGCCGGGGAATGTCATCCTCGGGCAGTTCAATTTCCTCTTTGGCTGTGAGCAGCGGGATCAGACTCGCCATTCTGATCACTGACCAGACGATTTCGCCGGCGATGAAAAGCCGCAGCGTCACCGTGACTTCACGCTCACCGCCGATAAGCCGCTCTAGAGCGGCCTCCCAGAGTCTGGCATCGGCAGGGGTGGCAATCAGATGACGGATGTCGACCTGACTCATCCCCGCCGTGAGACCGATCTCACGGGCAAACGGGGCGGAAAGGGTCAGGGTCTGCGAGAAACAGGCTTCGATCGAGCCGGCATCGACGCCCGAGAGCGGGCACGCCCCGCCCATGAAAAAGGCCGGCGAGGCGCTGCCGGGAAGCGCTTCGAGCAGATAACGCCCTTCAGGACGCTCGGCCAGACCGGCCAGGCGCCTTAATGTTGCCCGATCCTGGGCAAAAACCTGTTGGCTGAATGCTAGTAGTCGCTTCATCGTGGCTCAGAGTTAAGCTTGATCTGTGTAAGAGACGGGCGCACAGCCCGGGAAGACGCTCCTCAGCAGCGAGCGTCATCCCGGCGGCAGCGCTCAGTCTCCTTTGATGATGAGACGGCCGTCGTGACCGAAGGCGAACCGGCCTTCGTCAAAACCCATGCCGAACATCACGAGCACGCTGCGGTAGTAGTCCTCACCGGTCAGTGCCATTGTCGAGAGGCTCGTGCGGATGTAGGCGCCCACGCGCTCATCTCTGACCCAGGGCAGAACACAGGCGCCAAACGCGAGAGGTCCCTTCTGCGAGACCGTAAAGGCTGCCGTGTCGGTGCTCACAGGCGTGAGGTAGCGGGCACGGGTGACATCGACCATGGGCGAGAGCAGATCGCGCAGCCGGATGGCATCGGGGTCATCCTGCGGCATCATGCCGGCCCAGAGATAGACACGGATGGCATTCCAGCTGCCTTCAGAGGACTCGTCACGGTTTCGCGTGCCCCAGCGCTGACCGAAGGCGACCCAGTCCGGACTCAGACCGGATTCGGCACTGCGCAGCAGCGCACGCATGGACCCCCAGCGCACTTCACGCCAGAGCGGATCCACTGCCTCCAGTCGCTTGAGCACCGAGATCGGGTAGTAGCTCGGGTTGAGCACCACGTTGCCGTTTTTCTCAAACCCGACATTCGCCGGCAGCAGTACAGCACCGAGACCGCGTACCACGCGCACGTCCTGCTTGACGCGTTCGAGCAGCGCCATGGCGTCATCACGGTATTTCGGGTTTTCCCAGCGGTCTGCCGCTTCAAGGAGCGAGTAGGCGATCCACAGGTCCGCGTCGGTGGCGTTGTTGCTGTCGATCACACCCCATTTGACCGGATTCTTCGCGTCCTTGACGCTTTCAGAGGCACCCCAGAGCCAGGCCATGCGGGTTTTACCGCAGTCACCCTCGCAGAGGTTCGCCACGGTCCACTGCCACATGGCATCAAAGCTCGGACGGTCATTGGCGACAAGCGCAAAGAACATCCCGTAGGACTGACCCTCACTGGTGGTGATGAGCCGGTCATCACTGCGGTCGATCACACGGCCTTTTTCAAGGGCGGATTTGCGGAACTCCTTCCAGGCGGGCCAGGTGTCCGTCGGGGCTTTGTTGAGCGAGCGCACCGGTGCGAGAGCCGCGGGCGCGGCTGCAGCCTGTGCGGGTGCCGGCGCGGCGGTGGCGGCCTTTTCCTCAGCCTGCACCGTCTGCACGCCGGCAAAGGATGCCGCAAGCGCAAGACTCATCAGAGACGTCGTGAACTTATTCATGATCCTTCTCCTTGATAGCCAGACGGGCGCGGATGCGCAGACGCATCAGGATGTAGCTGATCGCACCGAGCACAATGGCGGCGAGCAGTGCGGCGCAGACCATCCACACGGGCGAGGAGGAGAGCTTCGCCCAGACTTTCGCGCTCCAGGGCAGCTCACCGATACTGTAGGTGTCACGAGCCTCGAAACTGCGGACGTCGCCGCCGGTGATGAGGGCGGTTCCGCCGCTCACTTCATTGAGTGCGGCCGGCGTGGCGAGCATGGTGATGAGTTTCTTGCTCATATCAGGATTGCCCGAGAGCAGTGCCACCATCGAGTGACCCTTCTTTGCAGGGTTTTCCATGCCGACAATGGCGGACATGGGGGCCTCATTGAGCACATTCTGTCTCTGAGCGGGCGCTTTCGCGAAGGCCTTCATCGCCTCGCGGATCGCTTCGACGCTCGAGGCGTTGGCGGGCATGGCACCCACATAAATCACATCAGCGGCGCCGGCGGGATCAAACGTCCCGGCGGTCTTCACCGTGAGAGCGGTTGCCGGGGCACCGGTCTGCGCACCAAAGCGCGCGAGCGTGGTGAGATACACCCCGAGATCGGTGGCGGTGACCTTGTCAGGCACCACGACGGTGGTCGTGGCAAGGTCGGCATGAATTGTGAAGGGATAGCCCGCACGCGTGAAGCGGTTCAGATCCGGCAGCACGGCATAGTGGTAAAAGCCCGAGAAGTCAATCGTCGAATTCGGATCAATATCGCCCTGACTTTCCGAGGGCAGCGCGTAGCGGCAGTCCGTCACGGTGCCGCTCGAGACGGGCGTGCTGTAGCGGAAGTCGATTTCGAGATCGTTTTCAGCCTTCAGATACACACCGGGCACACCGATCGAGTCCCAGCGGCCCGCGTCAGGGGTCATCGCCGAGAAGCGCATCAGAGACTCCTCTTTGCCGTTGGAGGCGTCCTTACCGGTGATCCCGGAGGCGGCAACCATGGCGTTGTTGAGGCGCACACGAAGCTGTGCAGAGCCGCCCGGAGCGGGCGGTGTGGCATGCGTGGCAATCTTGAGCGGCACGCTCTGCCGTTCGAACGTGTACAGGTCGGGCGGCAGGCGGAAGGGCAGATGCACAGGGGCGGGTTCAATCCCGCGCGTGGAGAGCTGGCCCTTGTAGGTGGTGAGTTCACCCAGAGTGACCGGACGGTCCGTGGGCAGCCAGCGCGGCGCATCATAGGGGGCGCGCTTTGCCACGGGCGGCAGATCGGTAAGCGTGACAGAGTCACCGGAGAAAATCGCACTGCCGGTGGCCAGAGCGGAGGCGGCGGCCTTGAGGTCGGCCTCATCGCGGCCGCTGATTACCAGCATCTTGGCCCAGAGCGAGAAGGGGGCGTTGACAATCGACACGCCGGGTCCCTTGGGTTCGGGCAGATCCTTGAGGAAGTCCGGACGGTGTTTGGCCGTCATGAACGTTACAAAATGGGCGTCAACCGGGGCCTCGTTGATATAGGCGGGCAGCCGGATACCGCGCCACTCGGCCTCACGCCCCGCCCAGGAGGCGATGATGCCGGCGGCTTCAAGTTCACCAGCGCTGGGGTTTGCGGCAAAGGCTACCGGCAGCGTCTGCTGCGAGCGGGTGTTCTTGCTCACAAAGGGACCGGGCAGGTAGGTGAGTTCGTTGGGGTTGCGAAGACGCTGAACCGAAAGATTGAGCGTACTTGCGGGATCGAGTTCCACCCAGACGTGGTTGGCGAGCGGGTTTTCGCACGCATCAGCATAGGAGCCCTCAAAGTTGAGGTCGATGCGGTTGTAGCCGCGAAGCGCACGGCCGTCAACGGGCAGTGTCACCTTGACAGTGCGTTCGGCCTGTGCGGCGGCAGGATCCTGAGCCGCCTTGCCTTCTGCGGACTTGCCGTCATTCTTCGCCCCGTCGGCAGCGGGTGCAACAAGCTGAACCGTGCCGATCAGGTGGTCATTAAGCACCACATTGACGGCGGAACGGCTCCTGAGCGTGGGGGAGGGATGCAGAATCAGTGTGATCGACGCATCCGAGACGACTTCGTCGCGCATGACACCAAAGGTGAACGAGCGCTGCGCATAGAGTCCGGTCATGCGGATCGAACCCGGACGGCCGCCGATGGCCGCGTCAAAAAGCGGCATCGCCTCATGCATGGGAGGCATCAGGTCGGGGAGCATTTCGGTGGCAGTGCGAAGCGCATCAGGCACCGGAATATGATCGGGCAGAGGCGCAGTCCGGGCGCTTCCGGCAACCGTCAGGGTAGCAATGCCTAAAAGCCAGAGCGCACCGCGAACCGAGTGCGAGAGCTTGCTCACGCTCGCGTCAGCTGCGCGGGAAGGTTGTTTGGCAAAGAAATTCATAGAGTTTTCTGTGAGTGCAAATCCCGGGCAATCGCCTCGTTTTCGCACTCTCTCCGTTAACGTTAAAGAATCGTTTAAACCACTGCCGTCGCCTGAAACGGGGTTCTGTGCGCGGGCTCAGCGGCAGAAAAATGTTTTCTGTGAGTCTACTCTGAGAGGTGTTTCCGTTCAATGGAAAACACATTCCATTTCGATTGTGCTGATCCTGTTTACAGACTCCAGGGCAGAGCGGCGGCAGAAAAAAATCAGCTCTCTTTACTCACGCGTCCGATGGTCGAAAGTCCGTAGCGCTTTCCGGCCGGACGCGGGATAAAGGACAACACCCAGCCGGTGAGACCGCTCACGAGCCGGATCGCCGGCTGCAGGGCGGGCGGCGCGAATTTCGCGAGCGCCCGGTAGCCGCGCCAGGCAAAGCCGAGAAGCGCGGAGCTGCCGGCAAAGGGATTGCGTGAACCCACAGGCTCCTTGGCCCAGGCGTCAGCACGCCCGAACGTGGCCGCGGTGAGCTCGCGCTCCATATCAATGGTGAGATTCACCAGCTCAAGCCCCATCACCGTTTCACCGGCGTCATTCGTGTGCACGCGGCGCACGATGGCGGGGAAACTGACCAGACGCGAATCCAGACCGAGCACCAGTTCAAGGTGTTCACCGAGTCTGGGCATCGGGGGCAGGGTTACCGCCGAGAGCGGATCGATGGCGGGAATTACCACATTGGCACCGTTTTGCGAGTAGTCACGCAGCTTTGCCGAAAGCAGCGTGCCGCTGGCGAGTTTCACCGAGGCGTCACGGTTGATCGGCACACGCGGGAAGCGGCGCTCCTGCACTGTTTCCACGGCCACGGCGGTGGTCGCTCCGAGAATCACCAGGTTGTAGAGAATCCAGCCGATGTTGATCAGCGTGAAAAGCTCCTGATGCGGGTTGGAGGCGAGCAGCCAGATCCCGCCGATGAGCCCGGCAAGATTGAGCGCAATGAGCACCAGATACGGGCGGATGATCTGCCAGTCAAGGTACTGGCTCTCGACCGTGCCGCCTTTGACGGTCACATTGAATTTGCCGTATTTCGGATTGATGAGCGCCACGGTGGTCGGCAGCAGAATGTACCAGCTCAGCACCGCCTCGTAGATACTGCCGAGGAAGGGAGAACGGTAGCCGCGCTGCAGAATCCCGTTGGTGAGGGTGGCGTGCAGCATATGCGGCACGGCAAACGCGAAAATGGTCAGAATCGGTGCATCAAAAACCATGGAGCCGAAGAAAATGTACGGCAGCGGCGCAAGCAGAAAGATCAGTCGCGGCAGACCGTGCAGGAAGTGGATCATGGCGTTGAGAAAACACAGGCGCTGCCCCCAGCTGAGGCCTTTGCCGCGCAGAGGGTTGTCGAGGCGGAAAATCTGAATCATGCCTCGGGCCCAGCGGATACGCTGTCCGACGTGAGCCGAAAGGGTTTCCGTGGAGAGCCCGGCCGCGAGCGGCACGCCGATAAAGGCGGAAGACCAGCCGCGGCGGTTGAGTTTGAGCGATGTGTGCGCGTCCTCTGTCACCGTTTCCACGGCAATGCCGCCCACCTCATCGAGCGCGCTGCGGCGCATCACAGCGCAGGAGCCGCAGAACATCGTCGCATCCCAGGCATCGTTGCCTTTCTGAATGAAGTCGTGAAAGAGCGCGTTGTCATCAGGAATGGTGCTGTCGAGCCCGAGGTTGCGCGAGAACGGATCCTGAGAGTAGAAGTGGTGCGGTGTCTGCACGAGCGCGATCTTCGGATCCTTCATGAGCCAGCCGATGGTCATCTGCAGGAAGCTTCTCACCGGCACGTGGTCGCAGTCGAAAATGGCCACGAAGTCGCCGCTCATCTGTTTGAGCGCATTGTTGATGTTGCCGGCCTTGGCGTGATTGTGCTTTTCACGGTGAATGCAGCCTACGCCCACCTCCCGGGCAAACGCCTTGAACTCCTCGCGACTGCCGTCGTCAAGAATCCAGATATGGAGTTTTTCCGCAGGCCAGTCCATGCTCTGGGCGGCAAGCACAGTGGGCTTGATCACGTCGAGCGGTTCGTTGTAGGTCGGAATGCAGATATCCACGTGCGGCCAGGTGGAGACGTCAGCGGGCATCGGCACGGGTTTGCGCTCAAGCACCCAGAACACCTGGAAGTACGAGAGCACCATCACGAGATAGGCGTAGAGTTCGGCGCCAAGCAGCAGAATGCCGAAAACGGCCGATCCCGGCGTGTCGAAATTCAGGGTTTCCGTGGCGCGCCAGAACAGATAGCGTGTCGAGACGATGACCGAGAGAACGATCATCAGCAGAATAGTGAGATGCGACTTCACCCGGCGGAACACCAGCGAGAGGAAGAGGGCGCTCAGCACAAAGACGAGCTGCGGACCGAGCGTGAGCGGCTGTGTGATGCACCAGATGCCGAGCAGGCCGACGATGACGAGCGCAATACCAACAAGAATGCGCTCAAGGCGGCGCTCAGAGGGGCTCTTAAGATCACCGCGGCCAAGGCGCGTACCCTGCAGGGCACGAGTGGCGGCGTCGGTGATGCGGGTGAGAATAGCGGTGAGGGGGAAAAGAATGCGTTCCTCCCAGAAGCGGGTCAGAGCGGTTCTGAAGCGCTCCCAGTGCGTGTGTGTGACGGCAGTGCCCTGACGGGCGCGGCCGCGTTTTCCCTCACCACTGCCGAGGCGGCTCACGAAGTCACGCGGCAGGGTGAACACAACAAGAAACAGACTCTGAAGCACAATGCGGACCGGATCAAGCGGTCGCAGACGCTGCCAGCGGATCTGCGGAAAGAGTCCGGCGCGCTCGCGGATGACGAACTGCCAGCGCTCGTTTTCGAGCGGCAGCAGCAGCCAGGCCGCCAGCAGGGCGACGGCATTGGCAAGAAAGCCCGCAAGGCTTGACGTATAGGCGGTCAAGGCAATGAGGGTGTTTTTCAAACCTTCCCAGAAGGCTTTCAGAAGCGTTAGACACCACATAGTGTGAGGGCGACTCCAGCAGAAGAGCGGGTTATTCTGTTTTCAATACCGGCATGCGAGGCGCTCAGCGCTGACGGCCGAGTCTGTCAGCCGCGACAAGCAGGCTTTGCGTACATGAGCGGATGGTCTGACTGACAGCCGATTGCGGGGCACTCTTTGTCACGCGGGTCATCAGGAAACCACTCTCGCGGGCAGCCTCATCAAGAGGCAGAACAGGTGTAATCAGTTTACCGATAAAGCGGGGTTCTGTCTCGAGATAGGAGGTGAGACGATAGCCGACGGTCGAGCCGGGCACCACTTTGTTGAGAACAAAAACCTCGTTGTCAAGCGGCTGATAGCGGTCGAGCCGCAGAAGAGAATCGTGATCGGGTTCAAGCACGCACACCACAATGTCCGACAGGGCGCAGAAGCTCTCATCCCTGCGGCTGCCGCAGGCACCGGCATCAATGATGGTGCAGCCGAAGGCCTGTGCGTTGAGGGTGCTCAGCAGTTTGCGGGCAAGCCCGTCACAGTCATCGGGCATCTGCGCGTCCCCGCAGGGCAGCAGCACGGGAAAGCCGTGATCGGCACGCACCGCGGCATCAGTGATCGGACGGGCGCTCTCGAGCTGGCGCACCCAGCTGCGGGTGCCGGTGAGGGGGAGTCCCCAGTACGTCTCAAAGGTTCCCGGAGAGGGGGAGGTGCTCACGAGCGCAACGGGTTTGCTCTCCGAGAGAATCTGTGCGAGATTGGCGGCGAGAAAACTCGACCCCGTGCCTTCACGTAGACCGTGAATACTAATGATCATCTCGCTTACTCCCATCCCCGTCGGGGGCGGCGGCGCTGCCGGCAGTCTCCCGGGGTGCAGGCTCAGTTGCAGACTTTGCTGATTCAAGCGTGTTCATCAGCGGCGTGGAATCGAGAACTTTCCGGCGCTCACGCTGCGGCTCGAAATTGACATAGCCCTCAACCGAAAAACCGTAGACACGACCGAGAGCAACGACATCATCAGGAATAATCTGAGGCATGTTTTGCGTAGTGCTGCTGAACCGTAAAAAAATGATAAGCGGCGTGGCGGGCATATCCTGCTCCGGCCACCCGAATGACCTGTGCGAGCAGGTCAGAGGCGGTATTTTACTGATAAAAGAGGCGTGCGACAATTTTTTTGCACGCACAAAGTTGTGTCTTCTCGTGTTAATTTGTACGGCAGCCCGAAGGCCGGTATACAAACGGGATGCCCTGGAAAAAAGAGGCACCGGCGCTGAGGCTTGAAACCAGAGCACCGGTGCCGGGTTTGAGTGGTATTAAGAGCGCATTATGCTGTTACATCCAGGCCGGCTCTTTGGCGGCTGCCGCGCCGGCGATGCGCCCGTTCACCAGGCAGTCGAGCGTGGCGCAGGAGCCAAGACGCACCGCACCGTGCACGCCGCCCGTGGATTCGCCCGCCGCGAAAAGACCGGCAATCGGTTTATCGCTTTTGACATCAATGCAGTGTCCGTCAAAGGCGGTTTCAATCCCGCCCATGCAGTGATGCACCTTCGGGCTCATGATGGAGGCGTACCAGGGACCTTCGGCTTCAACGAGCGGTCTGGCCTTCGGATAGAAGTACCGTCCCATGCGGTCGACCTTGCGGCCGCTCGCATCGATGGCGGGCGACTTCATGTCGGTGTTGTACTCGTCAATCGTTTTTCTGAGCGCCTCAAGCGGCACCTCATAGGCGCTGGCGAGCGCCTCAAGTGTGTCAAAACGGTGCACCACACCGCGCTCGAGCTGCTTTTCAAAGAGTCCTGGACGGGAGACTTTCAGCGTGGCGTCCACTGCCCACTGCGGTGCGATGGCGATGCAGCGCTCGCCGCGGTTGCCTGCTTCGATGATGGCATCAGCACGCACTTTACGGTTGGCGAGCTCGTTGATGAAACGTTTGCCGCTCTTGCAGTTGATCCACAGGCCGTAGCTCGCCGCCGTGCCCTGCGCATAGTAGAGCGCAATGCCCATACCTTTTTCCTCGGGCGAATTCCAGGGACCGCACTGAATCCAGTCGCTCTGGAGCAGGTTGCAGCCGATGCGGCTCGATTCGCGCCAGAGTTCGCTCGTCGCTCCCGGCTGATTGGTGGTGTCAAACCGGTCGGTGAGCTTCGGATCAAATTTCGTGCGGTAGTTCACGTCCGCCCCGAAACCGCCGTGGCAGAGCACAACCGCACGACGGGCGGCGATGTACTTCGGTTTGCCTTTGGGGGCCTTCGGGAAGGCGTAGCCTTCGTAAACCTTGAGGCCTTTGACGCGACCGTCGGCGTCGCGGATGATTTCGTCGACATACGTGCGAAGACGAACTTCAACGCCAAGCTTTTTCGCGTACTCGAGCTGCTTGAGCACAATGCCCGAGCCTGAGCCGTTTTTAATAATCGCGCAGCGCGGCACTGTGTGACCGCCTTCAGCGGAGACGCGGTCTTCGATGTATTCCACACCGAGTTTATCCACTGTCCACTGCCAGGTTTCAAGCGCATGCTCGGCCATGTACTTCACCTTTTCGACATTATTGAGTCCGCCGCCTTCGCGGATAATGTCCTCGGCGAGCAGTTCGGGCGAATCTTTGATGCCCATCTTCTTCTGCATCGGCGTGCCAGGGACGCCGAAAATACCGCCGTTGATGATGGAGTTGCCGCCGGCGGTGCGCATCTTCTCGAGCACAAGCGCTTTAGCGCCGAGCTCAGCGGCCTGACAGGCGGCAGCAAGCCCGGCAAAGCCCGAGCCCACAACCAGCACATCCACGGTTTCGTCCCATTTTGCCGGCAGCGGATCGCTGCAGGCGGCACGCGCGGAAAGACTGCCGGCACCGAGCAGTGTGGCGGCAAGAGAGTTGCCGACGAAGCGGCGGCGCGAAATACTCATACGTTTTCTCCTCAGATTGTTGTTGGTCAGCGGCGGGCGGATGCCTGTGAGAGGAAGACATCCCCCGCATACAGTCAGTGTAGTGACGTTGCGCGGGTTTTCCTAGGCGGCTTTTTCAAGATAGTCTTGCAAATATCCCAAAATACAGCCTTAAAAAGCGTAAACTAGCTAAAAAGAACTTAACTCAGAAGTGAGTTTTTCCGTACCGCTTTCTGCGGCAATCAGGTCACACACCATGGACACAAGAAACAATTTATGCGCCTGGCGGCTGCTGCTGCGTCTGACCAAGACACAAAACCTCACCCGCGCGGCAATTGAGGAGAATATTGAACTCTCCGCGGCGTCGCGTCTGCTCAAGGATCTGGAGAAGGACCTCGGTGTGAGTCTGCTTGCCCGCGGAACCCGACCGCTCAAAGTCCGTCATGAGGTGCTCGAGCATCTGCCGCTTCTGTCGAGTTTCCTCGAGCAGAGTATGACGCTGGTGCAGACCGTGATGAGTCTGAGTGATGAGGAGGTCAAGGAGCGGCCTTTCCGTGTGAGTATTCCCGCAAATATTCCGCGCCGCCGCGTGATCGGCATGATCAGTGAGTTCGCCGAGCAGGCGCCTGGCTGGAAGGTGGAGGTGACGGGCAGTGCAGACCACCTGGATATTCTTGAGGGACGTATCGAGGCGGCCTATCTGCCGTATGCGCCCGAGGGTGAGGAGTTCCGGGTGATTCCGGTGGCGCGCTCGACCACGTTCATGGTGGCCTCGCCCGGGTATTTCCGCCGTGCGAGCACCCCCAAAGGTCCCGAGGATCTCGGCAGACACACGCTGATTCTTCGCAACGGTCCGTTTTATCCCGCCACCGACCGGCTGATCGGTCCGAGAAGCGTTTTTACGCTCAATACGGGCGTTGAGCAGCCGCTGCCGCCCGAGCAGTGGGTCAGTGCTGTTGAAAGTGTGGACTACGACACACTCGGCAAGGACATGGATGAACTTCCTATGAGAGTGCGGCGGCATATGCCGGTGCTCAAACACTTCACCGGCGATACGCTCTCGTGCATCCAGGCCGCGCTTGACGGGGTCGGCATCGCCTGCGATCTCTCAATCGGCACACTCGAGCCGTATCTCACAAGCGGAGAACTGGTCGTGGTGATGCCCGACTGGCACCGTCCGCTCTGGCACACGAGCCTTGTTTCGCTCGACCGGATCTGGGCGGATCCGCTGGTGGTGAAATTCCTGACGCATTTCACCCGCCGCGAGCAGCGCGAATCGCAGTGCTGGAAGCGGGCGTTCAGAAGCAGGGGGCTTGATCCGGATGCGATCGAGCAGAGAAATCTCTGAGTGTACGGCAATCGGATAGGGGAGGTGAGATTCCCCACTTGCCCCTTCCACACCACCCACCGTACGGATCCGTAGTGGG
>ERZ838399.843-NODE-843-length-34153-cov-19.842923_pt1 | contig 34153 bp, 30 predicted proteins | sample MGYA00519683_ERZ838399 | MGnify/ENA primary metagenome ERZ838399 (study PRJEB31850, sample SAMEA3708833) | human gut metagenome | biome: human gut; feature: human-associated habitat; material: faeces | place: China | collected 2014 ...
AATGTTTTATGAATTATGAGAAAGAATCTGAGCAAGAGCAACATATATTACTTTTGATTGTTCAAGGGCAGTCACCTTTATCTTTAAGAGGATAGAAGAGTTTGCCCCTGAGGGAATAAAGGGGAGTGCCCTTGGACATAGTGATATTTTTAATATTCATTTTTGGGAAAATATAAAAAGCCAGAAAAGCCCATAAATACTGGGATTGCTTAGAATTACACAAAAATATTTAACATATGAATCTGGGGATTTTATCGTTTTTGGGATAAATCTGGGAGAAATTTGGGAAGTTTTTGGGAAAATCATAGTTCATAACACAAATACTTACAGGAGGTTACTTAAAGTGCGAAAAAGAAATTTTAAAGGAAGGTGTACAAAGCGTTATGTACCAAAGTGTATGGATATATGCCGTACATATGATGCATGTGGGATTTTTCAGCTATGAGTGCAAAGTTTTCCTGATTGATTACAACGGAGTGATTAAGGGGGAAGGTGTTGGACTTACAAATACCAGAGAACTGCTTGGAATCCTATTAGCTGACTTTATTGTTATTGGATGCGGTGATTTCGTGAGCTTTAAAGAAAAAGACCTGTTGAAGCTCTAAATTGTCTATATGTGTCCAGGGGAAATATTCGTAACTCATTAAAGGACATCAGTAGGTTAAATTAATAAAAATATGCCGATTCTTTCTTGAAAATGTTACATGGAATAACAAAATTAAGGAAGATATCGGTATATTTTATTGTATAAGCAGTGGTACATGATAGACAAAATAATTTTGAATTTCTATATCAATGTCTATAGGAGGAGATATGCATTATGGACGATAAATTGAAAAGAACAATAGGTAATCAATTGTGGGAGTGTAGAGTTAAAAAAGGCTGGACACAGGCTTTTGTTTCCAGACAATTAGGAATTTCAATCAGAACTATTTCAAGAGTGGAAAATGGTTCAGGGATATCTAAAACATTATTAAAGAAAATGTGCAGCTTGTACCGTGTCTCTGTTAATGAATTGTATAAGCAGGATGAGATAATCATAAAAAACAGAGTTTCAGCTCAAATAGATGTTATTCCAGAAGATGTTGCAGTAAAGATATTATGTCAGAGTTCGTTTGTAGGAGATATTCAGAGAGAATCCATTTTAAGATTTAATGACATCATACAAAAAGATGGTATAATGTATAAAGAACAGATAGAAGAGATATTGTCAGAAATGATTAGCATAAAACAGAACTACTCCTTATCAGATGTGGTGTACTGTTGCATGATAATTAATCAAAAGACATTAGATAAAATAGACAAAATAATAGAAGATGCTTAATTACGAATGAAAGGTGGAATGATTACGAGAATTAATGACGAATTAAAGGCTATAGAAGAAAATTTTTCTATAGAAGAGCTTTTTTTGAAACATGGGATAATAAGTCTTATGTTTTATGAGCCACTAGAGTTCCAACAGTTAATTATAAAAATTAATATGGAAAGGGATAAGCACTCTGATACTCAGAGTAGACTTATGTTTATCCCACTTTACAAAAAGGTATATTTAGCACAACGTAAAAAATTATTAGAATTATTTGATGCGGTAAAAAATAGAACAATAAAAATAATTCCAGAACCAACGAGAGAGGAAATGCAAACATATACTAATGAATCATGGGAATATTTACCGGATATTTCAAATTCAGAAAACGTGTATTTATATGCAGAAAATAGAATTAAATACGCTATTTTTAAAACGGAAGAAGAATTATATATTCTTAGAAAGTATCCTTCAGTTTATTATAATGATAGAAGCAACTATGTTGGGGGATTGTTCAGCTATAGATATGATGATGAAATAATTATTTACGATAAGGTGAATATTATATCAGATGAAATGCATCATTTTAGATTGTGTTGCAATGATAGTAGCAAGGCGAGTGATAAAAGAGCTTTGTTAAACATAATGGCATATTTAAATGGATGTCCCAATTTTGAATTTTTGGCTAACAGGGAAATAAACAATAAATTGAATGAATTGTATTATCGTTTTGATTTATTGGATTGTATCAGATTACGTCATCCTAATTATCTTAAATCAAATATTGAAGAGGCATTTCATTTAGAGTTGCCAATAATAAAAAATATTAATGCGTATAAGATGATTGCATTTGAAAAACTACCACATGAAGGAATATTGGATTTATATCATGCATCATTAAAACAATTTGAACCATTGCCACGTTGCGTTTTTTTGTATAGAGTATTTGAATATGCAGCATCGTATCATTATAAACCGACAATTATGCCTGCAACATATACACCAGAGGATGCTTTGAATTATTATTTGCCATTGGCTTTGAATTATAATTGTAATCCATTATATTACATAGACTGGAATAAACATGGAAAAAGAGAACAGTTGAGTAATTATTTTACGGTTTTGAAACATGAAGCTAAAATCATTTTAGAAGAGTGGAGAAACAGTCCTTATCTTTCAAGAAAATCACCAGGAGAAATAATATATTTAACGGGTAGAAATTTTACAGCTCATGGAGCTTCTGGAAATAGGGGTGATAGGAACATGCAATATGATTATGATAAAAATTATTTGCATATTAATAATGTTAATATAGTTCTAGAAATTATTGCTCGGTATGTTGTAGAGTTATTGAATCCACAGTTACAAAATGTTGTAGAACGAAGAAAAAAATATTATATGGAACGATATAAAAAAATTGAAAATAAAGATAACTAGGTAGAAAAATATGAAAGCTGATTATATCAAAGAAATTATTAAAAAATACGATGAGATGCCATATAAATGTATATTAATAGATGGTACATGGGGAATAGGAAAAACATATGCAGTAAAAGATGCTTTAAAGGAGAATAATAATGTATGCTATTTGTCAGTGTTCGGAATAAAAGATGTACAGCAAATTTTTCATGAAACATTCTATCAGCTTGGATTAAAGGATAAAAAAGAAATAAGAAAAATTGCTTTTAAGATACTTGACATTGTTTCGGTATTATCAAAAAAAGTAGGAATTGCAAAAACAATTATAGAGTCTGTAATACAAGAAAAAGAATTGTTTTTAGAGCTTACAAAAACATTTCAAAAAGCTCATGTGATAGTTATAGATGATTTTGAACGTATGAATAAAAATATAAGTGTGGAGGAAATATTTGGTGTAATAGATGAGATTAAGAGATGCAATTATGTAAAAGTTATACTAATTGCAAATACGTCAGAAATTAAAAATAAAGATACATTTGATAAATACAGTGAAAAGGTGATTGATAGAACGTATGAAATGACCGAGCATACAGCCAGTATTAATTGGACTGAACTGCGTATTGATTGTGATTTTATTGATGCATTTTTAAAAACACATAATGTTCGAAATATAAGAACACTTCAAAAAGCTCAGAATTTATATGACGATGTAAAATTACAATTAAAAGATGTATATTCTGATGAATTTTATAACGAAATAAAACTTGCTTGTTATGCTATTGTTGTTGAGTCAACGGATGAACTATATTATAGAGAAAATAAACAAAATACTAATGATTCTATTGCAAATGTAACATTTTCTATGACAAATAAATTAGAGTTCAGAATTAAAAATTATTATTTGAGAGGAGTACGCATTAGCGGAAATATGGTAAACATAATACAGAGTTATTATGAAAATAAAGCTGAATTAAATCCAGATGAGATTGATGTAGAGTATCAGATATTTTTACATGCAGGTGATAAAGCAAATTATTATAAAACGGATGATGAAATGAAGTCGTTTTTACCTAAATTGGCAGAAAATATTTGTAAAGAAAATGATATACCTAAATTAATTAAGTATGCTGATGAGTATTTAATATGGAGTGAACATTTGGAGGTGGATACGAAGCAAACTTTAAAAGAATATGAACATAAATTGCATGACTTGATTTATGCCGAGGTTGTGAATGGAAAATTAGATTATTTATCCTATGGTATAGATATTCATGTGCAATCGGAAACAAACCGAAAAACTATTAAAAAGTTGATTCAGGAAATAAAGAATGAATTGGTTAATCTATATGTTCAGTATCTCTCAGAAAATACTCATAGTGATATAGCATATCAATATTCATATAATCTGCGACAGTTTATAAGTAATAGCTATTATAAAGATGCTCTATCTGGAAAAGTTGAAAAGTTATATAACAGGAAATCTTTTCCTATTGATGATGTAACTGAGACCAAATATCATACAGCATATAATATCATGTATGTACTATACATAGAAAATAAGGAAAAATTTTTACAATATTGTGACGAAATAAAAAATACTTGCGACCATATGGCGTCACATAGAATTGATGTTCTTCTGAAAGAAATTACTGGGGAAGAGCAGTAAGATATGTAAGTGTAGATAAATGTGCATGTGCAAGAGAGGAAACAATAGAAAGTTCATGAATTTTTGTTTTGCAAATGTGTGCATAGTATTCATATAATGCACATAAATAAGTCTTGTGAATGCAAAGAAATAAGGGTATAATAAGAATGCAACAAGGTCTCTACTATGTTAAAGGGCAATATGGTTTATCGTCTTTAGGGCAAAAAACTATATCGTCAACAATAAAATAAAAAGTATCAGAGACCATAAGATGAGTCCAAGTATTCCTCATCTTACGGTCTCTTTTATTTTTATTTCATAGTAGCCGAAAGCCTTGTAGAATCAATGTTTTATGAATTATGAGAAAGAATCTGAGCAAGAGCAACATATATTACTTTTATCAAATGGCTCTAGTTTGGCTCTATTTGTGGGGAGAATAATGTATAATTAGTGTAGAGCAGATGCAGCAGACAGCCATAGCAGAGAACAGCCGGACGGCACTTGACCAGAATGGATATAATAGAAGATATGTTGACCCTACCGAAATGTACAATACCATCAAAGCAGATTATGACAAGATTTCAGAACAGATTGAAAGCAAAAAGGCTCAGAGAGAATTATTCAGGGGATTCATCCGTGCGTTGGAAAAGCAGGGTGCTTTGGTAGAAGAATTCGATGAGGGACTTTGGAGCAGTCTGGTGCAGGAAGTGGTAGTAAATACCAAGGACGATATACTGTTCATCTTCAAGAACGGATTTGAAATAAAAACGAGATAAATTAAATCCTGATTTAACACACATTATAGATAGAAGAAAAAAACAGAAATTTGATTATAAAAGGTCAGATTCGTCAGTAACCATCGGGCTTGACGGGTTTGACCTTTTATATTGCAGAAATATGACAAGAATGGATATGCTAATCTGCCGATATAAGGTATAATGTTGTTAAATTTGAAAGAAAATGCATATTGCGGAGTGTAACGGCCGGTTCGGCGGAGCCTAACGGTCGCGATGCATTTCTTAGCGGTCGGACATAAAATGGAACTTTATGCCGCGAAAGGCTCTTGACACGAGTAGCACATGATAGGCTTGTTGCCTAGCAAATCCGCTCATAGCAACGATTCGCCGTATTTGCTACTAATCATGTGCGATAGAGGCTCGTGTCAAGAGCAACGTGGAATAATGTTCCATTGCCGACCGTTATGCTACGCATAGCGATCGCTGACAACGCACCAGCGACCGTTGGGTGGCGTAAAATGCAGAAAAACAGAAAGTGTAAATTTTGTAGTAAATAAGGAGAAGAATAATGAAAACATGTGAGATATGCAATGAAAAAAAAGGAGATAGAATAATTGCCGGAATGAGTATTTGCAACAATTGTTTTGCTAGGTTACAAGGATTAAGAAATGGAAATGAAGATGATTTGCTTTTCTTTAGAGATTCTATAAATGTTTCTAAATTTTCCCAAAAGGCGAAAGAATATATTGATGAAGTTGCAACAGATATTGAAAAGTCGCATAGGACAGCTGAAGAAATAATCATTGAAAGAAAGCGAATGCAAGAAGATGAAATGGAGAAACAAGAGTATGCACGTTCATTAATAGGCTTATATGAATATGCAGTTGAAACAATATTAAATGAAGATCATGGGTGTGTTGATGCAAAGAGAATGACTGAATTGATAAACAAGCGTGCTAGAGAGGGGTGGAAGTTACATACTGTTTATTCAAATGAGCTAGGCAAAAATGCATTAAAGGTGTTGGGATTAGTGGAAAATTCTACTGCTTGTGAAGATGTACTTGTATTCGAAAGAAAACTGATGGATAAGTAGTCGAAAGCTTAGTCATGTAGAACTGACGAGATACACAAAACTATATAAGAATAATCAACAGGCAGGTAAGTCTTATAACGAGACCGCCTGCCTTTCTTTATACCTGCAAGTACCGTTTTTCAAGGGGTGTTCAAATGCCCCCTTTGAACACCCCTAGGGAAAATATGGTTAAATTGTATCAAGTTCAGTGTTCCAACGAACCAATACTCCTGTGGGTATTATCCGTATTGTGACAGCATTATTAAGTAAAGGAGTGAGGTTAAAATTGGATAGTAATGATTATGAAGAGAAACTGCGTGAGATTAGGGCTGCATTAAATAGGATTCCTAAATATATGGAGAATCCTGAATTTAAAAAAACAATAGAAAATACGCAAAGAGTGGCAGCTGCATTGGGAAATATGGTCGTGGCAATTTCTCAAAGTGAAGCGGTTAAAGCATTTGGTAGATTAGCTGAGCAACTAAGTAATATTAAATTACCACAGCTTTCAGAAGAGGCAAAAGAAGGGCTGGAAAATTACCATTATTTGAATAAGTTGGAAAGTTTACAATGGCCACTATATTTTTGGGTTAGCAAAGACCTTATGCAAGAATTAGCTCCATATACAAGTATATCAGAAGAAAATGAAGACGAAATAAGTACGATTGTTTACAAATTTTGTACTGCTGAATTTATAGATGGACTGCTTATGGATTGGAATAATTCCACTGTAATGGATAGGAAAAGGATTCCTATATTGCAAGAGGCTATTAGTTTATATAATAGTGAATTATATTATGGCTGCGTGTCAATTTTAGCTTGCCAGCTTAATGGAATTATCACAGACATATATAATATGCAAAGAGCATATGGGAAAGAGTTTGATTTTAAAGATGTGAAAAGGGCATATCAGAGTTTTAATCCACAAAAGAAAGTTCCGACAAGAATTAAGAAGGATAGTGAAAGGACACAATTATTGTGGTTTATATCGGATGCTGAAGAAGGACTTATGTATTGGATTAAATCAATAGAATACATATATAACATCATTTTAACTTCTGAGGACAGTATGAATCAAAGTAGTCATCCATGTAGAAATAAAATTTGTCATGGAATACAATTAAACTTTGGAACAAGAGAACACGCATTAAAAAGCATACTTACTATAGATATGATGATTCGATTAGGAGAAAATCTCAAGCACATTAATGAGAATAACTCAGAAAACTAAGGTACACTAAAAGAGTAGGGGGAATTATAAGGTGTAAGTTTGTGCGAAACGCAAGAATCATAAAAACTAAGGACAAAAGTAAATGATTATTGTATAATAATCCTTATAAAAATTCAGGGGAGGAATGATGTAAATGGATATAGATAAAATTTTTAGTGCAATTTGGGAAGGAAAAGAATGGATTTTTAGTGGAATTGGTGTAGTGGCATTAGGTTTTATTGGAAAACGCATAATAGGAAAAAAGTCTGGTGAGAATTCAGATACATATACAGTAAAATCTAAAATGCACGATAATAACAATGTTTCAGGTGGAAACAATATTACAGGTAAGAAAAATCAAATTATTCAGAACGATAACAGTAGTACAATTTCTGTAGAAGGAACTGGTAATGTGGCTGGAAACGGAAATAGTGTTACAAATAATTTTATTTATAATAATAATGACAGTAATACGAAAGAAAATGTTAATTCTTGGTTTTCGGAAAGATTTGAGATTTTGCTTTCACTTTTAAATGATACAAGAAGATTTAATGAAAAAGAATATACAGTTGAATATGTAAGTTCGCTTATCGGATTAAAGAATGTAGACGGTTTAAAAGTTTATTTAACACAAGGCAAAGAACCTGATGATGAATTTAAGAAGAAATTTGTTGAAGTATTTGGCGTAAATGAAGAGTGGATGGTACATGGCAGAGGTGAATTTCCGTTTGCATCAAATATTAATTTTTTAGGTGATAGCCCAATGGATATATTGAGAAGAGAGGATTTAAAATCTATTAATAAATTTATTGTTGTTATTGGGAATGTTCAAGGAAGTAGACAAGCTTGTATTATAAGACAAAAGAATGAATTATGTTATGAATTATATCCCAAGTATTTTACATTATATTCACACGTTGGTGGTACGGGAACAAGACAATTAGTTGAATTCTACAGATTCTTGCGTGAGGCTGATAAAATTAAAAAACTTGATGGCATTGCGTATTTTGCACATGAAGAACAAATGGGCAAATTAATGAGAGGGGAATTTTCGCCAAAGAAAGTCGAACGGTTTGAAGTGGCAAGAAATTTTATAGATGACTTTATGTGTATCCGTGAAGATGAAATAGAGAAGAATAAAAGATTTTGGGATGAGGAATTTATTTTTGTACAAGAAATAATTGCTGCAAATATTAAGGACTATGATAGAATTAATCAGGAGTATGATTCAAAACTCATTAAGAAAAATCTTGGAGAAGATTCTCAGGATAAAGAGGAAGAAAGCAATGATATTGATTCGTTTGATGCGTCAACACCTTTTTTTAGTTATAGATTTGGAAAGGCATTTCCAGGGGTGCGGGGAATAAAAGAATTTTCAAATCCTAAAGAATGTGTTGATAGATTACAGATTCTCTTAAAAAAACCACTTAGTGGAAAAAAATTAAGAGGTCCTATATGGTGGTTTAGAGGAGGAAGTAATTTAGATATCAATAATTTTGAAAGACTTTCTGATGATAAATTTTTGATGGATTGTGATGAGATAAAAGTTAAAAGAATTGTTGCATATGCAGCGGGAGAGTATTATAAGAAATTTGTTTATGTAGAAGCTTATCCTGAAGAAGAAACAGGTTTATACCAATATGATAAGGAACATATAAAATCATGGGCAGATAAATATGGCTATTACAATGAAGAATATGCAGAATATGAGAATAAAAAAGTAACAAGGTCAGAGTATGATGATGGTGCGGCTGTGATTGATGGTAAAGTTGTTGATTTAAAGGGAGAAGCTAAATTAAGAATTCGTTATATTACACCATATAATTTTATTATCTGTGCACAATTCAATCCAATTAATAATGATAATTATGATGATATGATGGTAACATTGTTGAATGGCATATTAAAAGGTCAGAATTCTGTCGAGGAAATAGTAGAATTTGTAAATAAAATGCCAAGAGATATGTAGGCAATAATTTGGTTGAAAATGTAATGGGATTGTAGTACAATCAGGCTAAGACAATCCTACTATGTCAAAGGGCAAGCATAACTTTCATTTGAAAGGCAAAAGAGAATTTTATTTTTTATAATTCCAAGAACCTAACATAGTAGAACATACTGTGTCGGGTTCTTTTTTTTAATGACCTGAAAGTGGCATAAATAAAGGATTTGAACGGGACAGTAGAATATATTTTATAAAATGTAATGTGTCAGGAGAGAAGAGAGAGGATGGAAAAATAAAGTTTCTCTTTGCCCTTTTTAATAAAATAGGGTTTGCCCCCTGACAAAACAGAGCTTCATAAATGGCGTAAACAAGCCATTTATGGGGCTTTTTCTTTTATTGTGATACTTATATGATACCTGTTTTGATAGTACCACAGATATTAATGAGTACTAAACAGAAGTGTCATAGGTATTTTCTATTATCACATTTCTTTTTATTTTCAAAAATTATCCCAATTATATGAAGCACCAAAAACTGGTGCAAATTAGCGAAAATACACCAGAGGTGTCTCTTCCGTAAAAATATGGTTTGCGGTAGACTTTATAACACAGAAATAAAAAGTCCGTCAGAGAATATGGTTTGACGAAAAAAGTCCACGAGAGAATATTTAGCAAATTCATGCTTTGAATTAGAATGAGTGATGTAATCAAGAGACAGGGATGCTGCTATATTTGTAAAAAAACCGCTATTGTACCCTTATCTGAGAAAAAGGGTCGGGTTTGTCCCTTTTAAAATTTAAGACAAGAAAATACAATAGTTGCAACGAGTTATATAGAAGTTGTAGCTGTCAACATAAGTGTTTGATACATACCGGTAATTGCCGGGGAGAGGAGGTGAATACACCATGGAGAAGTTATATTACACAGCAAAAGAGGTTGCTGAGATGCTTGATGTATCGGTATCTCATGCATACAAAGTAATAAGAGAAGCTAACAGGGAATTATCTTCTAAAGGCTTCTATGTAAGAGCCGGCAGAGTCAGCCGTAAGTATCTTGACAGTAAAGTATATGACTTATGTGATAAGACAGCATAAGGGAAAGGAGTAGTTGTATGGCAGCATACAAGGATGAGGCGAGGGGGGACATGGTATGTCTCCTTCCACTACAACGATTGGACAGGTAAAAACAAAAGAAAGCTAAAGCGTGGCTTTCGGACGAGAAAGGAGGCATTGGAATACGAGCGGAAGTTTCTGCTGCAGCAGGCAACAAATCTGGATATGAGGTTTGAAGATTTCTACAAGCTGTATGAGGAAGATTTAAAGCCTAAGCTGAAGCTTAACACGTGGCGTACAAAGGATGTCATTTTTCAGAAGAAGCTGATTCCATATTTCAAGGACAAGAAGATGAATGAAATCAGTCCTGCGGATATTATCAAATGGCAGAATGAGATGATCAAGAAGAGACAGGCAGATGGTAAGCCCTATAAGCCGACTTATCTGAAAACAATGCAGTCAGAGCTGTCAGCCATATTTAATCATGCGGTACGCTTTTACAATCTGAGAGAAAATCCTGTAAAAAAGGCTGGAACGATTGGTAAAGGTAAAGCTGATGAGATGGATTTCTGGACAAAAGAAGAATATCTCAAGTTCATAGAATGTGTTAAAGACAAGCCAATATCTTATTATGCGTTCCAGATTCTTTACTGGTGCGGAATAAGGGAAGGTGAACTGCTTGCTCTGACACCGGCAGATATTGATTTTAAGAATAAGAAACTTCATATTACAAAGTCTTATCAGTATATCAATGGTGAGGATATCATCACAGATCCTAAGACGGAAAAGAGCAGAAGGGATGTTGTAATTCCAGATTTTCTGGTAGAAGAGTTAAGACAGTTTATCGGAATGTTGTATGGATATGGCAGAGATGACAGAATATTTCAGATTACGAAGTCATATCTGCACCACGAGATGAGCAGAGGAGTTAAAGCTGCAGGAGTAAAGAGAATAAGAATTCATGATCTTAGGCATTCGCACATTTCTTTACTTATTCGCCTGGGTTTTTCAGCGGTAGCCATTGGAAACAGGGTTGGGCATGAAAGCCAGACAATCACATTTCATTATGCACATATGTTTCCGACAGAGCAGATTGAGATGGCTGATAAGCTTAATGAAGAATTTGTGCCGGGTACAGGGAATGGAGGTGATATTCAGTGAGTGGAGTTCATAAGAATCCGACAATCAGTTTTCGCATATCAGACTATGAAAGGCGTGAAATTGAAGCAAGAATCAAGGCAAGTGGAATGATGAAGAAAACATTTTTTACAAGATGCTGTATCTATGGTCGAATATGTGTTGTAGGTAAGCAAGAAACTGTATATATGCTGGTGCAGACGATTGAGAAGATGCAGGCAGATATTCACAAAATGTATGATGAAATCATAGAAACAGGACGGATAAAAGAAAAAGAATCACCGGTTGATGGTGAAGCTTATACAGATATTGAAGAATTGCAGCATGACTATCGTGCTATGATAAAAGCAGTTATGGATATGCTGGATGGAGCAAAGTATCTCTGGCAGAAATAGTGGCTTTCCTGACGGCAATCGGGAAAGCCACGGCAGATAACAAAAGCGGGCTTCTGTTACCAAAACACCAATTAAAGTATAACAGCAGCCCACTTTTGAGACAATGATTATTTACGAAAGTGAGGCAGACAGTGGAAACAAATACAGAATTAAAAATGATACACCTCTCTGAGGTTGAATCACAGCAGATTAAATGGCTGTGGTATCCATTTATCCCTTATGGAAAGCTGTCAATAGTGCAGGGAGACCCAGGTGATGGAAAATCTACGCTGATACTTAATATTGCGGCAAAATTATCAAGGGGAGAATGTATAGACGAAAATATGAATATTACTGAGCCTGTAAATGTAATATATCAGACGGCAGAAGACGGACTTGCAGATACAGTCAAGCCAAGACTTGAAGCAGCAAATGCAGACTGTAGCAGAATATCAATCATAGATGAGTCTGATAGGAGTGTCAGTATGACGGATGACAGGATAGAGGAAGCCATAAAAAGAGAAAATGCGAAATTGTGCATATTTGATCCGATACAGGCTTATCTTGGCGGTGATACTGATATGAACCGGGCAAATGAAGCCAGAGAAATGACGAAGAAGCTTGGAGGTATTGCTGAAAGAACAGGCTGTGCTATTATTCTTATCGGTCATATGAATAAAGGCTCAGGAGCAAAGGCTGCTTACAGGGGAATGGGTTCCATTGATTTCTTTGCTGTGGCAAGGAGTGTAATGCTTGTCGGCAGAATAGAAGGGCAGAGTAATCTCAGGGCAATGATACAGATAAAGAATAATCTTGCAGCATTTGGTCATCCAAAAGCATTTGAATTGGCAGAGGACGGATTTCATTGGTTAGGTGATTATGAAATTACTGCTGATGAAGTACTGGGCGGTATGGTGCCAAAGGCAAGTAAACTTGAGATGGCAAAGCAATTTTTAAGAGAACAGGCAGAAAGAACACAGAAAATTTTAAGTACAGAGATTATAGAACTTGCAGCACAGGAAGGAATATCGAAAAGAACACTTGAGACAGCAAAGAAGGAATTAAAGATAAAGGCTGAGCGTTGCAATAATAACTGGTACTGGGATTTGAGAGTATAAAAATCAACATCGCAACATTGCAAAGTGTCAGGTTTTGCAATCTTGAAGCTTGCAAGGTTGCAAAATATATAGACCTTGCGATGTTGCGGTCTTGAAAAGAAAGGACAATTACGATGACATTATTTGAAGAATTAGGTGTTGAATATAAAGAAGTGGATGGGATTTTATATCCTCTTTTATCTGTAGATGAAGCAGAATACAATCTTACGGATATAGGAAAATATGGTCGGATGTGGCTTAGGTATATGAAAGAAAATAAACCTTCTGAGTATCGTCATATGGCACGAATGGGACAGCTTAGAAAGCAGGCAGAAGCAGTAAATGAAGAAGCATATGAGCGATTGGACAATATTGAAGTAGCATGGTTGAAAAAGCATATGACGGGTAAAAAGAAAACATTTATGGAGCAGCTGTATTTGCGGAATCAGGCAAGAGCGATGGCAGAAGAAATCGTGATAAATGAGATTGTGTTTAAGTGCAGATGAGGTTTAAAAGGCTGATGCCAAAACCCTCGGAGAGCCCCCGCAGTTTTGTCAGCATGACGAAACTGCTAGGGGGTTATCATCTATGGCAGAGCCAAGATGATAACCGCACCTCTCCGACAGAAAAATACGAATAAGAAAGGACAAATGCCTATGGGAAATGTATCATACTCTGCTCATATAAGCAATGGCAAGAGTGCGATAACAAGTAAAAAAGCACTTGCAGGAGTTGCAAAGCATAACCTGCGTAAATATAAGTCTGCAGATTACAGCTCAGAAAATATAAGGCTGATTTATGGAACAACAGATTTGTTTCAGGATGTTAAGAGGGTATATCACAGAGAATTTGATGATGTGGTAAAGGAATATAACAGCAGACAGAAAAGAGAAGACAGAAAGATAAAGGATTACTTTGAACATGTTGCAGGTCTTAATCAGGATATGGCAGTTGAGATTATCTTTCAATGTGGGGACAAGAAATACTGGGAAGAACATTGGAAAAATAAAGATTATATGTCTGAAGTATTTGATTATATTCTTGACTGCCTGCAAAAGCTACTGCCGGAGTTCAAGATTGCGAATGCAGTCATACACTTTGATGAAGCCAGTCCGCATATGCATGTGGTAGGCGTTCCAGTATGGGAAGAAGCAAAGCGTGGCTTATCTAAGAAAGTATCAAAAAGAAATGTATTTACACCACAAACATTATCTGTGATTCTTCAGGATAAATTGAGAGCGGAGGCAAGTTATGGATTTGAATGTTATTTCAAGGAACAGCTGGCAGAGAAGAAAAAAGGTCGCAACCATGACTTGTTTGTGATGGAATATAAGGTAGCACAGGAGAGTAGGAAGCTTGCTGATATAAAGCAGCAGAACAATGAAGAGCAGGAGAAAAACACTAAACTGAGAAGCAATAACGCAAGCATATCATATCAGATTGCTACACAGGAACAACGCCATAGCAGAAATCTGGATGTTATAGCTGCTGATGAGGACAGGCTGGAGACAGTCAGGAGTAGTATTAATGCAGCAGAAACGGAATATGCAAAATATGAAGATATGATTACGGATAAAAAGAATAATCTGGAACTTCTTTCTTCTAAGGAAAGTGAACTGATTGAAAGAACAAAAATTGCAGAGAACGTATATGATATGTTCCGACAGGGTGGAACTGATGATGTCAGGGAGAAGCTTATTGATGTAATGTATGAGAACCAGAAGCTTAGAGAGGAAAATACTACATTAAAGGAACTGTTGGAGAAGGCGTATGAGTTTATGAAGCAGTTTGTAATTGATGGAGTTAATCTGTTGGAGAGGTTCTTGGAGAGTGTGGGGAAGGTGGTTGGAAACGTTTATAAAAAAACAAAATAAAAACATCTGTTCGTGCAACAAAGTATTGACATTGACATACGAAGAAAGTATTATAAATTTATGAAGCAGGAGGAATAAATGAGATGAGAAAATCAATTTCAATCAGTATAAGAGTGAGCGAAGAAGAATTGGATAAGTTTAAGGAAGCAGCAAGATTAGAAGCATATTCATCATATAGTGAGTTTATAAGAAGAACGGCATTAATAGAAGCTGCCAGAATAATTAAGGAAAACAATGAAGGAGAGGATACCCATGAACATAATTAGTTTGTTTAGTGGATGTGGTGGATTAGATTTAGGCTTTGAAAGAGCTGGGTTTAATATTCCTGTTGCAAATGAGTTTGATAAAACAATATGGGCGACATTTAAAGCCAATCATCCTAATACTCATCTGATTGAAGGTGATATAAGACAGGTAACAAAAGAAGATATAGAACAGTTTATAAATGGAGAAGTTGACGGAATTATCGGTGGACCACCTTGTCAGTCGTGGTCTGAAGCAGGTTCATTAAAGGGAATTAAAGATGCCAGAGGACAGTTGTTCTTTGATTATATTAGAATACTAAAGGAATTCAAGCCTAAGTTCTTTTTGGCAGAAAATGTAAGCGGAATGTTGGCAAACAGACATTCAGAAGCGGTGCAGAATATTCTAAATCTTTTTGATGATGCAGGATATGATGTGTCATTTACACTTGTAAATGCAAAGGATTACGGAGTCGCAGAAGAAAGAAAGAGAGTATTCTATATAGGTTTCAGGAAGGATTTGAACATTGATTTTGGATTTCCTAAAGGTTCAACAAAGGATGATGATAAGAAAATCACTCTTCGTGATATTATATGGGATTTGCAAGATACAGCGGTTCCATCAGGAGAGAAAAATCATCATAATCCAGAAGCAATCAATAACAATGAATACTATACTGGAGCATATTCGCCAATATTTATGAGTCGTAACAGGGTAAAAGCATGGGATGAACAGGCATTTACAGTTCAGGCATCAGGAAGACAATGTCAGCTTCATCCACAGGCACCTAAAATGGTTAAAGTGGCACAGAATGATTGCAGATTTGTAGAAGGAAAAGAACATCTTTATCGTCGAATGACAATTAGGGAGGTTGCCAGAGTACAGGGATTTCCGGATGATTTCAAATTCATATATGAGGATACTAATACAGCATATAAAATGATTGGTAATGCTGTTCCAGTTAACCTTGCATATGAAATAGCTGTTGCGATAAAGAAATACCTAGAAGGTAATGGTGCAGAGGTTGCTGTAGATAATGAGGTTATAGATGCAAAGGAGGTTAATGAGAAGAAAGTGAGTACAAAGAGTAATGATCAGGGTAGAGCATATGAGTATGCTTGGATAAAAACACTTTACAAGGCATTATGTGAGATGCGAAAAACTAGAATAGTTGATAATTCTAGCTTGCATGCAAATGAAAAGGCATGGGCTCTTATGGATGAGGAAATGCAGCAGACATTTATGATATCAGCAGAATCAGCAATTGATACAGTACTTGAAATGGAACCTAAAATGTCAGAAGGCAGTAGTGATGAATTGACATTAGAATTTCAGAAGGACGGAGCAGGCGTAAAGGGTGATGTAAGAGATATTGTTATTAGAAGAGAAGATATTGAGTGGGAAATAGGATTAAGTATCAAACATAATCACGATGCCGTAAAACATAGCAGATTAAGTCATAAACTTGATTTTGGTAAAGAATGGTTTGATATGCCTTGTAGTGATGCATATTGGGATGCGGTTCAACCAATATTTGATATGTTGAAGAATGAAAAGGATAACGGTTCAAGATGGTCTGAAATCAATGACAAAGACGAAGTAGTATATGTACCATTATTACATGCTTTTATGGATGAGGTTAATAGAGCATATAAAGAAGATAAGAATATGCCACGTAAGATGATAGAATATCTTATTGGAATAGAGGATTACTATAAGGTTGTTAGCCGTGATAGTAAGCGTCTTACAATGATTCACACTTTTAATATGCATGATACTTTAAATAAACCAAGTGAAAATAAGGTGTCGGCAATTACTGTTCCAGTAGTAGAGCTACCTACAAGACTTGTGGCACTTGAGTTCAAGCCAGGAAGCACTAATACAGTAGAAATGTTTTTGGATAATGGATGGCAATTAAGTTTCAGAATTCATAATGCAAGTACAAAGGTTGAACCAAGCTTAAAATTTGATGTACAGTTTATTGGTATGCCGACATCAGTGCTGAATATTGAATGTAAATGGAAATAAGGCGGTACAGACATTGAGAAAAATGCTATTAAGTTTCAGACCGGATGTTTATGAAAAAATAAAATCTGGTGTGAAGATATTTGAACACAGGAGAAATTTTCCAGATGAACCTATAATGGCATATATGTATGTCAGCTCACCGGTGAAAGCAATCACCGGTGTTGTATACTTGGGTAAAAGGCATTGTCTATCTGACTGGATGGAAGACTATAAAGAAGATAGCAATGCCGTTACACGAATAAAAGAATATATAGAAAAGTATCATTATAGGTATGCTATGGAAATAGATAGATTTCAGGAAACATCACAGATATCATTAGATGACTTAAGAGAAAATGTTCCGGGATTTGTAGCACCACAGATGTATATATATTTGGATGGTACAGAATTGTTGGAGTATATAGAGAGTAACTTAAAAATGATAGATTTGCAGGTAGAACATTCATTTGAAAGAATAGAGACTTGTCAGGTTTGTGTGCATTAACATTTATTGATAGGAGTTGAAGCATGGGATTTCCAACATTATTAGAATCTGAGTTACTAGCTGTTTCAAAAGCATTGGGAGACACAGAATTTGGATTTACAGGGACAGAAATAGGATTATTGCTTTCAGAGTGTGGTTTAAAAGATATTGATTCAAAAAATACAAAATATAAGAGATTATTTAATGCATTTTGTGAGCAGAGTAGAAAAGATAATAGTACAAACTGCGTATATAAATTTATACAAGTATGTATGGAGCCAGCTAGAGGGCTAAATACTCAATCTGCATATGAGAAGAGACGTTTTGAAATAAATAGGGTATTGATGTTAAAAGGAATTGAAATAAGGGATGATGGCAACTTCTATAAAATTACTAAGGCTGAAAGTTTATCAGAAGTGGAAAGAAGAACAAGAGAATTAAAAAATAAATTATCATGTTATGGTGCACATCAAAGAGTTTTAATATGCTGCAGAGAAGAATTACTAGTAGATGATTATTTTCATGCGGTTCAGGAAGCAGTAAAAGGAATATGTGATCGGGTAAGAGAAATGAGTGGATTGTTAACAGATGGAAATGAACTTATTCAAACTGCTTTTTCTGTAAAAAATCCATAATTGTTTTAAACTCATTAAGGACAACTTCAGAACAGAACCAGCAAAATGGACTTAAAGAGATAATACTGGGATTAATTCATATGGTAAGAAATGTTACGGCTCATGAATTGAGAATTAGATGGGATATTAATGAAAATGATGCGATTGATATTTTGCAACAAGTTTCTTTTGTACATAAATATATGGATCAATGTATTCCAGTTAGACATTTAACATAATAAAGATATTAAAACATGTAATCAGAGATATATGATAAGGAGAAAGATGAGATTATGGATAATGTTTTGCAAATTGATAAGCAAATATTAAATTCGGATAAAATAATATGTAGACATATAAATAATTTGTGTAATTCGACGAGAGGAGAAATATCACAGGATATTCTATCACAATTAAGACATTTTGTTGAACATATTTTGTTGAAAATATATGCTAATGGTAATGATATTGAGGATACACAGGATAATGTTAAACAGGCTGTTAAATATGCAAAAAATCAAGAGTGGCTGAGATATTTGTCTCGTTTTCATCATTTTTTGCAGGTATCTGTATCACATAGGACTTTAGAGGAAGAAAATTCAGAGCGTTTAATGTTAAAATATTATGAATATCTTCTTAGGATAAAAACAATGTTACATGATAAGTATTCTCTTGATGTTTTGTATAACTTAGAGCAATTTCCAATTGAAACAGATGAGAGCTTAAATGAGTATTATCTAAAAATTGTTCAAAAGGTTGATGAATATAAAAAATCATCAAAAAATATGTATAAATATGATCGTTTTTACATTCAAAATATAAAACCATTTTTTTGTAATAATAAAATATATTATGAAGTAGCATTTATTCCGGCAAATGATAAGGCAAGTAAAACAGATAGAATAATTGCATTTACAGATAGGGAAATAACAGACTTTTATGCGGTAAAGTTAGCAATAGAAGATGATTATATAGAAATATTTGATAAATGTATGCCTATAAGAATTATTTTGGATTGGGAAGTAAGTATTCGACCATGTGAATTTAAAAATTTTAGTAAGATAATTAATAATCAGACCAAACCCATTGGAAAAGCAGAGGAGAGGGAACTAGTTAAGTATTTGACCGAGTCGGGAAGAAGCTTAGCAGAGATAGTTGTTTATTCAGATGAAAAATATAATGAAATCCGCAATCGAATTGTTCCAAATAGAGAGGGGTATCATTTTTTTGATTTATTGGATTTCTGTAGACAACTCATTAAAAATCAAGGTGCAGGTTACAATGTTTTAAGATATTTGTTACATCATATGAATAATAGAGTTATTAAAGAACAATATCATGAGAGTTATAAAAAGAATTATAACACTGGAAGATGGGAATATTTGGGTGCTAATAATTGGCTCTCAAATTTATATTTAGCAAATGAGTGTTTACCTTTTGATACAATGCCGTTCTGTTCTGGATTGAGAAAACATGTACCAAATATATCAGATTTGTTAATAGCATTGGATACAGCTGGACGTGAACATGAATTTATGGCTAGAGTTATAAAAAATAATACTGAACAGAAAGGGATGCTGTATACCCCATTAGAACAGAATGGAGAAAAGTATAAACTTGGTAATTTTGAAGATGTTGAAACTTTGAAAAATATATATAATAAGAAGTTACCGCAAACTCAGAAACAGCAAGCACGTAAATTGATTATAGATAAAGGCTATATATTTATTGAGGCATACAGGGATGATACAATATCTATAATTACAACGATTAAGAGATTAGCTCAAAGCGGTGTGAGTAATTATTCCAATACTGTAAAACATTGGATTGAAAATAGTGATTATAATATATCGGAAGAGAAGAAAAAAGCATTGGAGACAATGTTTGCTAAATCGCATGTATCGGTAATATATGGGGCAGCAGGAACAGGGAAGACTACATTTATTAATTACATTTCCAATTTTTTTAAAGAGTATTCGAAATTGTATTTGGCATATACGAATCCAGCAGTGAACAATTTGAAGAGAAAGGTCGCTGCAACCTCAGATTGCGAATTTATGACAATTTCAAAGTTTAACAATAGATATAATAATGACATAAAGAGAAAGTATGATATTATATTTATTGATGAGTGTAGTACGGTTAGCAATAAGGAAATGAAGGAGTTTTTGGAACTTGCTGATTATAAATTACTTGTATTAGTTGGAGATACTTACCAAATAGAATCAATAGAATTTGGAAATTGGTTTGATACAATACGTGGATTCCTTCCAGAGTCTGCAATATGTGAATTGGTAAAACCATATAGAAGTAATAGCAAGCAGTTACAAGCTTTGTGGGATAATGTCCGCAAAATGGAGGATGATATATTGGATCGACTACAAGCAGGAGGTTATTCAGTAAATCTTGATCCGTCAATTTTAACTCCAGCATCAGAGAACGAGATTATCTTATGTTTAAATTATGGAGGACTGTATGGAATAAACAACATAAATCATTTTATGCAAGAAAACAATAATGGCAAGGAGATAAGGAGAGGAATACAGAGATATAAAGTTGGTGATCCAATTTTGTTCAATGATTTGGCGGATTCATTTTTTACAAAGAATAAAGAACAAGTTCCAATTATTCATAATAATATGAAAGGCAGAATAGAAGATTTTAGACTTTTGGAAGCTGGTAAAGTAACGGAACGAATTCAATTTGATATAGAGATTGACAAGCCATTGATGAATTTAGATGACAAAGATTTAGATTTTCAAGTTATAGGTGTATCAGAAAAGGGAAATTCTATTATAAGATTTGAAGTTTATAAAAATAAAAGTACAGATGAAGATGATGACAGTGTATCTAAGAATATGGTACCATTTCAAATAGCATATGCGGTATCTATTCACAAAGCACAAGGTTTAGAGTATGATTCAGTAAAAATCATTATAACAGATGATATTGATGAACTGATAACACATAGTATCTTTTATACTGCCATAACAAGGGCAAGAGAAAAATTGAAAATTTATTGGACACAATCTGTTGAAAAGAAGGTTTTAGATAGAATAAAACCTAAAAATAATCATCAGGATATTTCTTTATTGAAACAAGAGTTGCTGTTAAGAAAATAAATTTGTACCAAAAATAAGATAAGTGTTGGAGATATTTTTCGAAGAAATATTGTACATTGTCTTATGTGGGAGACCTAATACCAAATGGGTACATTGATACCTATATGATACCTAAATTTTTGAAAACATAAAATAATTGTGATAAAAGGCGGAACAATCACCATTAAAAGCTCTAGAAATCAAGCCTTCACAGGGATAATAAGTTTCTCTGCGGGGAGTTTGAGTAGTAGCCACAAGTCTTGGAATTCGCTAAACAAGCGGATTCCAGGACTTTTTCTTTTGCTCTGCTACTATTTTGCTACTAATAGCAACTACTCTATATCACATCGTTTTTGTGGCAAATTAGTGTAGGTTTGTGTTAAATTATCTTTCTTTGAGGCATCTGTATGATTTTGGCAGATGTCTTTTTCTGTTAATGGTGCTGGACCATATGGAAGATTTACTGCTATAGCATTTGTTGTGGAAGTATCGGTATCAGATACTTTTGTATGGTTGTAAGGTATTCCGGCTGCTTCAAGTAATGGATTTCCATCTGTTGGTTCTGGTGTTGGTGTAACACTTGCAGCGGCAAGCTGTTCCAGATTGTTCACAAGCTCCTGTTGTTTATGTGGAAACAGATGGGAGTATGTGTTCAGCGTTGTGGATACTTTCTCGTGTCCAAGCCTGTCTGCGAGGATTAATGCATCACAGCCCTGATTAATAAGTAATCTGGCGTGCGAATGCCTGATATCGTGGATTCGTATCTTTTTCACACCTGTGTTTTTGCAGCCCCTTATCATTTCGTGAGAGAGATATGATTTTGTTATAGGGAAAAGTCTTTCATCAGGAGTAATCATATATCTGGTTGAGATAAATTCCCTTAGCTCATCACAGAGAAAGTCTGGAATCGGAACCTTTCGTTTACTCTTTCTCGTTTTGGGAGTTGTGATGACATCCTTGCCCTGAAGCCTCTGGTATATAGTGGCTCAGTTGTCAAGACAAAAATCTAAGATTTTTATAATGAACTGATATTGTGGATAAGTTACAAGGAACATGGGGAGGATAGTGGAACTCTCCCCTGAACCATTCTATGCTAAGTTACATATGGTAACAGCATTGCCGGATAATAGCATTCAGCCGGTGTCTGATGGTCCAGTGCGGAGTGACGCCGCTCAAAGTTGTAGATGTGAATATACTGTCCAATGGCAGCTCTGGCTTCTTTGATGTTATTGTATTGTGTCAGATATGCTTCTTCATACTTGAAGCTACAAAACCAGCGCTCAATCATGATATTGTCCGCCCAGCAGCTTTTTCTATCCATGTTTTGGCGGATGCCGTTTTCTTTTACGAAATCAATGTATTGCTGACTTGTAAACTGACATCCTTGGTCAGAATTCAGTATCTGTGTTTTTGCCACCTTAAATGCTTTTTTCAAAGCATTGATGACCGTTCTGGTATCAAGCGTATCATCAACTTCCCAGCCGACAATACAGCGGCTGTGCCAGTCGATAACAGCTGTCAGATATAAAAAGCCACGCTTGATCGGAATATATGTAATATCAATAGACCATGCCTGATTTGGCTTGTCTATGACGGCATTTCTAAGGAGATAAGGACATACCTTAGCCTGTTGCATCCGTTTGGAAAGATTCATCTTCGGATAGATTGGATAAATATCCATTTCATTCATGTAACGTCTGGTCTTGCGTCGACCGACATGATACCCATGTGCTTTCAGCTGTGCGGACATCTGTCTTGCACCCCATGCCGGGTTATCAGTATGAAGATGATCAATAATCTCTTTGCAGGCAAGTTCGGTTTCTGATACGGGCATCCCCTTGTAGTGAATGCTTGTACGGTTAATATCAAGCAACTTTGCTCCGACAGAAACGGGTAATTCCTTAGTCGTCAAAAGGTTTTGGACTAAATTTACTCTCGTAGTCAGGTCCACAAATTTCTTCAGATTTTTTTGAGCCAGTCAACCTGCATGGTTAACTGACCGACCTTTTTGGCATACTCCGATTTTTCCTTGCGTTCTTCGGCAAGCTTTTCTTTAAGGTTTTCCTCATGTTTGTCGTCAAATACGATTGACGCATTGTCGAGGAATTCGTTATTCCAATTTCGGAGCAGATTTGGCTGAATATTATTTTCAACTGCCAGGGTATTGAGATCCTTCCTACCCTTTAACAGTTCGATAACAAGGTCTGATTTGAATTTTGCACTAAAATTTCTTCTTTGTCTGGACATGATTTTGAATCCTCTTTTCATACTGATTGTAGTATATCAGATTCATTAAAATCTGTCCGAAAAAGTGTCTTGATTTATGAGACCATTATATCTTTTGGTGATTATGAAGAATGTATGTTTGATGAAGTTGTATCTGATAAAAGATGTAAAATGCTTGATAATATCACAGATAAAGCTTTAATGCTGGTGTCATATGCAATCATGAGGAATAAGAGGGCTGGATATCAGGGAAATATCCTATATAGTAAGTGGGCATAGAGGACATTGTGAGAATGAATAAGTATTGAGATGGCGATGGTAACACGTTGAAAATGTTTGGATTAACACTTTAAAAATATTAAATAATAAGTAGATCAATAAATTTAATATACACAATAGGAAATAATACACACATCGTATGTTGAGGTTTACAAAATAATACAAAAACGTATATTTCAATACATTATATGTTGGGGTTTAAATATAATAATATCACATTTAAGTATGTAGCTAATATTATATACGAGTTTATCATTAATTAACAACAAGAATTTAAAATTTTTAAAAGTTTTTTGAAAACATATTGCAATTTTATTTATAAAGCAGTAGTATAATTAATACAAAAACGTATTGAAACGAAAAGAGGTGAAACAATGAACATCAAGGTATATGAATTAAAAATTAAATTATATACTCTTAAAGATATACCAGTTGACGATATGTTATCAATAGAATCAGATTACATAGATTCAGCACTGGCATTGAGTGATGAGTGGCTGACATACCACGAGAACACAGGGTATAAGATGTATACTTACAATGGCTTATATCCTCTTGAGCGTTCTGGTATATATAAGAAAGACAGCATATACACGATGACAATAAGAACAGTTAAATATGAACTGGCATCTTATATGTCCAAGGTGCTTGCTAATCATTATACAGAAACATTAAAAGGTTTGACAGTTGAGAAAAGAATTATTCCAAAGAGATTTATTGAGGAGATATATACCCTGACACCGGTGATCCAGAAGAATGATACTGGCTACTGGAAGGATAATTACTCAGTAGAGCAGTATGAGCAGAGACTTTTTATAAATGCTGTTAAAAAATATAATGCATTTACTAATAGTAAGCTAGATGAAGATTTTGATTTATATACATCAATACAGTTCCTTAATAAGAAGCCGGTGAAGTTTAGGTATAAAGGCATTACACTTCTTGGTGATAAGTTTGACCTTAAGATAGCCGATAATAAAAAGGCTCAGGAATTAGCATATTTTCTGATTGGAACAGGGATTTGCGAAATGAATTCCAGAGGAGCTGGATATTGTAATTATAAATATATATAATTGCGTATCATTTATAGTTGTATATTTATATTACAAAATATTAAGATGATGGAGGTGGATATGTTTGTTAAAAGATTGCATTGAAATATTTGCCAGGGAGCTTGAAAAAACCGAAAAGCAATTTGGAAATCGGGAAAAATTTATATTAGATAGCTATATTCCGGCAGATGGTGATTATATTGTTGTGCAGAAGGATGGAACGTTAAAGAGCAGGTCATTTAAGCTTGATAAGAAGACAAGAACATTAAACGGTATGATAAGCGGTAGTCAATTAGATGATGACATTAAGTTTTATGATTACCATAGCAGACTGGTAAGTATGGACAAACCACAGGATCCGAAAAAAGTAATACATTCCAATAGTTATTTGTCGTTCTGGGTGAAGCAGGATAGTCTGGATAATGGAAAGCTTGATATGCAGGCGATTGACAGATATTATGATGTATTAAAAAATCCAAGAGCAAAGTACAAAAATGTTCAGGATGCGAAAATGTATGATTATATAGCTGAAAAGGTAGGCGATGTTAATCAGGAAAAGCTGGAATATTCAAGAAACTGGATAAAACAGAATATATTTAAGCTTAAAGATATGGGGATAGAGTTAACAGGTAAGAAATATCTTAAGATATTTTTTGAAGATGATAAAGAACTGTATGTTAGGGAAGAACAACGTTATCTGATGACTAAAATTTATAATAAGAATGATTACAATATCGAGATTGATGGGCAGATACTAGGTCTTCCTAATGATAATCTTGCATTGAACTCAAAGAAACCATATATGGAACACAAGACACGAAAGAAAACAGTTCCATACTTGCTGTCTCCCCAAAGTGCAGCTGTTCAGAGAATGTTTTTTGATTATCTTATGAACGAAGCTAATAAAGGTAATACAAATTTGTTTTTTGATAATTCAGTTCTTCATAGCAAGTATAACAAAAGTGGAATTACAGCTTTGAAAAATGGAGAATTTATTGAAGGGGATTTCTCAGGGTACTTTTTACAAATTCAAAAAGGTAAGGAAATAGCGATAGAACATCAGGATACTATAGCTGATTATAAGTATAATCTTTATAAACCATTTGTATATTCTAATGTTTTGGAAGATGATGTTACAGATGAACAATATAGGAAATATGGTAATAAGAAAGAATTACTTGCTGTAATTAATGAAGTATTATTTTCTAAGTGGTTGTCGGGCAATTTCTTTTCGGATGAAGAGCAAATTAAAAAAATAAATATAGATAGTATTTTAAAGAAAAATATATTTTTATCAAGGAATGCTATATTTGCGTGGCTTTATAAGGGTCAGAGTAAGGATATACAAAGAGTTCTACATTTAGTAAGTATGAATATTATTAAGAGTTCAATTACTAATGGTTATATGGGAAAAGCGGTTAAGCAGTTTAATCTGATGAAATCATTAGATATGTATTTGGGAGGGAATGATATGAAAGACAGATATATTGATATAAGAAATAGTCTTAGTAGAAAGATTAATGCGGATGAATATAGTCAGATAGAAAGTGAAAGCGAATATTATTATGCTGTTGGTCAGCTCGTAAGGTATTATATTTCATTAAGTAAAGCAAAAGATAAAAATCATTCGTTAGCCAATCCATTTTTTAATGCTTCCAATGATAGTGTAATAAAAAATAGACTGGAACAGTTTTTTAAAAAATATAATTATGCAATAAAAGATAATTATAAAAGATTTGATAAGCTGTATACAATGATTATTTCTGCTGTACCAGATGGAAAAGTTAGAAGTGAAGATATAATAGCGGGATATATAAGTAATAATCTTATATACGAGTCAAAGAAGTCAGAAGAGAACAATTAGTGTGAAAAATATATTTTTCATACGCAGAATTTGTGCCTTAGTGCACTTGGCACAAATTTGTTATGTATAAAAAATGCGCACAGAAAAGAGGATTAATATGGATAAGAGAGTATATGGAGTTATAGGAATTTCTTCAATTATGGCTAATTGGAATGCAGATTTTACAGGCTATCCAAAGAGTATGCAGAATGGAGATGTGTACGGAAGTGATAAAGCTTTAAAGTATCCTATGAAGAAAATGTGGAACGATGAGGGAAAGAAAGTATTATATATTAAGTCTATGAAATTTTCCAAGGATGGAGCACTTGTACCAAATTCATTAAAAGAGCGTTATGAAGAATTATTTAATGTTGAAGATTTGAAAGAGTGTAATAATTCTAAAGAAGTTCTTACCAATCTTATGTCTGCTGTAGATGTTAAGAATTTTGGAGCAACATTTGCGGAAGCAAAGAATAACTTTTCGATAACAGGAGCAGTTCAGTTTGGACAAGGCTTTAATAAATATAAGGAAACAAATGCAGAAGAACAGCAGATACTTTCTCCATTCAGAGATGCAAGTAAAGACAGCGAGAAAAATGAAGAGGCAAAGAATTCAACATTAGGAACAAAAATTACAAGCGATGAAGCACATTATTTTTATCCATTTGTAATTAACCCACTTGCATATAAGGAACTGGTAAGTCTTGGAGTTACAGACGGATATACAGAGGAAGATTATGAGAACTTTAAAAGAACTGCTTTAGTAAGTGCAACAGCTTATGCAACTAATGCTAAAGAAGGCTGCGAGAATGAATTTGCAATATTTGTAGAGACAGAGATAGATACATATCTTCCTAACTTATCTGAGTACATAAGCTTTGAAAAAGGTGATAAACTTAATACAATAGATATAAGTGGAGTTGCAGAAATACTTAATAATATCGGAGATAGAATAAAGGACGTTGAAGTTTACTTTAATCCACATACAACTAAGATTGTATCTGGAATTAAAGGGGAGAAGCTTTATGATATTATTACACAAAAAGAGGTGTAATGTATGGAGGCTGTTAAATTTACATTAAGTGGCAGAAATGCCTTTTTTAAGAAACCGGAAGTTAATGCCTATTATTATTTTACATATAGCCATATACATAAGGTTGCTTTGTTAGGAATATTTGGTGCAATATTAGGGTATGGTGGGTACGCACAGAAAGAATGGAAAAAGGAAAAGAAGGGGCAACCTATAGAAGTTGATTATCCTGAATTCTATGAAAAATTAAGACATATAAAAGTGTCAGTTGTGCCTAAAAATGAACGTGGATATATACCTAAGAAAGTCCAGATATTTAATAATTCAGTAGGTTATGCAAGTGCTGAACAGGGCGGTAATCTTATTATAAAAGAGCAATGGTTAGAAAATCCAGTGTGGGATATATATGTACTGATTGACTGTGAAGAAGCCGAGAAACTGGCTGGATTTTTACAACAAGGAAAGTGCGTTTATTTTCCTTATCTTGGTAAAAACGATCATCCAGCAGATATTACAAATGTAGAAAAAGTTGTTGTTGAGGAAACAATATTAAAAGAAACAGTTATATCTAGTATGTTTTTAAAGGAAACGGGCAGTTTAATTATGCCTGATGATGAAGATGATATAGAAGTGTTTAAATATGCTGAAAAATTGCCAGTTGCTCTTGATGGATACACTAACTTATATGAATATGCAGATCTTTGTTATACTAATATGTTAGTGGATATAAATGATGATAAGTTATATAAGCTTTATAAAACAGAAGGTAAGGTTTTGGAGTTTTACTAATAATTATATTAATGATGTCACATCAGGCAATGGGAATTTATTGTAAGTTCATTTTGTCTGATGTGGCATTTTTAATTAATTATGTAAGTGAGAGAAAGGGGAAACATAGATAAGTATGAGTAAAGAATGCGACGGGAAAATGTTGTTTAATATAAAAAGTTTAATGCTGCCGTTAGACAGTATTACAGAATTTGGTAATGAATGTTATGCACATCTATCACAAGATGGAAAACAAAAAGAAACTTTAATAGAGCATACAGAGCGTTGTCAGAAGTATTGGTTTAATATTGTTGAAGCTAAACATATTGAAACAGTATTTATAAAGTTTGAGCAGTTGTATCTGGGTGATATTACCAATGAAGCCAGACATATATTTGAGTTGATGTCGGTTAATGTTGTAACTTTACACGATGTTGGAAAGATAAATCCTTTATTTCAGAAGCTGAAAATGAAGAATAACTGGAAAACGGAATATGCACCTGAAAGTATATCGAGCAGACATTCTATTGTATCGGCAATTTTTTATCTTGATTATTTTCTGGGTATTATCAATACAGCCAAGGCTGATGGTAGAATTAACAGGGATGAGACTGATGTGCTGAAAGACTTTGCATATATCTATTCTTATATTATTTCAAGGCATCATAGTGATATGAATAGTTTGGAATATTTTTTTGATGGATTAACCGGTAAAAATAAGCAAAATGATAATTCAGGAAAAGATGCATATGAATGGTGTGAAATGTTTAAACAGGAGTTATACAAAGAACCGGTTGCAAAGCTTAGAAAACGTGATGAATGGCTTAATAGAATGGTATGTCAAAGTAATGAAAAGAATATTTATTTGTATGCATGGACAAGGCTTTTATATTCTTTATTAGTGGCAGCAGATTATTATGCAACATCAGAATTTATGAATGGATATGAAAATAATGATTATGGAAATGTTAATAATATTGATAACATAATAAATGAATATGAAAATAACGATGTACAGAAAAGCATACATAGTTATGAGAAAAATATTAAAAGATTGGATGAAGAGCAGTTTGCTAAAGTAAATAAAGACACTGTTCTTGGAAATATTAAGGGAATAAATGTACTGCGGACAGAAATGTTTCTTGAAACAGAATATAATTTGAAAAACAATATAGACAGTAAGATATTTTATCTTGAAGCTCCAACTGGAAGTGGAAAGAGTAATACTGCATTTAATTTAAGTTTTCAATTATTGAAAAAATCAGACTATTGCAAAAAGATTTTTTATGTATATCCATTTAATACTTTAGTTGAACAGAATATGAATTCTATGGAGAAGATATTTGGACAAAATGAGGATATTATGTCAAATATAGCTGTAGTAAACTCAATTACTCCATATAAAGTAAAGAATAATTCAAATATAAATCGATATAAGGATGAGAAATATGCCATAGCAGATTATCAAAAAATATTATTGGATAGACAATTTTTAAATTATCCTATAGTGCTATCAACTCATATTACTTTATTTGATACAATGTTTGGCAGGTCTAAAGATAGTACATTTGGATTTCATCAGTTATGTCATTCAGTTATTGTTTTAGATGAAATTCAAAGTTACAACAATAACAAATGGGGAGCAATGATAAATTTTCTAAAGGCATATGCACAGCTATTAGATATAAAAATAATTATAATGTCAGCAACTCTGCCTAATCTTGAATTACTTACCAATAATAATGCCAAAGCTGTCAGATTGATAAATAACAGAGAAAAATATTTTAACCACAGAATGTTTGCCAATAGGGTGAAAGTTAATTATGAACTTCTTAACAGAAAAATAGGAATTGCTGAGCTGGAAGAACACATTTTGCAACATAAAAATAAGAGGATACTTATAGAATTTATAAGAAAATCAAGTGCAGAAGAATTTTATGCACATATAAGTGAAAGTGCAGAATGTCCGGTCCGGTTAATAACAGGCGATAGCAGCATACAGGAACGTAAAGATATAATTGCTGACATTGAAAATATGCAGGAAGTCATTCTTGTTGCAACACAGGTTATTGAAGCAGGTGTAGATATAGATATGGATATAGGATATAAAGATATATCAAGACTTGACAGCGAGGAGCAGTTTATAGGGCGAATTAACAGGTCGTGCAGGAAAGATGGAGTTGTATATTTCTTTAATATGGATGATGCCAAAGGAATATATCGTGGAGATGTCCGCGTGGATACGGATAATACTTTAATGAATGAAGAAATAAGAGAATTACTTAATTCTAAAGATTTTTATGATTATTATGAAAAGTATGTAATACCAGTTTTAAAAAATGCTCAGGGACAATGTAACGATAATAATATAGATGAATTTATCAGAAAAGAAGTAGGAAAGCTGGATTTTAATAAAGTTGCAGATAAAATGAAGCTCATAGATGATAACAGACAGATGTATTTGATATATTTTTCAAGAAATATTATTGATAAAAATAATCCTGAGAATGTTATAGATGGTAAAAGGATATGGGAAGAATATAAAGAACTTTTGCAGGATAATCAACTGTCTTATCAGGAAAAGACAGTTAAACTGCATAATATCAGAAGTGAAATGAATATGTTTATGTATCAGTTTAAAATAGAATTATATAATGAAAAGCATAAACCAGTTGTTGAATATCTGGAGTGGGATGAGCAGATAGGAGATATTTTTTATGTGGAAAATGGTGAAGATTATTATGATGAAAATGGGGCGTTAAATAAAGACTTATTCAGGGATAATGAAGATTTATTCATATAAGGAGGTAGTAAAAAATCAGATTAATATCGGATTTTTTATACATATAATTTGTGGCTGTATACACTTGACACGAACTCAATAGACGAAAAATGTGCACGTGAATAATCCGGCCTCCGTGTCCCTGCTGTCCGTGGATAGGAAACCGCAAAGCCGTCTGCCACGAGTTGAGTATAGTCTTTCTGAACGTGGGAAATCCTTAGAACCTGTATTAGATGCTTTCTGTCTTTGGGGACAAGAACACCGCACATAGTCAGAAGTGCATCTGACAGGTTATAAGGTGTAACCCAAAAGTACCAGATTACAAACACCAGAAGGGATATGATAAGCACAACAGGAATAAATATTGAAGCAATACGGTCTACAATATTCTGCAGGGGTGCACGTGAGCTTTGTGCAGCCTGTACCATATCAATCATCTGTTGCAAGGTGGTATTCCTTCCGGTATGTGTTATTTTCATATAAATGCTTTCGTTTCTGTTTAGTGAGCCGCCGTTCAGATGTTCGCCTCTGCCTTTTTGTACGGGTTCACTTTCTCCGGTCAGCATGGATTCATCCACATAGCATGTATCATCCAACAATATGCCGTCAGCAGGTATGCGCATACCGGCTTCTATTTTTACAATGTCATCAGGTCTCAGGGCATCGGATGGAATCTTAATTTCCTGTCCGTCTCTGACACACAGTGCTTCCTGTGGAATCAGGTGAACCAGTCCTCTGATGGATTGTGAAGTCTGACCTTTTGCAATGATTTCTAAATATTTACCAAAGAAAATCAGACTCATAAGAACCCCATCACAAAGATAATACAGTTTTATATTATCGTGCACAGTAAAAGTCAGGACAGTACTGTAAATATAGATAATACTGGTGGAAAGCGTTATCAGAAAATCCATGTTTAACTGTTTTGAGTAAATAGCACGAAGACAACGCTGGTAGAAATATCTGCCTGGACCAAACTGCAATACAGTTGCTAATACAAACTGAATCCATGGTGCAGGACTCCAGAAAATTGGTGTGGCAAGTATCACTGACAGGAAAAGACGTCGAAGCATGGAAAGCTGGTCTGACTGCTCCAGTTCTTCTTCGCCGCTGTTCCATTCATTCACAGATAATGTGGCAGGAGAGACTGCCTGCTGTAAATCCTCGCGGGTAATTCCTATAGGATATAGTGACAATAGGAATGTATGGTCTGATTCGGATACAGTTACAGATGCAATACCAGGCAGAGCTGACAGCTTCTCCTTTATTTCAGTAATGTTTACATTTGCGTTGCAGGAGAGCACTACATGTTCCATTGGAATCGCAAAACCGGCACGTTTTATCGCATGCTCTGTCTGTGAAATATCAAAAAATGTTTCATCTATTGTAAGGCTGGCTTTGCCGGATGTGTAGCTGACTTCTGCATCCAGCACACCATTTTGTTTTAGCAGAATTCGTTTCAGCTCAGGAGCACAGGCAGTACAGTCCATGCCAAAGATGCGTAAAGTTAATGGCTTCATGCGTTGTTACTTTCCTTTTTAAGTTTAAGATATTGGCGGAATGCTACAAAGGAGCTTGGAAGACACAGTACCGGTACTTCAAATAAGAATATCCAGCTGATCCAGTCTACACCCTGATAGTAGACACCCTGCCATATTACACCTTTTATCAGTTCAAAATAGGAAAAATTCCATACACCCCAGAGACCGGGAAAAGCACCGCACAGATGAATAATCAGAAAACCGGCGGTAGTGAATACTCCTGTAAATGCAGTTACAAGAGTAGCACTTGCGCGTTTTAGTTTTGTGAGAAATATAGAAACAGCTGGAAGAATATACACAACCAGATTTAATACCAGCAGAGACACCGGAATACTGTAACCCCAGTTAAATGCCTGACGAAGATGGTCGCCGTCATGCATAAGCACGGAAGCAAGGATAATGATGCAGCAGCACATAAGGGTTTTTGATGCATTGTTGTTTAATTTCTGACTTATAGTGATTATGCCAAGGCTTATATGAATGAGCATTGCAGACATTGGTTTGAGGCGCATAGTGCGGATGATTTTTCATCACCATTAGAATGCATGAATGCTTTTATGAGATATTTTTCAGAAGGTGGTACGGAGGAAAACCGTCCAAAGGCAACACTTCAGACATATGTTCTTGTTAAATATAACGGAGATATGCAAAAAATAATATCCGGTGAATTTGAGTCCTGGAGAAATACAATGTTGGACTGCCTGAAAAAATATATGGTGACTCTGTACAAATGGCGCAGGCAGAGGCGATGATGATTCTTATTACTGGAACCTTCGTATGTAATTATACGGGTGCTTTGACGGGGAATATCAATTCAGAGATTTTATCAGCATTTATACCGTTAATTGAGTTAAAATAAAGGAAAAGGACAGAAAAACAATAAGCCAAAGGATTTTAAGTATTGCAGTGAGTATCAGGATAAGCAGAACTTATTACAGAATATCTGGAAGGGGCGGTGCTGTTAGGAGCGCACCATGCATAGCAATGGTGTTTGTATTGAGCAGTCTGACTAAGAAAATTAATAACAAACTTACACAGCACTTTAGTCAATAACGGGTTAGAGTGCTTTTTAGGCTATCGGGATTGCACCTTTTTATCAGTCGGCCATGATCTCCGAAGGGCCACATAGGATATTAAAAAGTTTGCAAACCAACCTGCTGGTACAGCAAGCCAGACAAATACGATGCCAAAACGCGGTGCACAAATCAAAGCAACCGACAGGCGAATCGCCAGGTTCACCATATTTGCAATAAGGAACGGGCGCATGATTCCAAGACCACGAAGAACCCCATCGGTTGCCATTTTGATTCCCATAA
>ERZ838399.851-NODE-851-length-33943-cov-4.295503_pt1 | contig 33943 bp, 28 predicted proteins | sample MGYA00519683_ERZ838399 | MGnify/ENA primary metagenome ERZ838399 (study PRJEB31850, sample SAMEA3708833) | human gut metagenome | biome: human gut; feature: human-associated habitat; material: faeces | place: China | collected 2014 ...
CTGAACAAGAAGCCTTATCTATTGTTTCCTTCAAGGACTGAGAGGCCGCTTCCCCAGTTAATAAATTAAATCCCAATTAAATTAAATCCCAACGATATTTCCTTCCAGATCCTTCCAGGTGAATTCGCCGCCCTCGCAGATCATATATCCATGAGCAGAACCTTCTTTAGGAATTGATACAGAACCTGGATTCATATAGATAAAATCTCCCATATCTTGATTCGCAGGAATGTGTGTATGACCATTCAGAAGAATATCTCCTTTTTTCAACATCGGAGGATTCTTTGGATTGTGATGATGTCCGTGAGAAGCGAAGATGGTGCGCCCGTCAATTTCAAGGAAGCAGTAGTCGGCAAGAATCGGGAATTCCAGTACCATCTGGTCTACTTCCGTGTCGCAGTTACCGCGGACACAGAGCAGCTCCTGTTTCATAGGATTTAACATGGCAATGACTTCCTTTGGATTGTAATCTTTTGGCAGGTCATTGCGTGGACCGTGATAAAGGATGTCTCCGAGAAGAAGAAGACGGTCAGCACCTTCACGTTTGTAAGCGTCAAGCATTTTACGGCAGTAGTAAGCGGAGCCGTGGATATCGGATGCAATCATTAATTTCATATGTATGTACCTCACTTTGATATGATATAAATTAGTTGTTATTAGAACATCTAGAAGAATTTTAACATAAATTCAAAGAAAAAATATAACAAAATTAAGAACATTATATTGTCGACATTCGCCAATATACATTTGGCAAAGGATGATTTACAATAAGAATATGAAATGCAGAAAGCGAGGAAGTAAATGGTAAAAGATATCGTTGGTATGTTTGCAAAATAAACAGGGATTTCTTTGGCAGTTGGTGCTTGTTTGCAATGACGATCTGCTGTATTATGAGGAAGTACAGTAAAGGACCGTTTACATTTGTCAGACAGGAACGGAACAAAACGGAAGATGAAGAGGAATATAATGGAAACAAATATCATATCAGAACTGACAACATTTATAGAACATGCACCGACAGCATTTCATGCGGTTGCAGAATTAAAAGAGATCCTGAAGCAGGAAGGATTCGAAGAATTAAAAGAGTCAGAAAAGTGGAAGATCAAACCTGGGAAAAGATACTATGTAACAAGAAATAATTCCAGTATCATTGCAGTAAAAGCCGGAAAAGAACTGGACAACTACAGTTTCCATGTGACAGCATCACACAGTGATTCGCCGGCATTTAAACTGAAAGAGAATGCGGAGATTGAGGTCGCAAAGAAATATACGGTACTGAATACCGAAGGTTACGGCGGTATGATCTGCCAGACATGGTTCGATAGACCATTGTCACTGGCCGGAAGAGTTATGGTTAAGAATGGGGAAAGAATCGAAACCAGACTTGTGAAGGTGGACAGAGATCTTCTCATGATCCCGAGTCTTGCAATTCATATGGACCGGAAAGTGAATGAAGGAAGAGCTGTTAATAAACAGATTGATATGTTACCGATATTATCGGGAAGCGTGAAAAAACAAGGAGAGGTAAGATCCTTAGTTGCAGAAGAACTGGGATTAAAAGATACGGATATCTATGGCATGGATCTGTTCTTGTATAACCGTATGGGAGCGGTCAGATGGGGAAGTGACCGTGAATTTATCGGATGTCCGAGACTGGATGATCTGCAGTGTGCATTTACATCCATGAAGGGATTCCTGGCGGCAGAAAACAATCAGAATATCAACATCTATGCATGTTTTGATAACGAAGAAGTAGGATCAGGAACGAAGCAGGGAGCCGCATCTACATTTCTTTATGATGTATTGTGGCGTGTGAATAAAGCACTAGGAAAGGGCGAAGAAGAATTCTACCGTGCAGTAGCAGGAAGTTTTATGCTCAGCTGTGACAATGCCCATGCGGTGCACCCGAATTACAGGCAGAAGACGGATGCGACGAACTGCGTCTATATGAATGACGGTATTGTGATCAAATCCCATGCGGGGCAGAAGTATACGAGTGATGCAGTCAGTGTGGCGGTATTCAGGATGATTTGCGAAAAAGCAGGCGTACCATTACAGTATTTTTCTAATCGTTCGGATGAAGCGGGGGGAAGTACATTGGGGAATATTGCAATGACGCAGGTGTCCATGAATACAGTTGATATCGGGTTACCGCAGCTTGCCATGCATTCGGCGTATGAGACGGCCGGTGTAAAGGACACGGAGTATATGGTAAAAGCGGTAGCGACATTTTATGCATCGCATATCCAGGCTGATTCGGATGGAAATTATCAGATTTACTAGTATTTAGAAAAATAAGACGGGATAACAGAAGTTATGACAGAATTAGGATACAAGACATTACGTGAAAGTATTGTAGATATTATAAGAAAACGGATCATTAACAGGGAATTGCAGCCGGGACAGAAGATTGTCGAACAGGAACTCGCAAAGGAATTCAAGACCAGCCGTGCACCGATCAGAGAGGCACTACGCGAACTGGAGAATGAAGGCCTGGTAGAATATGTAAGAAATGCCGGATGTTCCGTGAAAGAGATCACATTTGAAGAATCATTTGAAATCTATCTGATGCGTGCGAATTATGAGATTATGGCGGTGCGTCTTCTGGGAGGAAAGATACCGGAAGAAACCCTGCAGGAGATGGAAGAAATACTGGAACGCATGAAGAGTCTGAATGTGGATGAATATGATCAGCTGTTTTCATATGATAATAAGTTTCACAGCTGTTTGATCAGAATGACCGGAATGAAAAGTCTGTATAAGGCATGGAAAAGTCTGAATTATGGGAATATCGTGACAGGTTATAATCTGGCATCGGACAAAAAAGCAGTGATCAAACGGCAATATCCGATACATAAAGAACTGCTGGAAGCATGCAAAAGCAGGAAGAAAGAAGAAATCTGCAGGGTATTGTCGGATCATTATATGGGTACGATCCACAGACTTTTGAAAGAGCAGGGAATGACGGAAGCAGACACGAAGTTTTCACTGGACTTTCTGATTTCATAAAGAAGTCATAGTGGGATTTTGGAGAGCATGATTCCGGGAAAATGAATGATGGATGAAAAAGACAAATGTTGTGCATAAAATACAAAAATAGATATAAAATATAAATAATATATTGAAAAACGCACAAAAATATGCTATATTACATTCAAGTATTGACGATTGTCGACAAAAATTATTTCTAATCACGGCAGCAACCCGGAAATTAAACCGTCTGGTTGAAGGAGAAGAATAGAAAAATATATCATCTGAAGCAGTTACCGGAAGGAAGTAAGCAAAATGAGTCTTTGGAAATATAAATATTTTTTAGATGTAGTGGAACTAAAGAGTTTTACAAAAGCAGGAGCGAGAAATTATGTGACGCAGACGGCAGTGAGCCAGCAGATCGCGTCTCTTGAAAAGATGGCGGGAGGCACGTTGCTGGAGAGAGGCAATGGTGAGATCTGCCTGACAGAGTTAGGTGAGATTGTCTATGAGCATGCCAGAGAGATGGTGCTGATACATGAGCGGATGCTGAATGAGATAGAAAGATACAAAGAAAGCAGCGTGCTCCGTATCGGAATCGACAGTTCGATTAATAAATTATTCTGGGCAAAGATGCAGAAGATGATTAATGATAAGCATTCCGAAAAAGACTTCCGTTTCAGTAAACTGGATTCCTACATAGGCAGCCGGATGCTGAGAGAAAATACATTGGATATTTATATTGGATACGGACTGAATGATTTGGAGCAGCCGGATGAAATAGGAGAAAAGCCGCTGATATCCAGCCGGATCGGGGCATATATCGGACATGAATCATCGATAAATGAGCATCCGGAGTTTAAAGCAAAGGATCTTGAGCGTTATGTCAGATATGGAACAAAGTCATATTTATGCAGTGTAATGAATGGACAAAAGAATGATCCACAGTTGCTTACACAAGGAATAGAATTAGTTGACAATGTGGATACCATGAAATTAAAGGTAGAATTTAACGATGGATATGCACTGGCAGACAGTCGGTATTTCTCTTATTATGATGGAGATATGCTTCTGCTTCCGGGATATGACGGAGAGTGCGTGATCAAAGCATTCTACAGAAAAAAAAGAAACAAAAAGAAAATAAAAGAGATTCTGGAAGAACTTCAGAATGTAGTGAAATCATAAGAAAAAGTTATCGACTGTGAAAGCGGCCGGTAATTTTTTTGCGCATACCTAAATATACAAGAGAAGTTTCTGGTGGTAAATTCTCTGCATTTTGAGCTGAAAGATTGTATTTTATAAATATGACATAATATGGAATAGTACATAAGCTTTGCTTATAGGTTATACCTTTTTCTCGTTGGATATATTGTATGAACAGAGATACAATTTTTCGTAGAAAGACTGCGAGATACAAAGGAGGAGAGAAAAGATGCAGCGAAAAAATATGTGGAAAGAATACACAGAAGATCAGCAGAAAGAATTAGAAGAGCTGAGTGTCCGCTATAAGGAATGTCTGGATATCGGAAAGACAGAGCGTGAATGTGTAAAGCTTGGAAAGAAAATGGCTGATACGTGGGGATATCAGAATCTGGAAGAGTGCATTTCCAAGGGGATTACATTAAAAGCTGGGGATAAGGTATATGCAGACTGCATGGGGAAAGCATTTGTTATGTTCCAGCTCGGCAAGAAACCGTTAGAAGAAGGTATGAATATTCTTGGAGCACATATCGATTCACCAAGAATAGATGTAAAGCAGAATCCGTTATACGAAGACAGTGATATGGCATATCTGGATACGCATTACTATGGTGGGATCAAGAAATATCAGTGGGTTACGATTCCGCTTGCGATCCATGGAACGATTGCAAAAAAAGACGGAACAGTGCGGGACATTATTATTGGGGAAAAGGAAGATGATCCGGTACTTGTGATTTCAGATCTTCTGATCCATCTGTCACAGCAGCAGATTGAGAAGAAGGCGGGCGTGGTAGTCGAAGGAGAAGGATTGGATATCCTCGTTGCAACAAAGCCGCTTACAGGCGATGCAGAATTGGAGAAAGAAGAAAAAGAGCTGGTAAAGGCAGCGGTTGTTCAGTTCTTAAAAGAGAATCTTGATATGGAAGAGGAAGATTTCCTCTCAGCAGAACTGGAGATCGTGCCGGCAGGAAAGGCGAGAGACTGCGGACTGGACAGAAGCATGGTGATCGGATACGGACAGGACGACAGGGTCTGTGCATTTACTTCGCTTTTTGCAATGCTGGAAACAGAGAATCCGGAAAGAACAAGCTGTTGTATTCTGGTAGATAAAGAAGAGATCGGAAGCGTTGGTGCAACCGGAATGCATTCCAGATTTTTTGAAGATTATGTGGCAGAACTGATGGCACTTACCGAAGATGGTAATCCATTAAAAGTCAGAAGAGCACTGAGAAATTCTTATATGCTTTCTTCTGATGTAAGCGCAGCATTTGATCCATTGTATGCCGATGCATTTGAGAAAAAGAATACCGCATACTTTGGAAGAGGTCTGGTATTTAACAAATTTACCGGAAGCCGCGGAAAGAATAACAGTAACGATGCCAATGCGGAATATATCGCAAAAGTACGTCAGGTATTAGACAATAATGAAGTCGGATTCCAGACTGCGGAGATGGGTAGAGTCGATCTTGGAGGCGGCGGAACCATCGCATATATCATGGCAAATTATGGTATGAATGTTATTGACAGTGGTGTTGCTGTGCTTTCCATGCATGCACCGTATGAGGTGACAAGTAAGGCTGATATTTATGAAGCTTACAGAGGATATAAAGCATTCTTGAAAGATATAAAATAAGACAGAGAAGGATATATGTACAAAATAAGGAAGAAGAAATAAAAGTACATAAAAAGTAAGGACTAAATTTAGAAAAAAGTGAGGAAAAGAATATGGAGACAAAAAAGAAGGGCTTCCCGGTAGCGTTCTGGGTATGTTCCTGCTCAGAGATTTTTGAACGTCTGGCGTATTACCTTGGACGTTCGCTGATTTTGATTTTTGTAACTGCTTCGGTGGCAACCGGAGGACTCGGACTTTCAGATACGGTGGCTGCCAACATGCAGTCGAACCTGACCGCATTTTCTTATCTGCTTCCACTGTTTGGGGCAGTGATCGTAGATAAGTATATCGGGGCAAGATACACGACACCGGTTGGTATGTTTATTGCTGCGGCAGGATATTTCACCGGCGGAATCGCAAAGAGTGCCACCGGAGTATATGTGATGATCTTCCTGGTAAGTCTTGGACTTGCATTATTCAAAAATGGAGCGATCATCGGACGTGTTATTACAGACAAATCACAGATGGACCCGGCATTTTCCATGCGTTATACACTGGTAAATGTGGGTGCATTCATCGGAACATTCCTAGTGGGAATCCTGTATAAGGATGTATTTGCAAAAGATGGTGTACTGGGATTCGCACCATGCTTTAAGATGGCAGCACTGATGATGGTTCTCGGAGGACTTTGGTACATCTTCGTATGCTGGAGATTCTTAGGTGACCTTGGAAAGCTTCCATTCAAGAAGACTCTGACAGAAGAAGAAAAAGCTGCAGAGGCAAAGAAAAAAGAAGAAGCAGGAACAAAACAGCCGCTTACAACGATTGAGAAGAAACGTATCGGTGCAATCTTTGTAGCTTCATTATTCTCCATCGTATTCTGGATCTTCTGGTATCTGGGATATATGCCGGTATATTTTTACTGGGCAGAGAATATGGACTGGGTAGTAGCAGGTTATCAGGTACCGTCTACATGGTTTGATGCAGCCAACTCACTGTTCTGTGTTATCCTGGGACCTGTAACAGCAGCGTTATGGAAGAAACTGGCGGCAAGACCACAGGGGGATATGAGTCTGTTCAGAAAGACCGGACTTGGAATTGCAATCATCGGTGTCGGATATCTCTTCTATGCAGCAATTGATATTATGCGCGGTGGGGAAAAGGCAAGCGTGTTATGGCTGATCGTGTTCGCATTCCTTCTGACAATGGGAGAGATGTTCTTCTCACCATTGGGACACTCGTTTATCAGTAAATATTCACCGAGCCGTTATCTGGCTGTCATGATGTCGGTATGGGGATTTGCGACATTTATTGCAGCAAAGAGTTATGGTCCGGTATATGGATTGCTGTTTGGCGGAAAGATTGAATTCAAAGTAGCATGTATCGGAGTTGCGGTTGTATCGTTTGCAGCGGCGCTGATCATGATAGCTCTGGACAAGAAATTATCGGCATTGGTGGACTAACCGCCGGGTGCTGGATAAAAACAATGATAATTGTATAGATATGCCTGAAACAGATTTAGGCATAGACACCCTTCAGAAAAAGATGTACTCCTCTTTGCACAAAAAAGAGGAGTACATCTTTGTGCAGAAATATTGAATTAAGGAAGAATGAAATGAAGATAACAAAAAAAGAATTTATTATGATGCTGGGCGGCATGTTCTTAATGTCGGCAGCTGTATATTATGAAATGATGCCAAATAATCTGGTGCTTGGAAGTCTGTCAGGACTGGTTCTTGTTCTGGTAAAGATCATTCCGTTGCCGGTATCGGCAATTACCTTTGCCTTGAATATGATACTGTTGGTCATCGGGTATATTTTTATCGGCAGGGAGTTCGGTGTAAAGACCGTTCTTGCATCACTTATGCTTCCGATGTATCTGAGGATTTTTGAGATACTGACTCCGCATGTGGAATCCTTGTCTGGGAATATCGTAATCGATCTGGTATGCTTTATGATCGTGGTTGGCGCCGGACAGGCCGTCTTATTTAACATGAATGCATCCAGCGGGGGAATTGATATTGTTGCGAAGTTGATCAATAAATATCTTGGGTTCAAAATAGGACAGAGTATTACGATCATAGGTGTGCTTATATCGCTGACGGCGATCTTTGTATATGATAGGGAGACAATGGTAATAAGTCTTGTTGGTACGTTGATCTACGGTCAGGTATTAGACCGGTTCTGTGATGGATTCCATGTGCGTAAGAAAGTATCCATTCTTTCAAAGGAGCATGAAAAAATTCAGAATTATATCGTAAGGGAATTACGCAGAGGTGCGACGATTTATCCGGCATATGGAGGCCTGGATCATGCAGAGCATATAGAAGTTGTGACGATATTAGAAAAGAATGAATATGGAAAATTATTATCTTTCATCCACGAAACAGATGAACATGCATTTGTGACCGTCAGTACCGTAAATGAAGTAGTCGGAGCATGGAATACAGTGAAGAACAGATAAAAATACATTCCCGGATAACTGAAACATCGACGAAAAAAGAGAAATTGGATTTTTACCGGGAATGTATTTTTATCTATGTACTATTTAAGGATGGCTGATGTTCATATTATTTCTGTTTATATCCGTCAAGGAATGTTCCCATCCGGCGGATCGCATCACTTAAGACATCTGCCTGCGGAAGCATGACGATACGGAAATGATCCGGATCTTTCCAGTCGAATCCACTGCCCGGGACGAGCAGGATATTGGTGGCATCCAGCAGATCATGAGCAAACTGTTTGTCATTTGTGATGTTAAATTTCTTCACGTCCAGTTTCGGGAAGACATAGAATGCAGCGTCATTTTTTACAAATGACAGGCCATTGATCTTCTCGAGTTCACGAACAGTTGCTTCACGCTGTTCATAGATTCTGCCGCCTGGGCGGATCATAGAAGCAGGAGTCTCCATATCATCAAGAGCAGCAGGGATGACAATCTGAGCCATGGTATTGGCACACAGGCGGAGAGAAGTTAACTGAATGATTCCCTGTCTGTAATCTTCGGTCAGTTCTCTTGGACCGCTGATGACCATCCATCCGCAACGGTATCCACACAGACAGTGTGATTTGGACAGACCATTTAATGTAATGACCGGAACATCCTCTGTCAGTGAAGCAAGAGAGATATGCTGCTTACCATCCATAACGAGACGGTCATAGATTTCATCTGCAAAGATCAGAAGTCCGGATTCTCTTGCAATCTGGATGATCTCAAGAAGGAGTTCCTTTGGATAGAGTACACCGGTCGGGTTGTTCGGATTGATGATGACGATTGCTTTTGTCTTCTCTGTGATTTTGGAACGGATATCCTGAATGTCTGGATACCAGTTGGCCTTCTCGTCACAGGTGTAAAAGACCGGTTTACCGTCTTCGAGATATACGGAATTGCCCCAGAGGGAGTAACTAGGAGAAGGAACCAAGACTTCATCTCCATCATTTAATAAAGGTGTTAAAGCGAAAGATACAACTTCACTGACACCGTTACCGATAAATACGTCATCCGGCGTGATTCCTGTAATTCCTTTACTGGTCTCATAGTCACAGATTGCCTGTCTTGCTTGTGGCATTCCTTTGAAGTCACAGTAGCCGACACCATCTTGCATGTGTTCCATCAGTGCATTCTTGATGCTGTCAGGCAGGCCAAAGCCAAAGGTTGCAGGATTTCCGGTATTTAATTTTAATACATCGATGCCCTGTTTCTGGCGTTTCATGGCTTCTACGAATAATGGACCACGGATATCAGAGTGTACTGGTTTCATGCGCTCGGCGCGTAATATTGGTTTCATAATTTTATTCCCCGCTTTGTATCTTATATTTTATCTTTATTCCAATAAAACCCCAAATTCATATTGGAATAATTGTTTCGTCGATATAATGATACGCCCGTGGGGATAGATAATCCAATATCTATAGTGTTATAATAATTATAAGAGTTTGACTATGGCTGTCGTTGGCAAAGGGGATGCAGGTGATAGCAAAATATGAGGGGTTTAGTGTATGTTTACATGGAAAAAATATGTTTATGAAGTATATAAAGAAAGAAGTTTTACCAAAGCGGCACAGAATCTGTACATCAGTCAGCCGTCTTTGAGTGCAAGGATCAAAAAGATTGAAGAGATTATCGGGGAACCGTTATTTGACAGAAGTACAACACCGCTCCAGCTTACAGAGGTTGGAAAAGTATATATCGAGGCAGCGGAGGAGATTACCCAGATCGAACAGCGGGTGGAGAATTACATCAATGACCTGGCGGGTCTGAAGACAGGAAATCTTGCTGTAGGAGCAAGTACGCTGTTCGCCGCATATGTGGTACCGTCTCTGATCACCAAGTTCAATCAGAAATTCCCGGATGTACATATTCAGCTGATCGAGGGGAATACAGCCGAGCTGGAAGAAATGCTGGGCAGTAATGCGCTGGATTTTGTCATTGATAATTATCACTATGACAGTATTCTATATAATAAAGAATTATATTGCGAAGAAAATATATTACTTGCGGTTCCGAAACATTTTTCTGTGAATGAGGGGCTGAAAGAGTATCAGCTTTCTTATGAGAATATCAAGAGTAAAAAGTATCTGAGCCGGAAATATCCGGCAGTTCCGTTAGGGAGATTTGCGGATCTTCCGTTTATTATGCTGACCCAGGGAAATGATACCAGAACCAGAGGAGACAGGCTGTGCCGAAACGTCGGATTTAAGCCCAATATCGTGCTGGAATTCAACCAGCAGTCGACAGCATATATGGCCTCGTCTACGCAGCTTGGAGCAACATTCATCAGTGATATCCTGGTAAGCCAGCTCCCGACATTTGAAAACCTGGTGTATTACAAATTAGATGGAGAAGAAGCGAAGAGAAAAGTCTTCTTTTACTACAAAACACACAAGTACAAAACACGTGTAATGGAAGAATTTATCAGAATGATGCATGAACAAATTTAAAAAAAATGACAATATATAAAAATTAATTGAAATGTAACATAACTTCAGAGAATAGTAAAAAAATTATGCTATAATTATCATACATTAGATAAATCGAATATCGGAAAGTAAATTTCCTGCCAGATAATAAAAAGGGGGCTTTTGATATGACAGAGAATTTAATCAAAGATGTAAAGAAGATCCAGCAGGCACTTATTAATAAAGAATCTGTTGGGGACGAGTTTGAAGAGAAGATGGAAGCCATACATAAATTAGAAGAAGTTGCGGATTATCTGAAGGATGCACTTGGAAGAGGCATTGAATTCTAAAATGGATATAAAAGCATTGATATTCGACATGGATGGTCTGCTGTTTGATTCCGAAAGAATTGTACAGCGTTCATGGGAGATCGCTGGTAATGAACTGGGAATCCAACATATGGGGGAAGTTATCTATCATACACTTGGAATGAACCGCACAGGTCGGAATGAATATTTCCGGAAATATATCAGGGAAGATTTTCCGTTCGAAGAGTTTGGAGAACTGACACGGGATAACTTCTGGAAAATCGTGGATAAAGAAGGTCTTCCTTTGAAAAGCGGTGCAAAAGAACTGCTGGCATACGGAAAAGCACAGGGGTATAAGATGGCGGTAGCGACATCTTCGAGCAGAGAGTATGCCATGAGGAATCTGATCCGAATTGGAATAGATGCATATTTTGACAGTGTGATCTGCGGAGATATGGTAAAGAAAGCCAAGCCGGATCCGGAGATATATCAGAAAGCAAGTGAAAGTCTGGGAATACAGCCGGAAAACTGTATGGCTTTTGAAGACGCTCCGGGTGGAATCCTGTCAGCACATCAGGCCGGAATGCGTGTGATTATGGTTCCGGATCTTGTACAGCCGACGGAGGAGATACGGAAACTTACGTATCGGGTTTGTGATTCGTTAGCGGATGTAATAGAGATATGGAATTGAGTTATTAACAGATTTATTCTTTACAGAATAACAAAAAAGGACTAAGATGCTTTTATAAAATAATTTATAAAAGAGGTCTGATATGGCAGGACGAAATGAAAAAAAGAATATTACAAAATCTAAAATTGTAAACTATATCATCAATAATAAAATTGCATCAAAAGCAGAACTGGCGCAGAATCTGAGCTTGAGTATGCCGACGGTGCTTTCTAATGTAAATGAACTGATTGAGCGGAATATGGTCATCGAGATAGGAGAATATGAATCTACCGGCGGGCGTAAAGCAAAGCGGATAGGGATTAATCCGGCATATAAGTATGCAGTTGGTGTAGTGATTACAGCAAATCATCTGGGAATTGTGTTGCTGAATATGCAGTATGAAATAGAAAAAACAGTCCGGATGCGATTAAAATTTTCAACAGAAACATCTTATTGCTTAGAAGTAGCAGAACAGGTGGAAAACTTTCTGAAAGATGTAGAAGACCGGGAAAAAATATTAGGAATTGGAATTTCAATCCCTGGTATTATTGATCAGGAGAATAGACTGGTCATGAAATCTCACACACTGCAAGTGGATAATTTCAGCCTGAGTTTTCTGGAACAGGCATTTTCTTATCCGGTATATTTTGCAAATGATGCAAATGCTGCAATGATGGCAGAAGATCTGCATGAGTATCAGGATGCGGTGTATCTTTCGCTCAACAATACATTAGGTGGTGCATTCTCTATTAATGGGAAACTCGTAACTGGTCAGAATCAGAAAGCAGGAGAATTCGGACATATAATCCTGGTGCCGGGAGGAAAGAAATGTTATTGTGGAAAAGCAGGATGCGCAGATGCCTATTGTGCAGCCAGTGCATTGACTGATGAAGAGCAGGAAATGACACTGGAACAATTTATGAAAAAAGTGGAACAGAAAAATACAAAAGCTGTGGAAAAATGGAATCAGTATCTGGATAATCTGGCTATTCTGATTTCCAATCTGCGGATGGCATACGACACAGATATCATACTTGGCGGAGAAGTTGGGGGCTATTTATCAGAGTATATGATACCGCTGGGGGAAAAAGTGATGGCGTATAATGGTTTTGAACACGATGTGCGCTATTTAAAAAATTGTTCTTATAAGAGAGAGGCATCAGCTGTCGGAGCGGCAAAACATTTCCTCTCTGAATATATACAGCATTTATAGAACAGATATGTTGTATAAAAATAAATAAGAATAAAAAACTGAGGTGAAATTCAAGGTTTGTAATGATTGCAGACTTTGAATATTTATCTCTTTTTTTATTGTCGTGCGTTCGGAAGAAGTTGCCGGTGACAGGTGTTGTAGATACTATAATATGCAAGAGAAGTTGCAAGGTTTAGAGATATCAATGTCTGCTTATTATTTGAGTTGTAAAAAGATATTGGTAAATATGTATAAAAGAAGTCGATAAAACTTGTGCAACAAGCAGAAATAAGCATTCATATATTGACAAAATAGAATCGATGTACAATAATGTAATTACTTTAATAAAACATTTAATAAAAGATAAAATAAAAGATTAAAGGAGGAAAACATTATGTTACAGCAGGTAATGACAAAACCAGGAGAGATTATTTTCAAAGAAGTATCAGTTCCGGAGGTAAAAGATGATCAGGTATTAGTAAAGATTATGAATATTGGTATTTGTGGTTCAGATATTCATGTATATCACGGAAAGCATCCATTTACATCATATCCGGTAACACAGGGACATGAAGTATCCGGTGAAGTTGTAAAAATTGGAAAAGATGTTACAGCATTTCATGAAGGGCAGAAAGTAACAATTGAGCCACAGGTATATTGTGGAAAATGTTATCCATGCAGACACGGAAAATATAACTTATGTGAGGAATTAAAAGTTATGGGATTCCAGACAACCGGAACAGCATCAGAGTATTTCGCAGTAGATGCATCGAAAGTAACGCCGATCCCAGAAGAAATGTCATATGAGGAAGGTGCAATGATCGAACCGCTGGCTGTTGCAGTTCATGGAGTAAAGCAGGTTGGTGACGTGAAAGGAATGAACATTGCTGTACTTGGGGCAGGACCGATCGGTAATCTTGTAGCACAGGCAGCGAAGGGAATGGGAGCAGCAAAAGTTATGATTACTGACGTCAGTGACCTCCGTCTGGATAAAGCAAAAGAATGTGGAATTGATGTCTGTGTGAATACAAAAGAAAAAGATTTTGGTGAGGCAATGATTGAAGCATTTGGACCGGATAAAGCCGATGTGATTTACGATTGTGCAGGAAATAATATTACAATGGGACAGGCAATCAAGCATGCAAGAAAAGGAAGTATTATCGTGTTAGTTGCAGTGTTTGCAGGGATGGCAGAGATTGATCTTGCGGTGGCAAATGATCATGAACTGGATATCAAGAGTACGATGATGTACCGACATGATGACTATGTTGACGGAATCAGACTTGTAAATGAAGAAAAAGTTCATTTAAGACCACTGATCTCAAAAACATTTGCATTCCAGGATTATCTGAAAGCCTATCAGTATATTGATGATAACCGGGAAACAACGATGAAAGTAATCATTAATGTACAGGAATAAAAATTAGATCAGGAGAGAATAGAAGTTTTATCATAAACTCTGATAAGGAGGAACCATGGGAAACGAGTGTAAGAATGGGAAAGTGCCATTGATCAGTAAAATTGCGTATGGATTTGGCGATGTCGGATGCAATTTCAGCTGGATGTTTGTAAGTAATTTTTTGATGATATTTTATACAGATGTGTTTGGAATCAGTATGGCGGCTGTTTCAGCGTTGATGTTATTTTCAAGATTTTGGGATGCGATTAACGATCCGATCGTCGGTGGTCTGACGGATAAGACAAAAACGCGATGGGGACGTTATCGTCCATGGCTGCTTGTTGCGGCACCTATTACAGCCGTGCTTTTAATGTTGACATTCTGGGCACATCCGGATTGGTCAGATACGGCAAAGATTATTTATATGGTTATTACATATTGTCTGCTTGTACTGGGATATACATGTGTAAATATTCCGTATGGAACACTTTGCGGTGCAATGACACAGGATATTGATGAACGGGCAAAAATCAATACGTCACGTTCAGTTGCAGCTATGATCGCAATCGGAATTATTAATATTATTACGGTCCCTTTGATTGGAAAGCTGGGAAGTCAGAGTGCAAAGAGTGGATATTTATTTGTAGCGATTATCTATGGTTGCATATTTGCAGCGTGTCATTTCTTCTGCTTTGCGAAGACGAAGGAGCAGGTGACAATTCCGGAAAAAGAAAAAATATCAATTAAAGTACAGTTAAAAGCTGTGATGCAGAATAAGCCGTATATACTTGCTTTGATCGGACAAGTTTTATTCGGATTTACATTATATGGAAGAAATGCTGACATTTTATATTATTTTACATATGTAGAAGGAAATGCATCTTATTATACCACTTATTCTATGTGCATTATCATTCCTTCCATTATCGGTGCTGCATGTTTTCAGCCAGTATTTCGAAAACTTAATAATAAAGGGAGAACAGCTTCGATATTTGCCTTTTTAACAGGTATTTCAATGTTGGCAATGTACTTCTTTAACGTAAAAGATTCGGCAGCTGTATTTTATATTCTGGCAGGTGTTACACAGTTCTTTTTCTCTGGATTTAATACAGCAATTTATGCGATCATTCCGGACTGTGTGGAATACGGAGAATGGAAAACAGGACTTCGAAACGATGGATTCCAGTATGCATTTGTCTCTCTTGGAAATAAGATAGGAATGGCAATTGGTACAGCAATGCTTGCGGCATTACTTGGAAAATATGGATACGTGGCAAATCAGACACAAAATGATACGGTTATCAGTATTATGAAACATGCATTTACAACCATCCCAGGCATTCTGTGGATTGTTACGGCTGTAGTATTATTCTTCTACCGGTTAAATAAAAAACGGTATAATGAAATTGTTGAGGATCTGAAGCAGGGAAAAAGAGGCTGAATTCCGGCAATTCCACAGAGGAAAGATGTAGAGGAGTTTTATCTGACTCATTAAATGATAGTGAAGAAAAAAGTCACAGAACAGAGCAAAGAGAGGCCATCTGTTTCTGTGACTTTTGTCTCACCGACGGAATCTGAACAGGAAAGACTTCCCCTGTTTTATGGAGGCCCGGGTGATCAGTTCTTTAAACATTAAACTGCTTCCCATCTTCCAGAAGCCCCACAAGGCAGCACCAACCCAGAGTGCGTAACCGGAAGCCCAATCTCCTGTGAATCCACATGTCCGTTCCATTTCTTAAGCTCCGTTCCAAGCATATAAGTCAGAACAGCCGGTGCCAGTCCGGTTGTGTAAGAGTTGACCAGGAAGAATAATGGGTCATCCGACAGAATCTGTGTACACAGTTTGATCAGCGGATGAATTGCATCTTCGATCTTCCAAATTTCACCTTTAGGTCCACGTCCGTATGACGGAGGATCCATGATGATGGCATCATAGTGATTGCCGCGGCGGATCTCACGTTCTACGAATTTTACACAGTCATCAACCAGCCAGCGGATCGGTCTGTCAAATAGTCCGGAAGAAGCTGCATTCTCTTTTGCCCACGCAACCATACCTTTGGATGCATCTACATGTGTCACACTTGCTCCGGCTGCCGCTGCTGCGAGAGTAGCACCACCTGTGTAAGCAAAAAGGTTCAGCGCTTTGACCGGTCTTCCGGCATTTCTGATCTTTTCAGAGAACCAGTCCCAGTTTGTTGCCTGTTCCGGAAAAAGACCGGTATGTTTAAAACTAAAAGGCTTCAGGTTAAATGTAAGCTCTTTATAATGAATCTGCCACTGTTCCGGGAGGCTGAAGAATTCCCATTCTCCGCCGCCTTTCTTACTGCGGTGATAGTGACCGTTCATATGTTTCCAGCCGCGTTCCGTCTTCGGAGTATCCCAAATTACCTGAGGGTCCGGACGGACCAGAGTATATTTTCCCCAACGCTCTAATTTTTCACCTTTACTGCAATCTATTACTTCATAATCTTTCCATTGATCTGCAATCCACATAGAATTATAATCCTCTTTCTTTTTTAATAATATAAGCTCTATTTATTTCCCGTTTTATAATATGTAATGAGAACATATCCAGGAAAAGATTTCTGGACAGTCCTGTAGAGGAATTATAGCATGAAAAAACCAGAAATTCAATTTGAAAGCATTCATAGCTCTCCAACATACGAAAAATCTGACTTTACATTTCTAAACAATTCCTGCATACACTTTACATACATTTAACAATCAATAGATTTCGGATTTAACATACGCCATTTATGATAGCTATTGTCAGGAAGGACAAAGACAAAATAAATCATGAATGAAAAATCAAGAATCTAAGGAGAGTATGATTATGAAATTGAAAAAGTTTATTGCAATTTTATCCGTAGCAACAATGACAGCAGGACTTGCAGTTGGATGTGGAAGTTCATCAGACAGTGGCTCATCAGACAGCAGTTCAGCAGATAGTAAGAGCAGCGACTGGGATTCTTCAAATGATATCACCATCGTTTCAAGAGAAGATGGTTCAGGAACAAGAGGAGCATTCATTGAACTTTTCGGGATTGAAGAAAAGAAAGACGGCGAAAAAGTTGATATGACAACAGATGATGCACAGATCACGAACAGCACATCTGTAATGCTTACAACAGTAGCCGGAGATGATTATGCAATCGGTTATGTATCACTCGGATCATTAAATGATACAGTAAAAGCTTTAAAGATTGACGGAGAAGAAGCTACAGAGCAGAACATCAAAGATGGAAAATATAAAATCTGCAGACCATTTAACATTGCAACAAAGAAAGGTGCAGATAATGAAGTGGCAAAAGACTTCATCGCTTATATCATGAGCAAAGAAGGACAGCAGGTGATTTCAGACAACGGATATATCGGAGACGATTCAGCAGAAGCTTATGCGGGAAGCAAGCCATCCGGGAAAGCTGTTGTCGGCGGATCCTCTTCCGTATCACCGGTTATGGAAAAACTGATCGAGGCATATAAGAAAGTTAATACAGGAGCAGAGATTGAGCTTCAGACTACAGATTCTACAACAGGTATGACATCAGCAATCGACGGAAGTTATGATATCGGAATGGCATCACGTGAATTACAGGATGAAGAAAAAGATAAACTGGACAGCCAGGTAATTGCTACAGACGGTATTGCAGTTATTGTAAATAAAAACAATACAACAGATGAACTCAGCAGTGATCAGGTAAAGACAATTTACACTGGTGATGCAACCACATGGGATGAGGTAGTGAAATAATATGAAATCAAAAGCATGGACAGAGAAATTCATGCAGGGAGTGTTTGCAGTTGCCGCCTGTGCTTCAGTACTGGCGGTTGCACTCATTTGTATTTTCTTGTTTGCAAATGGAATTCCTGCAATGAGTAAAATCGGATTCGGGGAATTCCTGACCGGTGAATTATGGAAACCAAAGAATGACATATACGGAATCTTTCCGATGATCATTGGAAGTCTGTATGTAACGGCTGGTGCAATTATCATCGGTGTACCGATCGGAATCCTGACAGCGGTATTCATGGCATTCTACTGTCCGAAAGCAATCTATAAACCACTGAAGATGGCAACAGAACTTCTGGCAGGAATCCCATCTGTTGTCTATGGATTTTTCGGTCTTGTAGTTCTCGTACCATGGGTAAGGGAAATCGGAAGAACACTTCACCGGGGTGGAAACGGAAGCAGTATGATCACGGCATCCATTCTTTTGGGAATGATGATCCTGCCAACGATCATCGGGTTGACGGAATCTTCACTCAGGGCAGTTCCGACACAGTACTATGAAGGTGCGGTAGCACTTGGCGGAACACACGAAAGAGCAATCTTTACCGTTGTGTTACCGGCAGCCAAATCCGGAGTAGTGGCAGCCATTGTGCTTGGAATCGGGCGTGCGATCGGAGAAACGATGGCTGTTATCATGGTGGCTGGTAATCAGCCGAGAATGCCGGAAGGAATCTTCAGAGGAGTCAGAACACTGACAGCCAATATCGTAATTGAGATGGGATATGCATCCGGACTCCACAGAGAAGCGCTGATCGCAACCGGCGTAGTTCTCTTCGTATTTATCCTTCTTCTGAACTTCTGTGTAGCACTTTTGAAGAGGGGGAAGAATTATGAGTAGTAATGAAGTAACATGGAAAGATAAGTTAAAAGCGTATACCAGAACTCCGGGATCACTGATCGTAATGCTTCTGGTCATGCTTTCTGCAATTGTGACATTTACAGTACTTATATTTCTGATCGTATATGTGCTGGTACATGGTGTTCCGTATTTGAAACCATCCATTTTCTCACTCCACTATACATCGGAAAATGCCTCGCTGATGCCGGCATTGATCAACACAGTGATCATGACCCTGTTATCGCTTCTGATTGCAGTTCCATTTGGGATCTTTGCAGCAATCTTCCTTGTGGAATATGCAAAACGAGGTAATAAATTTGTAGAAGTGATCAGACTTACAACAGAGACGCTTCAGGGAATTCCATCTATCGTATATGGACTGTTTGGTATGCTGTTCTTTGTAAATACCTGTAAATGGGGATTTTCGATTCTGGCAGGAGCGTTTACTCTTGCGATCATGGTATTACCGCTGATCATGAGAAGCACAGAAGAAGCATTGAAATCCGTACCGGATTCTTACAGGGAAGGAAGCTTCGGACTTGGCGCAGGAAAATTGCGTACAGTATTCCGGATCGTGCTTCCATCAGCAATACCTGGAATCCTTGCCGGTGTGATCCTGGCGATCGGACGAATCGTCGGAGAGACAGCAGCACTGATCTATACAGCAGGTACTGTTGCGAAGGTGCCTGAGAATGTATTGAGTTCAGGAAGAACTCTGGCAGTGCATATGTATAATCTGTCAAGTGAAGGTCTTTATATGAATCAGGCTTATGCAACGGCTGTAGTACTGTTGGTGCTGGTAGTTGTGATTAATACCCTGTCTGGCATGATTGCCAAACGGATTACAAAAGCATAGCAGCTGTGCAGAGATAAATCAGAAAAAACAGGAAGGAATCATACATGAGTAAAATAAGTATCAAGAACATGGAACTTCATTACGGTGATTTCCATGCTCTGAAAAATGTGAATCTTGAGATAGAAGCGAATAAGATCACAGCATTCATCGGACCATCTGGATGTGGAAAGTCTACATTATTGAAATCCATCAACCGGATGAATGATCTAATAGAAGGATGCAGGATCGATGGCCAGATTCTTCTGGACGGACAGGATATTTTCCATGATATTGATGTGAATCTGCTTAGAAAAAGAGTGGGAATGGTGTTCCAGAAACCGAATCCATTTCCAATGAGCATTTATGACAATGTTGCATATGGACCCAGAACCCACGGAATCCGTTCGAAAGCAAAACTGGATGACCTGGTAGAAAAATCCTTAAGAGACGCGGCTATTTGGAATGAATGCAAGGACAGATTAAAGACCAGCGCACTTGGAATGTCAGGCGGCCAGCAGCAGAGACTTTGTATTGCAAGAGCACTGGCGGTGCAGCCGGAAGTGCTCCTTATGGATGAACCGACATCGGCACTGGATCCTATCTCGACATCTAAGATAGAAGACCTTGCGATGGAATTGAAAAAAGATTATACTATCGTTATGGTAACACATAATATGCAGCAGGCGGTACGTGTGTCTGATAATACGGCATTCTTCCTGTTGGGAGAAGTCATTGAATATAATGAAACAGAAAAATTATTTTCGATTCCGGCAGATAAGAGAACGGAAGATTATATCACAGGGAGGTTTGGCTAGGATATGCGTAATCGGTTTGATCAGCAGCTGGAGTTACTTAATGAGCAGCTTATACGTATGGGTGAATTATGTGAAGTTGCAATCGGAAAAGCAACAACAGCATTAAAAGAAGGAAGTATGGAACAGGCACAGAAGGTGATTGAGGCAGATGAAGAGATCGATCAGGCAGAGACAGATATTGAAAGACTTTGTTTGAAACTGCTTCTCCAGCAGCAGCCTGTGGCAAGAGATTTAAGACAGATTTCAGCGGCATTGAAAATGATCACAGATATGGAACGTATCGGCGATCAGGCTTCGGATATTGCAGAGATCATCATTACAGAGGAGAAGTCGGAAGCGCAGGACATTCCAAAGATCATCAAAATGTCCGAAGCAGCCGGAAAGATGGTGCGTGACAGCGTCAATGCATATGTGGAAAAAGACCTTGAACTTTCCAGAAAAGTTATACAAGATGATGACGTTGTGGATGAACTTTTTGAAGAAGTGAAGACAACACTGATTGATTTTATTGCGGAAAATAAAGGAGAGCATGGGGGAGAGGCAATTGATCTGATCATGGTTGCAAAATATCTGGAACGTATCGCAGACCATGCAACAAATATCGCAGAGTGGGTGGAATTCTCTATCACAGGAATCCACAAGGCTTCTGTAGTATAAAGAAGGAGAAAAAGGAATGATTTTTTGTGTAGAAGATGACAGTAACATACGGGAACTGGTGGTGTATACCCTGGAGAGTACAGGGTTTCAGGCGCGCGGATTCGAAGATGGAAGTTCATTCCTTGAAGCTCTGGCATTAGAGACGCCAGAGCTTGTTTTGCTTGATATTATGCTTCCGGGAGAAGACGGAATGGAGCTTTTGAGAAAGTTAAAAGCATCTAAGAAAACGAGAGAGATTCCGGTCATCATGGTTACAGCCAAAGGAGCAGAATATGATAAAGTAAAAGGACTGGATGCCGGTGCGGATGATTATGTTACAAAACCATTTGGCATGATGGAGTTGATCTCACGTATCAAGGCTGTATTAAGACGCAGTGCAAATGGAAGCATATCCAGTGAGGATACATTTGAGATCGGAGAGATCCGGCTGAATCCGAAGAAGCATGAAGTGACTGTTCACGGAGAAGTGGTGAACCTGACACTGAAAGAGTATGAATTATTGAAACGCCTGATGAAGAATTCGAATATTGTCCTTACCAGAGACCAGCTTTTGGAAGATATCTGGGGATATGATTTCGATGGGGAGACGAGAACCGTGGATGTGCATGTCAGAACTTTAAGACAGAAGCTTGGAGATGCAGGCGAACAGATTGAGACGGTCCGCGGAGTCGGATACCGTATGAGCAGGTAATAATATGAAACAAAGTATGAGAAAAAAGATCCAAAGCAGCATGATTCTTGTCATTACCCTGACGTTGATCATAGCTTATGCGATCACCACGCTGGTTGTATACCGTCAGACGATTCATATCATGGAAGGAGAGGTAAGACAGGAAGCGGACTATATTAACGTAGCACTCGATACTTTCGGGGAGTCTTATCTGAAGACGATGGATAACGTGCATGCGGACACAAGAATTACCCTGATCGATCCGGATGGTAGGGTGAAATATGACTCAAAAGAAGATGATGTAACCCTTCAGAATCACAAGAACCGGCCGGAAGTAAAAGCTGCGCTGAAAAACGGAAGTGGTCAGGATATCCGTGAATCGAATACATTGAATAAAGAGATGTTCTATTATGCAGTGAAATTGGAAAATGGAGATGTCCTGCGAGTATCAAAGACGGTAGATACTGCATTCCGGACAGCAATGAAGGTATTCCCGGCGATGGGGCTGATCGCATTGATCATGCTGGCATTTGCGGGAATCCTTGTAAAATGGCAGGTAACGAGATTGATCCGCCCGATCAACAGACTGGATCTTGAGAATCCATTGGAGAATGACGTGTACGAAGAATTAACACCTCTTTTACAGAGTATCGACAAGCAGAATAAAGAAAAAGATGCAGTTGCCAATATGAGAAAAGAATTCTCGGCAAATGTATCTCACGAGCTGAAGACACCGCTTACGTCAATTTCAGGTTACGCAGAAATCATGAAAAGCGGACTGGTAAAGCCGGAAGATATGAAAGGTTTTGCGGAAAGAATCTATAATGAAGCAAGGCGTCTGATCACGTTGGTAGAAGATATCATCAAGTTATCAAAACTGGATGAGGGTAATGTGCAGCTGGAAAAAGAAGACGTAGATCTCTATAAGCTGACAAGGGAGATTCTGACCAGACTTTCACCACAGGCAGCGAAGCGGAAAGTGCATGTAGAGGTGACGGGAGAACCGGTAGAGTATGTGGGTATCCGTCAGATCCTGGATGAGATGATTTACAATATCTGTGAAAATGCGATCAAGTATAACAAAGAAGGCGGAAAATTAACCGTCTGGGTAGGCAATACCCTGCAGGGAAAGAAGGTCTGCGTTACAGATACCGGAATCGGAATCCCGGAGAATGAGACGGATCGCATTTTCGAACGTTTCTACCGTGTAGACAAAAGCCATTCTAAAGAAACAGGTGGAACAGGTCTTGGACTGTCTATCGTAAAGCATGGAGCAATGCTTCATGGGGCGAAGATCCATGTGGACAGTAAACTGGGTGAAGGTACGAAGATAGAACTTATATTTTAAAAAATAACAGAAGTTTTTAAGAAATCTTAAGAATTATTTGCGTATGTCTTTAAGAAACGAAGCCTACAATAGCATCAAGAAAAAGATGAGGAGGCTTATTGTTATGGACAAGATCAGTATTATCATCCCGTGCTTCAATGAAGAAGAAGCATTGCCAATTTATTATGCAGAAATGAAAAAAGTCATGGACAGCATGAAAAAACAGACCAGTTTTGAACTGCTATTTGTAGATGACGGGTCATCCGATAGAACATATGAGATTATGAAAGACTTACACAGAAAGGACGGAAGATGTCAGTACCTATCCTTTTCCAGAAACTTTGGAAAAGAAGCTGCGATCTATGCGGGACTTCAAAACGCAAGCGGTGATTATGCTGCAATCATGGATGTAGATCTGCAGGATCCGCCGTCGCTGCTGCCTGATATGTACAGAATTTTAAAAGAGGAACCATATGACAGCGTGGCAACCAGACGTTCAACAAGAATGGGTGAACCAAAGATCCGTTCATTCTTATCTAAAGAGTTTTACAACGTGATCAATAAGATTTCCAAGACAGAGATTGTAAGCGGTGCCAGAGATTACCGCCTGATGAACCGTAAGATGATAGATGCAGTGCTGGAAATGAGTGAATATAACCGCTTTTCCAAAGGAATCTTCGGTTGGGTAGGATTCCGCACCAAATGGCTGGAATATGAGAATATCGAAAGATCTGCCGGAGAAACAAAATGGAATGTAAAGAAATTATTCATTTACTCGTTGGAGGGAATCACGGGATTTTCTGTAGTTCCGCTGTCGATTGCAGCGTATATGGGAGTTTTGTTCTGCGGATTATCATTCCTGATGATTGTTGCGATCGTAGTCCGTACATTAATCTGGGGAGATCCGGTGGCCGGATGGCCATCGATGGTTTGTATCTTGTTTGGCGTGGGTGGTGTACAGCTTCTGTGTACCGGAATTCTGGGACAGTATCTTGCCAAGACATACCTGGAAGTAAAGAACCGGCCTGTATACTTGTTAAAGGATTCCAGTAAAGAAGAACAGCGGATCATGATGATGCCATTATCACAAAATCTGCGGAGGAAGAGTTATGGACAAGGTTAAGAGATACATTCCTTACCTGCTGCTTACAGGCTTAACACTCTTTTTTTGCCGGATGTTTGTGGGCAGATATGGAATCTTTGGAGCAAAGGTAGACTGGCTCAGTCAGCATAGTGTGCTGCCGGATTATTTCCGGCAGCAGTTTTATGCAACCGGAAAGTTATTTCCCGAATTTGCGGCGAATCTGGGCGGCGGCCAGAATATTTATCATTTTGCTTATTACGGACTATATAGTCCGTTGATTCTGCCGTCATATCTGCTTCCGTTTGTGAAAATGTCGGATTACATCATGGCGGTCAGCATAACAGGTCTGACTGCTTCGGTACTGCTGTTTTATTACTGGCTGAAAAGCAGAAAGACGGATGCAGGCACTGCTTTTATCCTGTCACTGATGTTCCTGCTGGCAGGACCGATGATCGGTCAGTACAGCGGGCAGATCATGTTTGTGGATTATATGCCGTTCTTATGTCTGGCACTCATAGGTGTGGACCGGTATTTTGAGCAAGAAAAAAGTGGCCTTTTTACAATCAGTGTATTTCTGATGATCATGACCAGTTTTTATTTCAGTATTGGTGGAATGCTGGCATTGGTTCTTTATGGCCTGCACCGGTATTTTGAACAAAGAGAAGAATGCAGGGTTACGGTCAGCACTTTTTTGATAGATGGATTGTGTTTCGTGCGACCAATGCTTCTGGCAGTACTTATGGGCAGTTTCTTTCTGGTACCAACGGCACTTGCGCTGACAGGAGGGAGAAGTAAAGGACAGAATATATCGCTTGCTTCCTTTATTATTCCGCAGATCACAGTAGAACGATTTGCTTACAGTATCTATGGAATCGGACTTACGACACTGGTGATCACAGTTCTGCTCACGGGATTGTTGTATCGGAAAGTATATGAAAAGGTACTCACATATGGATGTGTGATCGTACTTGTGATTCCGGTATTTGCTTACTTATTGAATGGCGGACTATATATCAGGGATAAAGTCTTTATTCCGTTTCTGCCATTGCTTTGTTATCTGATTGGCATTTATCTGGAAAAGTGCAGAAAAAGAGAACTGTCTTTTATTGCAGGAATCGTTCCATATATCATCACAACGATATTCGTTTATATAGCAAGGAATCAGTTTGTTTCGAAAGGCATAGGGAAAAGTATATGGAAAGTCCTGCTTGCAGAAAGTATTCTGTTTCTGATCTGTTACGTGCTGTATTGTGTGATGAAGAGATACCACAAAGAGGCGAAAGAGATTCTGATGCTGGCTCTGCCGTCGGTGATATGTCTGGCAGTCACGATGAACACTTTTTATCAGATGAATCCGGACAGATATGTCAGCCGCAAATTGTACCGGGATGTTGTGGGAGAACAGAATAGACAGGCGGTAAAAGAAGCATTGAAAGATGATGATGGATATTACCGTACAGAACAGATGGGAAGTGATGATGAAAATGCAGCAGATTTAAACCGGATCTGGGATGTGGATCAGAATATTACTTCCATCTATTCATCGGCATACAATCCAGACTATCAGACATTCCGTCAGAAGACATTTAGACTGGAAGAACCGTTCCGCAATGGGATGATGCAGTCTGTTTCGAAAAATCCGGTATTTCAACGGATGATGGGAGTGCGGTATATCGTATCAGATTCGGATGTGCCAGGATATACTCTGGTTAAGAAATGCGGCACAACCGGTATATATCAGAATAAAGACGCAGCACCGGTCATGTATGCAACAGATCGTGTGATGACGGAAGAGGAATATAAGAAACTTGCATTTCCATATAATCAGACGGCATTTTTGGAATATGCAGTTGTTGGAGAACATACGGAATCTTCAGACCAGAACATAATGACAGCTTATAAGCCTGTTAGCATGAAAAAGGCTGATACTCAAGATGGTTGGAGAATTCATGCAAAGAAGATGAAAAAGACAACATTTTCCATCCAACAGCTACAGCAGAAAACAACGCAACAAGGACAGTGTGGCATGGAAACGGCACAGGGAAAAAAACAGAAGAATCGGGTTCTTTTTCTGAAATTACGGGTAGACAACGCACATCCGAATAAGGATGTAGCAGTCTGGATCAACGGAATCCGTAACAAATTAAGCGCGAAAGATCATGTATATTATAATGAAAATAAGATATTTATCTATGCAGTGCCGTTAAAGGATGGAGAAGATAATATTTCTGTGACATTTGGCAAAGGGAAATATCGATTAAGGCATGTACAGGCATATCTCGGCAGTCTGCCGGAACGGTCAGAATTGTTATATCAGTCAGAAATCCAGGTGGACAAAAAGCAGACAGAAGATAACGTGATCCAGGGGACAATTCGTGTAAAGAAAGATGGATGGTTTATTACGTCCATCCCTTATGATAAACATTTTAAGATTTATATTGACGGAAAAGAAACAGAGATACAAAAAGTAAATACGGCATTTCTGGGGTGTAAGATCGAAAGTGGTAACCATGAAGTGAAGATCATCTATCATGCACCGGGAACAACAACAGGAAAAGTATTGTCACTGATTGGAATAGCCGGATTCGTGTTAGTGCTTGTACGGGAAAAAAGAAAACAAAAAAATACAAGGTAGTATACGTTGATATCTATATACAGCAGCAGATTTGCGGAAAATTGCTGCTGTATATTTGCATTTTATAAAAAAGAAGAGTATGATGTTAAATGTTTTTTATACTTGAATAAGGAAGAAAAATGGAAACAGACAACAGGGTAAGACGAGGATGAGAACATGAAGATCGTAGAAACATATGGAAATTATATAGAAAAATGGAGTAATGAGGATCCGGACAGAGCCAGATGGCTTTTAAAGACCGGATGGAAGGCACAGAATCTGAAGTTCCGGTTTGCCCCGGACAAAAGACTGATGCCGGCAGACCGGTATCTTGCCAGACTTATGATGGATACGATGCTTATGCCCTTGGAAAAACCACAGGAGAGTGCAATAGTCAGCATCTTTACTCCTTGCGAACTGTTGCAGGAGGCAGGAATCCATCCGTATAATGTGGAAGGATTTTCCTGTTATCTTTCTGCATCAAAGGCAGAAAGAGCATTTTTACAGCAGGCAGAAAATACAGGAATTTCTGAGACACTTTGCAGTTATCATAAGACATTTATCGGGGCGGCACAGAAGAAAGTGCTTCCGAAACCAAAGTGCATTGTGTACACGAACCTGACCTGTGATGCAAACCTTCTGACGTTTAAAAAGTTGGCGAAAATGTATGAAGTGCCAATCTTTGCAATTGATGTCCCGATGCAGCAGAATGAGGACAATGTACAGTATGTGGCAGACCAGCTTCGGAAGCTGAAAGAGTTTATAGAAAAATGTACGGGTAAAAAGGTTACAGACGAGGCATTAACAGAACGGCTGAGAAGAAGCAAACGGACACTGGAGAAGTTTGCACAGTATGAGAAAGAAAGTGCAGATAAATATGTTCCGGCAGATCTGGTTACGCCTCTTTATGTGGGAATGACCAACAATCTTTTGCTTGGCACAAAAGAAGAAGAGGATTATGTGGACCGCCTTTTGAAAGACGTAAAGAATGCTCCTGCAAAAAAAGGAAAGAAAATCTACTGGATGCATACGATCCCATTCTGGTCTGATGCGGTGAAGAACGAGCTATGCTTTCAGGAAAAAGCACAGATTGTCGGCTGTGAACTGAGTCACGTCTGTGAGCCGGATTTTGATCCGGAGAAGCCTTATGAGGCAATGGCGAGACGTATGGTATATCATGCATTAAATGGAAGCGCGATCAGAAGAATCGAAGCAGGAATCCGTCATGCAAAGGAGACAGGAGCAGACGGTGCTGTTTGGTTCGGACACTGGGGATGTAAGCATACCCTTGGAGCAGCACAGCTTGCCAAGCGCAAATTCGAAGAACAGGGAATCCCGCTTCTGATCCTGGACGGCGATGGATGCGACAGAAGTCATGGCGGAGAAGGGCAGACATCTACCAGACTCGGGGCATTCTTAGAGATGCTGAATACAGAAACGGATGAAAATACGGACAGACAGGAGGAATCGCACGATGAATAAAACATATTATGTCTGTAAATATACCCCAATCGAACTCTTAGAAGCGTTCGGCGGGGAATGTCAGAACCTGAATGAGATGCCGCAGGGCTTTGACCATGCGGATCAGATAGCGCATCCGAATATCTGTGGATTCGGCAAGGCCCTTCTGGAAGCTGTTATGAGTGGAAAAGTAAAGGAACTGGTGTTGGTCAACTGCTGTGATACGATTCGGAGTGTGTATGATATTCTGGAAGACAGTGGGAAACTGGATTTCTTATATATGATTGATGTACTTCACTGTGATGCAGAATGCAGCAGGGAACGTACAGCAGTGCAGTTAAAAGGTCTTGCGAAAGCATATGGAGAATATAAAGGTACCAGATTTGATGAAGAGAAGTTCCGGCAGGCATTCAAGAAGCCGGAACGCATCGTAAAGCCGCATATCAGTGTGCTGGGTGCACGTATGGGAAATGAACTTTTTGATATGGTACAGAAAAGTATGCCATATCCGGTGGAAAATGATACCTGTGTCAATAACCGTTCGGTGGGCGAGGCAGAGCCGCCAAAAGATCTGGGATTCGATGAGCTGATGGCATGGTATGCGAAAGAACTTCTCGGACAGATTCCATGTATGCGAATGATGGATCACAGCGGAAGAAAGAGATTATATAACGATCCCGGATTAAAAGGAATCATTTATCATACTGTGAAATTCTGCGATTTTTACAGTTTTGAATACGCACAGATTAAGCAGAATGTGACCGTGCCGCTTCTGAAGATCGAATCGGATTATACGGTGCAGAGCAGCGGGCAGCTTCTGACAAGATTAGAAGCATTTGCAGAGAGCATGAATATGGAACAACTGGAAGGGAAGGAACTGAAGATGGGAAAAGGATATTTTGCCGGAATAGACAGCGGATCAACAAGTACAGATGTAGTAATTCTTGATAAAGACCAAAATATCGTGACAGGTATCATCCTGCCGACAGGTGCGGGAGCAGCAATCGGAGCAGAGCGTGCACTGGAAGAAGCGCTGAAGGATGCGGGACTTCAGAGAGAAGACATCGATGCAATGGTTACAACTGGATACGGAAGAACGGCCATTTCTGATGGAGATAAGAGTATTACAGAGATTACCTGTCATGCAAGAGGGGCACATTTCCTGAACCCGGAAGTCCGTACTGTTATTGATATCGGAGGTCAGGACAGCAAGGTCATCCGTCTGGATGAGAACGGGGCTGTAGCCAATTTCGTTATGAATGATAAATGTGCTGCAGGAACAGGAAGATTCCTGGAAATGATGGCAAGAACGATGGAAATGAGCCTGGATGATATGGGAAAGGCAGGTCTGTCATATAAGGAAGACATTACGATCTCCAGTATGTGTACCGTATTTGCAGAATCTGAAGTCGTATCACTGATTGCACAGAATAAGGCTACTGATGATATCGTACATGGACTGAATAAAGCCGTTGCATCCAAGACGGCAGCACTGGCAAAACGTGTCGGCGGTGAGGAACGTTATATGATGACCGGAGGCGTGTCCAAGAACCAGGGATTGGTGAAGACACTGGAAGAGAAGCTTGGTACAACACTGGTGATCAGTGATAAGGCACAGCTTTGCGGAGCACTGGGAGCAGCATTGTTTGCAAAGGATATGGTTATAGAATAAAGAACCTTAGCAAAATCTTAGCGAAAGAAAAATAGATGGGATTAGAATTTTGTGATAATATAATGAATATATTGAATAGTCAGAAAACTGTAGAAAAATTAACACAGAAAGGCATGAATATTTATTGAAATTATATTGGACAAAATTAATGGAGAAATTAAAAGAGTCATTGGAAGCGGTGGTGCCGATCATTGTGATCGTATTGATTTTAAGCTTTACGATCGCACCGGTGCCGCCGGGCATTCTGATGGCTTTTATTATTGGAGCAATCCTTCTGATAGTAGGAATGATGTTCTTTACACTGGGTGCAGAGATGTCGATGACACCGATGGGAGAGAGGATCGGAACCCGGATCGCACAGTCAAAAAGGCTGCCGGTGATCATCGGGTTGTGTTTTATACTTGGATTCATCATCACGATATCGGAGCCGGATCTGCAGGTGCTGGCAAATCAGGTCGCGTCCATCCCCAACAACGTCCTGATCTGGACAGTCGCCGTCGGCGTAGGCGTCTTTCTGGCGCTGGCCGTGCTGCGCATCTTCCATCGCGCGTCGCTGGCAAAGTGTCTGCTGATCGCGTACGCGCTGCTGTTTGCGCTGACGCTGTTTTCCCCGAAGGATTTTCTCGCCGTCGCGTTTGACGCCGGCGGCGTCACGACGGGGCCGATCACCGTACCGTTTATCATGGCGCTGGGCGTCGGCGTGTCGGCGCTGCGCGCCGCGCAGGGGCACGATGACGACAGCTTCGGTCTGGTCGCGCTGTGCAGCGTCGGGCCGATCCTGATGGTGCTGCTGCTCGGCATCTTCTACCATCCGAGCGATGCGATCTATTCCGCTGTGGAGATCGCGCCGGTCGTCACAACGCGCGACGTGGCGCAGCAGTTCGCCATCGGCCTGCCGGACTACGCGAAGGAAGTGCTGCTGAGCATCCTGCCGATCGTAGCGGTGTGCGTGCTGTTCCAGCTGCTGACGCACCACTACCGCCGGCGGCAGCTGCTGCACCGGCGTCGGCTTTCTGTACACCGTCATCGGTCTGATCCTGTTTCTGACCGGCGTGAACATCGGCTTTACACCCGTGGGCAACCTGCTCGGCTCAGGCCTGGCGGACAACACGTACCGCTGGGTGCTCATCCCGATCGGCGCGCTCATCGGCTACTACATCGTCAAGGCGGAGCCCGCCGTGCAGGTGCTCAACAAGCAGGTCGAGGATGTCACCGGCGGCACGGTGTCGCAGAGCATGATGAACACGGCGCTGTCCATCGGCGTGGCCTGCGCGGTGATGCTGTCGATGGTGCGCGTGCTGACCGGCATCAGCATCTACTGGATCCTTGTGCCGGGCTACGCGCTCGCGCTCATCCTCGCGCGCTATGTCCCGTCCGTGTTCGTGGGCATCGCCTTCGACTCCGGCGGCGTGGCGAGCGGACCCATGACCTCCACCTTCCTGCTGCCGCTGGCCATGGGCGCGTGCACCGCGCTCGGCGGCAACGTCGTCACGGACGCCTTCGGCGTGGTGGCGCTCGTCGCGCTCGCGCCGCCGGTCGCCATTCAGATCATGGGCGTCATTTACGTACACAAAGCCAAAGCCGTGGCGGAGAACAAAGCTGACCTGCTGCCCGATGACGGTGTCATCGACCTGGAGGACGAAGAGATATGATACATTCCGAAAACCGACTCGCACCGCGCATGGTGCTCATCATCACGAACCATGAATACCGCCGCAAGCTCGAGCAGACGTTTCAGAACTTCCGCATCCCGATCTACTACCAGTGTCAGGGACACGGCACGGCGCCGTCGGAAATGCTCGACATCTTCGGGCTGAGCGGCAGCAGCCGCCTGCTCACGATCGGGCTGCTGCCGAAGTTTCTCGTGCGCGACCTGCTTGACGCGCTGCAGCAGCGCATCCCGCTGCATAAGCGCGGCGGCGGCATCGTGCTGACGATCCCGATCACGGGACTGCAGCGGCCGCTGTTCCAGCTCATGAACGACCAGCTGCACGAGACCATTGAACAGAAGATCGAAGAAAGGGTGTGTAACGAAATGTCCGATACGCAAACCGGCGCGGGTTACGCCGCCATCTGGGTCGCGCTCAGCAACGGCTACAGCAGCGACGCCATCGACGCCGCCAGAAGCGCAGGCGCCATGGGCGGCACGATCCTCAAGGGACGCCGCCAGAATTCCGAGCGCATCAGCCGCAAGCTCGGCATCTCCATGCAGGAGGAAGAGGAGTTTGTCGTCATCGTCACGCCGCGCGAGAAAAAGGCCGCCGTCATGAACGCCATCAGCGACGCCTGCGGCCTGCGCACGGACGCACACGGCATCATCCTCTCGCTGCCGGTGGACGAGGTCATCGGTCTCGAGACCGGCGAGAACACGCTGTAACATTCCTGAATAAGAATCCTGCGGCTCTTTTCTTTTTCTATTCCCAGCAAGCACTTCATTTTCGAATCCCGCGCACGAGCGCCATGACTGCGCCGTAGAGCACCCCCGCGACTGCCCAGAGGATCCATGTGTCCTGCGGCTGCGCATCCCACCACGGGCCGAACGTCCAGAGCAGATACGCCGCCGTAACCGTGAGCCAGTAGATGCTGCTGATTGCGCCAACAACACCGTTTTGCCGCTTGCGCGGCCGGGCATAGTCGCCCTCTTCAAGCAGACGGTCCATCGCCGCCCAATACACGCCGCCATAGACAAACAACGCACTGCCAACACCCGCCAGTACGAGCAGCAGACAGGCCGCCCCGACATACAGCAGGTCCGACCCGTCCAGACAGACGGCGATGAACAGCGGCACTGCCGACAGGATACACAGCACCGTGCCCACGACCTTCCCGCGCGTGTGGCGCGGTGCGAATGCCGCCCGTCGCCCGCGTACCATGCCGGTCACGCCGTAGGCCGTCTCAAACGGCTCGGTCTCCAGAAAAGCATACGCTTTCACCTGCGCGGCGCACGTGATGAACACCGCCACCGCAGCCGCCACAAGCACCAGCAGCACGCACAGACCGATGCCCGCCGCCGCATTTTCCGAGAGGGCCGCGCCCGGCCGGTCGCTGAGCGCGGCAAGCAAAAGCAGCGCCACCGGCGAGAGCACGCACAGCAGCGTCGCCAGCGCGAGCTTCGGCGCGGCCGCCTGCCGCTGCGCCAGATAGTCCGCCGCCTGCTCCATGGTCACGCAGCGCAGCGGCGCATCCGACTCGGCCGGGGCCGGTTCCGGCTCGCCGAGCTCTTCTTTTAATAAGTAATCGGTCGTGACGCCGAACAGGCGGCTCATCTGCACGACCTTCTGCATATCGGGCACGGACTGCGCGCCCTCCCATTTCGACACCGACTGGCGCGACACGCCCAGCTGCGCCGCCAGCTCCTCCTGCGACCAGCCGGCGCGCTTGCGCAAGGTCATGATCTTCTCTGCCAATAGCATAAGCGGCTTCCTCCCGTATTGTTTTTCCGTTTCCGGCTGAGGACAGGATACCAGATCGGCCGGTTGCGCACCACCAAGGCGACTGTCAAATGTGTCAACCGGCGGTTGCAGGGGTATGATTTCAGCAGTTTCAGCATATCGTGCCGCCGCGCAGCTGTCAAGCCGAACGGCGAAAACCTTTCAGGCACTGTAAGTGGATTTTGCGCGCCGGGTGTTGTACCATGGCAGCAGAATCCAAAGGAGGTATGTGCAATGGACCCAATTCTCGAAATTGCAGCCCTGAAGAAATATTATGGCAAGGAGCCGAATCTGACCCGTGCGCTCGACGGCATCTCGTTTCAGGTCATGCCGGGCGAGTTTCTTGGCATCATGGGCAGCAGCGGCTCGGGCAAATCGACGCTGCTCAACTGCATCGCGACCGTCATCGCGCCGACCGCCGGCGCCGTCGCCCTGCACGGCAAGTGCGTCACGACGCTGCACGGAAAAGCGCTGGCCGACTACCGCGGCAAGGAGATCG
>ERZ838399.855-NODE-855-length-33929-cov-3.208301_pt1 | contig 33929 bp, 30 predicted proteins | sample MGYA00519683_ERZ838399 | MGnify/ENA primary metagenome ERZ838399 (study PRJEB31850, sample SAMEA3708833) | human gut metagenome | biome: human gut; feature: human-associated habitat; material: faeces | place: China | collected 2014 ...
TTTGAAATTCCTTATTGCATTACGAGTAGATTATACTTCCGATAAGGAAAAGTATCGTGAGGTTGGGAGAGGGGAATGATAAAGGAGGAAAAAACGTGTTATAAAGTTGCGTATAAAAGGCCAAAATGCTATACTGACTAATAGCAGCTGCAGTAATAAGTGCAGTCAGAAACAAATAAATCTATAAAAGATAAAAGAAAGAGATCGGACATATGGCAAAAGAACAGAAAACAATGATGGAAACATTGCAGGGAGAGGTGTGCGCTTCCTGGAACAAGGCAAGTTCCAGACTGGCGGCGGTGCTGGCAGTATTGATTATGGTGGGTCTGCCCCTTGTTTTTCAGGATTATTATTTTAATATCCTTCAGGTGAAATACTGGTATTACTGCGGCGTGGTGATCGCAGCGGCAGTTATTTATGTGATCATGGCTGTTATATTCTGGAACAGGGACAGAAAGTGGTGCGATGGAGCATTGCTGAAAGGCTTAAAAAGCAATTTATCTCTTAAATCTTTAACAGTAGCAGAATGGGCTATGCTGGCATTTTTACTGGCTTCAGCCATCTCCACTTTGCAGTCAGAATATGTATACGAGTCTTTCTGGGGCAATGAGGGGAGATTTGTAGGTCTGTTCATGATCATTCTGTATACCATCAGCTTTTTTATCATAGCAAGGAAGCTGGAATTTAAAAAGTGGTATCTGGATGTTTTTCTGGGAACAGGAATGATCGTGTGTCTCATCGGTATTCTTCATTACTTTGAATTTGATCCCATTGGGTTCAAGAATGATCTGAATTATCTGGACTATGTGGATTTTACATCAACCATTGGAAATATTAATACGTATACTTCATATCTGGCATTGGTAGTAGGTGTCAGCACGGTTCTGTTTACCGTAGAAAAAGAGGCAAAAAGAAAAGTCTGGTATACAGTATGTGTTGTGATCTCACTGTTTGCCCTTATCACAGGTATCAGCGATAATGCATATCTGACACTTCTGGCATTATTAGGACTTCTTCCGTTTGTTTTGTTTAACAGTGTAAGAGGTGTGCGTAACTATGTGGTTATCCTTGCAATTGTGTGTACAGAGTTTATTGGAATCGGATTTACTGTGGATAAGTTCCCGGAACACGTATTAGCGATTAATGGATTGTTTAATGTTATTACGGATTTTAAAGGACTTCCGGTGATCACAGTGGTTCTCTGGATCCTTGGGATTGGATTGTATTTTGCGGAGTGTAATGTGCTGAAAAATGCAAAAGAAAGCAATCTGGGAAGATGGATCTGGCTGGCTGTGGTGATCATCGTATTTTCAGGGCTGGGAAAAGTATTGTATGATGTGAATATTGCAGGTAATGTGGAAAAATATGGTTCCCTTCGCAAATATCTTTTATTTAATGATGACTGGGGAACCCACAGAGGCTATATCTGGCATCTGGCAATACGTATTTACCAGAAATTCCCCATCCTTCACAAATTGTTTGGATATGGACCAGATACCTTTGGTATCATAACAGTTCAGGGATATTTTGATGAAATGGTAGGACGCTATAATGAAAAATTCGACAGCGTCCACAATGAATATCTTCAGTATCTGGTAACGATCGGTATTGTGGGAATGATCGCATACATCAGCCTGCTTGTGACTGTACTTGCCCGTCTTATCCGTAAAGGTAAAGAAAATCCGGTGGTACTTTCCATTGCCATGGCAGTGATCTGCTATGGGGCCCAGGCTTTGGTAAATATCAGTGTACCTATTGTAGCACCGGTCCTGTTTACATTGATGGCAATGGGACTGGCTGCCTGCCGGGATGAAAAGTAAAATCGTAGAGAATATTTTGAAAGCTCTGTATTATCCCATTTTGTCCATATCCGGACAACTGGATAATACAGGGTTTTCTTGCGTTTGGGGGGATTCAATGATATACTGTACAAAGGTTAAATACCAGATAGAAAGGTAATAGTTTCAAGTGAATAATTATGAAAAGTATAAACGCCTGATCCGGTTTCTGGCAGGTGTGCTTCTGATCGGAATTCAGTCCTGGATCTTTATGCAGGTATGGATCCATTGTTATAATGAGCACATGGAAATGCCATATCAGAGGATGGGGCATTATTTTCTGGCAGCTGTGTATGCTGTGATGCTGTATGTATCCAGCTCCATGTATGGCAGCCTGCGCCTGGGATATTTCAGAAATGGGGAACTGATCTATACCCACACACTGGCAACCATCTGCGCCAATGCAGTTTCCTATATTCCCATCGTGCTCCTTGTAAAGCATTTTAAAACAGTAATGCCGTTGGTCCTTATGACAGCAGGGCAGTTTGTGATCATCTGTATCTGGGGATATCTGGCAAATGGAATCTACAGGAAGCTGTATCCGCCCAGAAAGGTGATCATGATATATGGGGAACGCCCGGTGGCGGCTCTTATGAATAAGCTCAACAGCCGTGAAGACTGTTTTGAGATCGGTGAAGTGGTAAAAATCCAGACTGTAACAGAAGAATTAAAAGAAAAACTGCTTCAGTATGAGGGAGTAGTGATCTGCGATATCCCTTCTAAAATGAGAAACGAGCTGCTGAAGTTCTGTTACGGAAAGTCTCTTCGTGTATACAGTACGCCGAAGATCTCGGATATTATCATCAGAAGTGCAGAGAGTATGCATTATTTTGATACGCCATTACTATTATCCAGGAATGACGGACTTTCCATTGAGCAGGCATTTATCAAGCGCGCCATGGATATTTTTGTTTCAGCTGTTATGCTGGTGATCACGTCCCCGGTTTTTCTTGTGACGGCAGCAGCTATTAAAATGCATGACGGCGGTCCTGTATTTTTTTATCAGGAACGCTGTACAAAGGATGGGAAGGTATTTTCCATTTGCAAATTCCGCAGCATGATCGTAGATGCGGAAAAAAATGGTGCTTCCGTACCTGCTACAGAGCGGGATCCAAGGATCACACCTGTAGGTAATATTATCCGCAAGCTGCGTATTGACGAGCTTCCCCAGCTGCTAAATATCCTGAAAGGGGAAATGAGCCTGGTAGGTCCGAGACCGGAGCGGGTGGAGCATGTGCACCTGTATTCAGAGAGTATCCCGGAGTTTGCTTACCGTATGAAGGTAAAGGGTGGTCTTACGGGATATGCCCAGGTGTATGGAAAATATAATACAACAGCCTATGATAAACTGAAAATGGATCTGATGTATATCCAGAATTATTCTGTATTACTGGATATTGAGATCCTGTTTAAGACAATAAAGATCCTGTTTGAGAAAGAAAGCACAGAAGGATTTTCTGATGAGGTATCTGCAGCAATGGAACAGCAGACAGCAGAGGAAGAGCAGCGCAGGATCAAAGAGCAGATCCAGGCAGAGGAAGAAGATGAATGGAGCAGGTAAAAAAGTAGTAGTTGTTACCAATTCTTCCAGCTATGAGCCAAGAGCAGAATGGGTGGGAGAGCTGTTTAAACAACAGGGCGCCCAGGTTTTATGGGTGGAAACGGATTTTATCCACAGAGAGAAAGTAAAAAAGGTGCGGAGTGCACCTGACCATATGTACATTGACACGGTGCCTTACAGGAAGAATCTTTCTGTAAGGCGTCTGTATTCCCAGTATGATTTTGCCAGAAAAGCGGAAAAAATCCTGGAAAAAGAACAGGCAGATATGGTCTATATGATCCTTCCGGCAAATTCCCTGGCAGCTGCAGGGGACAGAATAAAGAGGAAAATGAATAGGACAGTCCTTGTGTTTGATATTTTAGATCTGTGGCCGGAATCCCTGGGTGGAAAAAAGCTTCAGAAGCTGTGGCCCTTCCAGTGCTGGAGGCGGCTGCGGGATGATCATTTAAAAGCGGCAGATCTGGTCATTACAGAATGCCATTATTTTCAAAAGTTTATAAATGCCAAGCAGGAGAAAACAGCCGTTGTCTACTGGCCAAAAGAAGTGCCGGAAGGCTGGAAGATGGAAATACCGGAAAATGAAGCACCGGAATCCCCAGCAGTCATCCATTTTGCCTATCTTGGTTCTATTAATAACATTATAGATATAGACGGGATCGTAAATTTCCTGGAAATAACCAGAAAAATGACACCGGTATTCTTACATGTAGTTGGAGATGGGGAAAACAGAGGGCTTTTTGAGGAAAAGTTAAAAAGCAAGGGCATTAAGGCAGAATTTTACGGTGCAGTGTATGAAGAAGCAGTCAAAGCAGAGATCTTCTCCAGATGCATGTTTGGGATCAATATGATGAAGCCGGGGGTATGTGTAGGACTGACCATGAAATCCATTGACTATTTCTGCTATGGTCTCCCACTGGTAAATAATATCCCCGGTGATACATGGGAGTTGGTAAAGCAGGAGCAGATCGGGATCAATTACCGGCCGGATGCAGCTTTAAAATGTGCCCAGGAGCTGCTGGCACTGGCTCAAAGTGACAGGCTCAAAGAGATAAAATACAAGATGCAGAGCCTGTATATGAAGCTTTTCACACAGGAAGCTGCAGAAAATGTGATCCGTGAGAGAGTATTCCCATTGTTAGAAGGAGGTCCGAAATAATGAATATCCTTCATATATCCCCCTATTTCCCGTCCACAAAAGCCAACCACGCAGGCGGTGTGTGTATGGGAAAGGAGATAGAAACATTACAAAAATGGCATCAGGTATATGTGCTTACCTTTGAGGCATCTGAATTTGATGCAGGTCTTAAAAAAGAATATGCAGAAGATGACCATTATCACAGCGTAAAGATCAATAAATTTACCCGTATGGTCCATGTGACCCTGGAACCGTGGATGCCAAACTACTTTGCAGCCAGAAGCTCTTTCAGGTTCGCATGGAAGCTGATCTGTCTGGTGAAAAAATATAAGATCCATGCTATCCATGCAGAATATGCATCTATGGGACAATATCTGTGGATACGCAGGCTTTTTCCGGATCTGAAGTTTAATATAACAGAGCATGACATGACGGCACAGTCCTATGAACGGAAAGTGGGAGACAGTCATGGGCTTAAAAAGGCGTATCTGGGATTTCAGTTAGGCCGGGTGTTGGAAAAAGAAGGAAAATACTGTAAAAAAGCAGACCGGGTTTTTACTTTTAACCAGAAGGATAAGCGGCTGATCGAAGAAAAGTATCATGTACAAAACTGTCAGGTACTGAATCCTTATTATGGGATCGAAGACGACGTGATCAGGAATGACGTGGCAGAGAATGAAGCAGCTGAGGATCAGGTGACTGGGAATCAAGTGGCAGAGAGTAGAATGACCAAAAGCAAAGGGATAAAAGCCGCAGATCCGGAAACAGGAACACAGCCATATACCTTGTGCTTTCTGGGACAAATGGGCAGAGATGAAAATTATCAGGCTGCAATGCGTCTTATCACCATTGCAGAATGGGTAAAGAAGCAGATCCCCCAGCTGCAGATATATATCGTAGGAAACAGGCCGCCGGAAAAGCTGAAGCAGAAAGAAAACCAGTGGATCCATGTAACGGGATTTGTAGAAGATGTGGATATATATTTAAAGACAGCAGCACTGGCAGTATTTCCACTGACTCTGGGTGCCGGTATTAAACTAAAGGTTTTAAGAAGCCTTGCACTGGGAACAGCAGTCATTACAGGAAACGTGGGCGCTGAAGGCATTGATGAGGATTACCAGGTGATCATTCCGGCAGAAACAGATGAGGAATACGAAAAACAGATCGTAGAATATCTAAATGATCCTGAAAAACGGAGCCTCAGGGCTATGGAAAGCCGGAACTATATCAAAGAACATTTCAGCTGGAAGACCAGCGAAAGGATATTGGCACAAGTATATGGAGATGGAAAACAATAAAAGCAGACAGGAAACAGTTGCAGCCATAACAGTTACTTACAACCGGACCAGGACACTGGAAAAATGCATAGATGCCCTTTTAAACCAGACCCGTCCGATAGATCATATTATCATTGCTGATAATCACAGCTGTGAAGAAGAACAGGAAAAGATAAGGAAGATCGCAGCAAAAAGCCATAAGATAAAGCTGCTTTTTTTAGATGAGAACAGAGGCGGGGCAGGTGGCTTTGAGGCAGGTATGAGAGAGGCGAAAAAGCTGTCTCCTGACTGGTACTGGCTGATGGATGATGATGCTTATCCAAGAAAAGACTGCCTGGAAACTTTATTGGATACAGGAAAAGAACTTCCTGATGCCGGGGGACTTTGTCCCCTTATCTACGGGATCGACCTGAAGCATTATCAGCTGTTCCATCATAAAAAACTGTCCAGGTTCATGATGAAAAACAGCCCGGTGGTGCGGGATGCAGATCAGTTAAAGGCAGTGACAGAAGAAGATGCAAATGCATTTGTAGGTCCGTTATTTCCGGGAAAGGTAGTAGATGAACTGGGAATAGCAGATGGCAGTCTTTTCATTTACGGAGATGATTCCGAATACACCAGGCGTGTTTCAGGAAAACATAAACTGTACCTGATCCGGGATGCGGTGATCGACCATCAGGATGCACCGGTACTGGATGCCAATATGACACCGGCCGGCTGGTGGAAAGAATACTACTGCAACCGGAACCAGTACTTTATGATCCGGGAATTTCAGGAAAATAAGCTGGTGCGGTGGTTTAGCTTCGGCCTGCTGACAGCGAGACTGATGGCGATCATTGTAAAGAGCAAATTAAAAGGTTATCACAGGCTCCGCAGCCAGCTGATCATCAAAGCTGTAAAAGACGGACTTGGGAATAAAAGAGGAAAAGTGATCGATCCCCAGAGGTATTTCGCATATTTAAAGGAGCATGGTCTGGAGTAGAAAAAATGGCTGCACACTCAGATCCGCATCCTGGGCGATCAGTACGGTTATTTACGAAAGGATGTACAAGAAAGGTTTTAGGAGTACATAGATATAAAATAAAAATAGGAATGGAGAATAAGAAGATGAAGATAGGCGCAGTGGTTGTTACATATAATCGTCTGGATAAGCTGAAAAAGGCTCTGGAAAGCTTTGAAAAACAGCTGTATCTCCCGGCTTATGTGATCGTGGCAGATAATGCCAGCACAGATGGAACTGCGCAGTATCTGCGGCAGTGGCAAAAGGAAGATGCAGGCTTTAAAAAGATCATTCTGACCATGGAAAGCAATATGGGCGGAAGCGGCGGCTTCTATGCCGGTATAAAAAGGGCTATGGAGCAGGAGGCTGACTGGATCTGGGTATCTGATGACGATGCCTATTTAAAAGATGATGCATTAAAGCAGGCATCCGATTACCTGGAAGAACAGCCGGATCTGGATAAAATATCAGCAATCTGCGGAAAAGTTATCAAAAACGGGAAAATGGATATCAATCACGGAAAATATTATTACAAAAAAGGGATCCGTATCTGTGAAGCATCTATTCCTGCAGAAATGTATGAGAAAAAAGAGTTTGAAATGGGAAGCTTTACTTATGTAGGCACCATTATGAATAAGAAAAAGCTTTTAGAAGCCGGACTGCCTAATAAAGACTACTTTATTTACTGGGATGATCTGGAGCATGGGATCCGCATGAGAAAAACAGGAAAGATTATAGGAGTGCCGGGTATTGTAGCCTATCATGATGTAGGAGAAGAAGGAAGCGGCATTAACTGGAAGCTGTATTATTCCTACCGGAATATGATCGATACCTACCGGAAACATTTCTCCGGAGTCTGCTACGACTATTTCTGTCTGAAGATCCGGGTAAAGATCTTCTTAAATCATATGACAGGGCACAAAAAGCTGGAACTGAACATTCTGGAAGAAGCCTTTAAGAATGCCAGACAGCAGAAATTTGGCCTTCATCCTGTATATAGACCAGGATGGAAACCGGGAGAATAAGGAAGAAAAGTATGGAGAAAAAAGAGAAATCCATAAAATTCAATCTGGTCATGAACATGCTTCTGACCACATCTGCCTTTGTATTTCCGCTGATCACATTTCCCTATATTACCCGTGTTCTCCTGCCGGAAGGAAACGGAAAGATCGCCTTTGCAAACTCCGTGATCAATTATTTTTCCATGTTTGCCATGCTGGGCATACCTACTTATGGAATACGTGCCTGTGCCCAGGTGCGGGATGATAAAGAGCAGATGTCAAAAACAGCCCAGGAGATCTGGATGATCAATGGGATCATGACGCTGCTTGCATATGCGGTACTGGCAGTGGCTCTTATCTGCGTCCCGCGATTTAAGGCAGAGCGGATATTGCTGTTAGTATGCAGCTTGTCACTGTTTTTAAATCTCATTGCCATGGAATGGGTCTACAAGGCTCTGGAATGTTATACGTATATTACCCTGCGGTCACTGGCGTTTAAGGTACTTGCAGTGATCTGCATGTTTCTGATGGTGCATACAAAAGAAGATTACGTAAAATATGCCGGGATCACAGTTCTTGCCAATACCGGATACGGGGTATTTAATCTTTTTAACCTGCGGAAACATATTATATTCAAACGTTTTAAGGACTATCATTTCCGCCGCCATTTAAAGCCGGTATTTATCTTCTTTGCCATGTCTGTGGCGATCACCATTTATTCCAATCTGGACATTACCATGCTTGGATTTATGCGGGATAATACAGAAGTGGGATATTATGATGTGGCGATCAAAATAAAGGTCATTCTTGTAAATATCGTTACTTCTCTAGGCGCAGTCCTTCTTCCGCGAACCTCCTATTATGTGGAAATGAAAATGGAACGGGAATTCCGTACTGTATCCGGTAAAGCACTGGAATTTGTGGCAGTTCTGTCAATTCCTCTTACTGTCAGCTTTACTATTATGGCAAAACAGTGTATTCTTCTTTTATCAGGGAATGCGTACCTTCCGTCCGTGATCCCCATGTGCATCATCATGCCTACGCTGATCCTTATAGGCGCCAGTAATGTTTTTGGTGTCCAGATGCTGGTCCCACTGGGAAAAGAAACGATCGTTCTGTATTCGGAATGTGCAGGAGCTGTGGCTGATATTATCCTGAATGCTGTTTTTATCCCCAGATATGGGGCTTCGGGAGCTGCATTTGGAACGCTGGTGGCAGAGGCAGTAGTCCTTGTGGTGCAGGCAGCAGCACTTAAAAATATGGCATGGGAGATCATTAAGAAGGTAGAAGTGTGGAAGATATTACCGGCAGCGGCTCTGTCCGGCGCAGCTATGATATTTATCAAAAATAAGCTGAATATGCCGGTATTTCCGGTGCTGGTGATCTGCTTTAGTGTATTCTTCAGTATTTATGGGATCCTGCTTTTTGGAATGAAAGAACGGATCCTGATGGAACTGCTGCGTACAGCCGCAAAACGATTGAAACAAAAGGAGCGAGAGGAATAATGGAAGTTCAACTGCAAAGTGTATTACTGCAGCAGGATAACATATGTGGTATTACGGACATGTATTATCATGATGCTTTTGGAAGACTCACATTTAATGGTTACTTTAATCTTATTTATATCGCAAAGCGGAAAAAATATACGAATCTTATAGGAATCACTTTAAAGATCCGGTTAAGAGGTTTCAAAAAGCTTATCCTGATGCATGACAAAGACGACATACAGGAAATAGAACTGGATGGAGAAAATGAAAAAGAATATGTGGTTCCATTTCCATATGATAAATATGATGATGGAGTATTTGCCTTTGCACTGATTGTGGAAGACCGGTTAAAATGGGTGCTGGAAGGCATGTACTGGGGCGAGGTCGATGAAAAATCCTTCCGGAAAGTAAATATAGGAATTGATATCTGTACTTACAAAAGAGAAGGCTATGTTTTCCAGAACCTCAGGAGACTTTACGAAAATATTTTTACCCAGCCTGAGCTGGAGATATCACACCACAGCCATATCTTCCTGATTGATAACGGAAGAAGCCTGTGCAATGGCAGGAGAGTCAACGAACTGGCAGCAAAGATGAAGGATAAGATAGATATCATCCAAAATATGAACGCCGGAGGCGCCGGGGGCTTTACCAGAGGGATGATAGAGATCATGAACCGCAAAGAAAAAGAGGGATACAGCCATGTTCTCCTTATGGATGATGATGCAATCATACAGCCGGACCTTCTGGTGCGGCTTTACGGCTTTTTAACTGTTTTAAAAGAAGAGTGGAAGGACATGACTGTAGGCGGAACACTTCTGCGCCAGGAAAACCAGAGGTACAGCTTCAGCGCAGGTGAGTGGTGGGAAAAGGGAAAAACCACACCAAACCAGTACTACAACTTTGATCTGACCTATTATGAAAGTGGAGTTGATCATTTCGTCCTTGAAGCAGCCAACGAGCATAAGCTGTATTCAGGCTGGTGGTGCTGCTGCTATTCCCTGAACGTAGTAAGAGAAGACAATCTTCCATTCCAGTTCTTCGTACACCACGATGATATTGAATATGGAATACGAAACCGGGATGTGGGTATCACATTCTTAAACGGCATCTGTGTCTGGCACCGGGATGTGCGAGGTGCCATGCCCGGCATCATGTCCTACTATGACATGAGAAACTTTCTGATAGAAATGGTATTACAGAAGAATTCACTGTTCCTGATAATGAAACATACCATCCGTAAGATGGCGGGAATGCTTCTCAGATACCGGTATAAAGACACGAAGCTTACCTGTGAAGGTGTCCTGGATTTCTTAAAAGGACCTAAATGGATCTGGGAGCTGAACCCGGAAGAAATGAACACAGAGTTAGCTAAAATGGCGGATAAACTGAGCTATATAGATGAGTTCCGTGAAGGCCCGGTACCACTTGTCAAAGCAGGTGATTCCATTAAAGATTATCAAAAACACGATGAGGTAGTCATCTGGGATAAACAATCAGAAAGAGCCATCCTGGTAAAAAAAGACCTGATCCAAACCATCATCTGTATGGGATACATTCTGGAAGCGCTGTGCTGCCTGCTGTTTAAGTATAGAAAAGCAGCAAAAGAATACAGGAGAGATATAGGCAAGTATACTACCAAAGAAGCCTGGGAGAAGTATCTGGGAATTGGGAAAGATGAGAGAGAAAAGGAAGAATTGAAAGCAGAACCGAAAACAGAACGGAAGGCAAAACAGAAAGAAGAACAATGGAAAGCAGAGTGGAAATCAAAATGGAAATAAGGAGCAGAGGATGATCATGACTGGAATACATATAGATAAAGAAAAGAAAAAATGGATGTTCCTTTTTGCATATGGGATTTATCTGGTATCAGTTATCCTTTTTGCATCTAAATACGGGGAAATGGACAGTATGAAAATATTTTTCCCTGTAGTACGGTTTATTGCCTATGGACTGATATGCGCAAAGATCATACTGGATTTTCTGGAAAAGGGATATTCTAAAAAAGAACTGGCATTGATCGTTATTGTGGGAACATTATTCTTGATCAGTGCCTATGTAACAAAAGATAAAAATCTGCTGATCTACTGGGTGTTTATAGTCGCGGCTCATGATGTGGATTTTCAGAATATCATAAAATGGTCACTTTGGGTGCATGTTGGGGCAGTGCTATTTGTAATTGGGAGTTGCTATGGGGGGATACTGGAAAACAGGATTTATGGATTAAATTATGGGATCAGAATTCGGGACAGTCTGGGATTCCAGTATACCACTACAGGCAGCAATTTCTTTTTTTACATGATCCTTATGTGGGTGTATTGGAGAAAAAATAAGATTACATGGATCGAACTGGCAGTATTAATAGCGGGAAATATATATCTTTTCTCTAAAACTGATACTAAAAACGCATTTGCTCTTGGAATGCTTGCAATCATAGGAACCATTATTTTAAAATATATTCCATGTTTGAGAGCATATAAGAAGATATATTCTGTGCTTGCGGTAGGAATAGTTCCAGCATTGTCAGTGGGTATTATCAGTATTTCTATTAAATATGATCAGGCAATACAGTGGATGTATAAATTTAATGAACTGATAAGCGGAAGATTAAATTTAGGAAAAAGTGGATATTTGAATTATGGCATTCGGTTATTGGGACAAAAAATCCAGTGGGTAGGTGGTGAACCAGCAGATGCTGCAATGTATAATTATGTAGATTCTTCCTATATGCAGAGTCTCTTGAATTTTGGACCAATAATCCTTGCATTGATTTTAGCAGGATTGATCCTTATGGGAATCTTTATTGCCATCAGAAAAGATACTTATTTTCTTCTGGTATTTGTTTTAGTTGCAGTACACAGTACCTTTGATCCCCAGCTGACCTGGATTGGTTATAATTGTTTTTTAATGGCATATTCGTATATTCATGATGGTCAGGCTGGAGAGAAGAGCAGCGGAATATCTGTAATTTAAAAGTAAGTGACTTTAGCCGTGTGAGGTTCACTGCTCAGAATCAAAAATTAAATGCATATTCGTGTGTCGCTGTAGGGAATGCTTATCTTTTTCAATAAACTTCCAAGTTTCTCTATACGTTCCTGGAACAGCAATGTCTTGATCAGAAATAAAGTTTATAAATTCAGGAAGATGCCCTTTGTATTTTTCGGCAAAGGCATCAGACATTTCTTCTTTTTCATCGTCAGAAAAGTCTTTCAAGGCATTATGCAAAACGTGTTCCAGGTTACACGAATTAAAATAGAGACGGTAATCAATGCTGTTAATTTTATTGGTGGAATAAAGTTTAAACATAACTTCAGCTTTATTTTTATTCCTCATATTAGTTGCTGTTACATTTGATGATTCTATATGGTCTTCGTAATACTGTATCGATGTTACATCAGCTTCGACAACACAATCTTTTGTAAAAGTTCCATCGGTATCAGCTATATGGATGATACGGACAAGATCCTTCAATTGATAACCATACCGGCTTCTGACCTTATCAATTTCGGCTTTAAGTTTTGTTATTACATTTGAGGGTGTCACATCATCTCTTGAAGTGATATCTCCTTTGGTAATGACAAACTGCGTTTCTGAAGAACTGAAATATTCCTTCAGCAAGGTGCCGATTGAGACCATGTCGCTGAAACCTTCAACAACTACAATAATTGCTAATTTTTCAGCCATTTCGCACACTCCTTCCTGCTTTTCGAAAAGCTCTGGCAATTTCCAGACTGTCAGTTTCTTCATAAATCAACTCATCCTGCCCGCCAAGAGTGATACTGCGGATATACATGCTTCGTAAATTATTGCTTCCTTTTACATTCTTCATATGAATATAGCGGTTTTCTGGATTCGCTGTAGAGAACATAATGCTTTCTTTATCAAGCATTTCTAAAGCACGAAGATTATGGGAGGTAAAGATCAACTGGCCTTTCGCACTGTTTTGGAAAATATCCAGGAGTTCACCGAGCATATACTCAAAAATACCGGCATCCAGTTCATCGATAGCAAGGCAAATGGAAGGATTTCCAAATGCTTGAATCAATGCGTTTAAAACAGAAATAATCTTGATGATCCCCTCTGATTCCATCCGGATAGGAATGGGATAACGCCCCTCTCGGGCAGACATTAATTCCACTTTCCATCCATCTTCACCAGAATCAAGTGCCTGCTTTCCATAATCACGAACTTCAATGTTCATACCAGGAATGATCGTATACAATACAGTATTGATCTGAGCCACGATGACATTCAGCAATTCTTTCCGTTCTTTGTCAAGAGTAACTGGGGTCATCAATGGAATGGCAAAATCTCCTTTTGCACCTATTTGCTCTTTTTCGATGCGAAATGCCATCGGAAGTACGAAGTTTGCAGTAATCATTCCAGAATGCGTGTTGCGGATGACAAACAAGTCTCTGAGTGCAAAGCGAAAGAGTGCACTTATGACAAATGAATAGCTTTCAAAAGGTGTGTCATAAGAACGGCAGAATATATCACGGCTGTTTTCACCAAAAATATAGGAACAATTGCTTTTTTCAGCCATTTTTCTGGCAACGATCAGATCTGTCAGCAGACTTTTATCCTGTGAAATCAGCTCATCCAGTCGTTTTTGTGGCTTGAAGATATTGTCCACAGCTGAGCGCTGATAATCCATAAAAATATTTTTATTAGAACGACTGCCATTTTGGGTAATAGCGCAATTTAAGAATTCTCGATTTATACATACTCTGGAATCTGTTTTCATCAGTTGGACATGATAACCAACTTCATAAAGTCTGTTTTCATCGGATATAATAAATTCAACAGTGATATCCGCGTGATCCATTTCGGAATCTATATAATCAATTATTTCTGGTTTAAGTTCCGATCCGATCATAATTTGCTGTATAAAATATAAGGCATCAATAATAGCCGTTTTACCAGAGCCATTTTGTCCATAAATTCCAAGAATGCCGGCTTTGAATGAGCCAGACGTGTTATCAGCTGATGGTATGCAAACAGTTCCCTTTTTTACATTTTTAATGTTTTCTAGAGTCAATGATGACAACCGTACAATTGGATAATTCATATCAGACCTCCATTAAAAGCAATTCAACATAAATATAGTGTATCACGATTTACTGGCAATATCAAATTATAATTACAAAAACGATATTTTTTATTTCAATATCGCTATTTTAATGTGCTGCATTAAAATGCCGTTTTTATTTTACATGGAAATACATGGAAATAGTTTTCACGGAAATAAAGTACGAAATCAGTGACTTTAGAGAGTAAAAATGAATGATATCCATTTAAATCCAGTATTTCCAATAACAATAACTCTTAAGATTGTATTAATCTATTGAAGTTTTAAATGGGACGTGTTATATTAAACTCTGAAAAAACGCACAGATCATTTGTATCTGTGGTCATATTTGAGGCAAAGAAACGGTGCTTACCATCAGGTCCAAATAATAGCAATTATTTGGAGTTAAGGGTGGGATTTGACCTAATAAATAAGACATAATATTTGAAAATGAATGATTGGATGTTAGAGCCGATAGTTGCTGAAATGTGCGATTATCGGCTTTTGATTTTGAAGGAAATATATAATGGATAAATATTTAAAAATTGCGATGTATGGAGATAGAGAAATAATAGGGTCACCCCAGAAAAAGCTAGTAATTATGCGGAGTGAGTAATGATCCCGAATTTGACATTTCTTCTAAATTTCCTTTTTGGGGTTGAAAATAGATCGAAGAGCATTGTCGGCCATGCATTAAAGGAACAGGTTTCTTGAAGATTCTATTTTGACCAAATAAAAAGAAGACGGGAAATTTAACAGTAGGAAAGTCAAATGCCCTTATGAGTGAAGACTCATTTAGGGCTATCTGACGTTTAAGGAATTTTAAAGATATGAATATGAAAGTAACGCATTTCGTAATCAGGAATGTTTAAAAATATATAGTTTGCTGAATGTTATATTTTAAATGATAAGAATCTGTCTGTCTAATCCAACCAATTTTAGCTTCAGGTTTGCGAGGTTATGTTAATGAAAAGTTATAGGACGGTTATAATGGCAGGGGGAAAGGGAACGAGGATTTCAGCCCTTTTTCCAGATATACCGAAGCCATTAATACCAATTAAAGATAAGAGAGAAATCAGTAAGCCGGTTCTCGAATGGGAAATATGCTCGCTCCGTGATCAGGGGTTTACAGAGATTATTCTGACAGTCGGATACATGGCTGACAAAATACAGTCTTATTTCGGTGACGGGTCAAAACTTGGTGTGAGCATCGAATATTGGGTAGAAGATATACCTCTCGGAAATGCAGGAGCATTAATTAAATATCGTGATCAACTCGGAACCGAACCGTTTCTCTTGCTAATCGCAGATGCAATGTTTGATGTGGATTTCAAGAGAATGATTGCATATCACAAGGAAAACAACGCACTTGTGACACTGTTCACGCATCCTAATTCTCATCCTTATGATAGCTCAATACTGATAACGGATGAAAATAATGCGGTGACAAGCTGGCTTACAAAAGAAGATACGAGACCAGAGTTCTATAAGAACAGAGTTAATGCCGGACTTCAAGTCATTGATCCAATCATCCTCGACAGTTCTGGCATAGATGCTAACAGTGTAGGTGGGGTGGATGAAGAAACTGGTAAAGTTATAAAGGTCGATATGGATCGCCAGTTGCTTAAGCCCCTATGTAACACGGGTAGTATGTATTGCTACGATAGCCCGGAATACTGTAAGGACATGGGTACTCCGGAAAGATTTGAACAGGTTAGCCGTGATTTCCAGAATGGAGTTGTAAAGGCCAAGAACCTGTCACAGCCACAGAAAGCATTATTCATAGATCGTGACGGAACCATAAATAAGTATGTGGGATTCTTGCGAAAACCTGAAGAGCTTGAGTTGTGTGAAGGAGCTGCTGAAGCAATAAAAAGAATTAACGAGTCTGGGTATCTTGCTATTGTAGTTACCAACCAACCTGTTATTGCTAGAGGCGAGGTGACAATTGAGGGGTTGAAAGAGATTCACAATAAATTAGAAACTTTGTTAGGTTTACAAGGTGCCTATATAGATGGTCTCTACTACTGCCCGCATCATCCAGACAAGGGATTCGAGGGTGAGGTAGTAGAACTAAAGATTGATTGTGATTGCCGTAAACCAAAGCCGGGGATGGTGATGAAAGCAAACAAGGATTTTAACATTGACTTGAACAGCTCGTGGTTTATAGGTGATAGCAAGAGAGATATTGAATGTGGTAAGAATGCCGGATGTAAAACAATACTGCTAACAAGCGGAGAGTCGGGAGCCGGTGAGTTTGGACAGGATTTAACAGTTGATAGATTGTTGGATGCTGTGGATATTATTCTGAACTGAAATTCTTGGCAAGCAATTAGGATTTTGATTGCCACAAGAGTTTATAAGTGCTTATGGCTAAAATAATAGATAAGTAGCCAAGAAGATGATGATTACACGAGAAAAGAAAACAACGATATATCGATAGAATGGAGTATTAAGAAATGATTATTACGAGAGCACCATTCAGAGTGAGTTTTTGCGGAGGAGGCAGCGATCTTTCATCATTCTATGAAAAATACGGCGGATGCGTTTTGAGTACTACCATACGTAAATACATGTATCTGACAATACATAATTACTTTTATAAGGATCAGATAAGACTTAAGTACTCAAAGACCGAAACAGTAAATAATTATGATGAGATTGAGCATAAATATTTTAAGCAATGCTTACGTGATTTTGGAATATCAGGAGTTGAAATCAGTTCAATGGCAGATATTCCATCAGGAACAGGACTTGGAAGCTCTTCTTCATTTACGGTAGCATTGCTTCACTTGCTTCATACATATAAAGGTGAATACGTAAGCAAATATAAATTGGCAAAAGATGCCTGCGAGGTTGAAATCAATAAACTTGGAGAATCAATAGGAAAGCAGGATCAATTTGCAGCCGCTTTTGGAGGTTTGAAGTTTTATGAGTTTATGCCGAATGGATTTGTAAATGTTGAACCTATTATTATGGCTCCTGAAAGCTATAAGAAATTAGAAGATAATATATTAATGTTTTATTTAGGCGGAACACATTCAGCATCTGCAATATTAAAGGAGCAGTCACAAAATGTTAAGGCTGCGGACAAGGCTGCAATACAAAATCAAATGTGCGACATAACCAGAAATTTGAAAAAAGAACTACAGAATAATAACATTAATGCAATGGGAGAACTGCTGCATCAGAATTGGATGCTGAAAAAATCTTTAGCATCTGGAATTACAAATCCACTGATTGACGAAGCTTATGATAAGGCTTTATCGGCAGGTGCGACAGGCGGAAAATTATTAGGTGCCGGAGGGGCAGGGTTTATGATATTTTATGTCCCGGAAGATAGTCATGAAGCTGTAAGAACAGCACTTTCCAACTTGAGAGAGATGGAATTTGAAATGGATAACTCTGGTGCATCAATCGTAATGACAGATAGAGAATTTATATAAGAGGACAGAGATGGGCGCGCTTGCGATTTCAAGATTAGCTAATAAATCATACAGAAGAATCAAGGGTTTTGGACGACTCGGGAGGGGCATTGCCCAATTCTTTAAAAATATCAATCGAATGATTTATGCATGTGATATTGCTTATCAAGTAGAGTTGCCTTCCTCTACAAAATTACCACATCAAGGATTAGGATTAGTAATTGGACCTGAGGCAATTATAGGTGAGAATTGCACTATATATCAAAATGTAACGATAGGCGCAAAGGATAATGGCAAAGACTATGCCATTGCAACAATCGGCAACAATGTGATGATAGGTTGCGGAAGTGCCATATTGGGTGGTGTGCATATAGGGAACAATGTCAGCATTGGTGCAAATGCTGTTGTAGTTAATGATGTTGCTGATAATGCGGTCGTGGCTGGTAATCCGGGAAAAGTCGTAAAATACAAAATTTTGGAGGAATTGAAATGAACATTTTAGTAGCTGGTGGAGCGGGATTTATTGGCAGTCATCTTTGTGATGCACTGTTAGCTAAAGGACATAAAGTTATTGTTGCGGATAAGCTGATTATGGGTGATCAGAACATTGAACATCTAAAGGGAAACGATGCGTTTAAGTTCTATGAAATTGAATTAGCTGACCAAGCTAATGTTGACAAATTATTTGCAGAAAATAAAATTGATGCAGTCTATCATTTGGCAGCAAACTCTGATATTCAGAAGGGCGGCAAAGAACCGTCTATCGACTTTAACGATACATTGCTTACTACCAGAGCGATATTGGAAGGAATGAGAAAAGCTAATGTAAAAAATATGTTCTTTGCTTCAACTTCAGCTGTTTATGGAGAAATGTTGGATGTTGAACTCACTGAGGAAACCGGCGGCATAAAACCAGTCTCTTATTACGGCGGTGCAAAATTGGCATCTGAGGCGCTTATCTCTTCTTATGTTTCTATGTGTGATATGAATGCGGTCATTTTCAGATTCCCAAATGTTATAGGACCTCGATTAACACATGGCGCAGTCTTTGATTTTATTAGAAAGTTGAGAAAGAACCCTAGAGAACTTGAGATTCTGGGAAATGGCACACAGTGTAAACCATATATTTATGTTCTTGATTTGGTGGATGCAATTGTGAAGCTTACCGAAGATTTTAAACCGGGAGAGGACGTTTATAATATCAGTGTTAAGAGTGAAGGTACTACGGTTACTCATATCGCCGAAATTGTTGTTGATGTTCTCGGTCTAGAAAATGTCGAATTCAAGTATACAGGTGGCGATAGAGGTTGGAAAGGAGATGTCCCTAGATTTGCATATGATATATCTAAAGTGCTTGCTACCGGTTGGGAACCAAAGCATACATCTGATGAAGCGGTGAGACAGACTGTAATAGATGCTGTTAATGCAGGAATGTAAATAGTTAGTCTATCAGTTTATTTAGACGAGATATATTATATAAATTTGAGGAAGAAGACGATGGTTGATTATAAGAAAAATTTGAGAGCGTACTTGGACAGAGAAATCGCAGTTATCCAGGAGCTTGATTTAGATAGTATAAATGTTGTAATGAATGTTTTAGAAGAAGCAAAGGCAAATCACAAAACCACATATATCTGTGGAAATGGTGGAAGTGCAGCGACAGCAAGTCATTTTGTTTGTGACTTTAACAAAGGACTTAACGATGAGGCTTCTCAATTTAAGTTTCAATGTCTTTCAGATAATACACCTATTATGATGGCTATTTCTAATGATATTGGCTATGAAGAGGTGTTTCGATATCAAATTAAAGGAAGAATTGAAGAAGGTGACATTTTGTTCGGTATTTCCGGTTCCGGAAATAGTATTAATGTAATAAATGCCATGGAACACGCAAAATCAGTCGGAGCCAAGACGATTGCTTTAGTTGGCTATGACGGTGGAAGAATGAAACAGATTGCAGATTATTATATCCATGTAAATATCAACGACATGCAAATTTCTGAAGATGTCCACATGATTATGGATCATCTTATGATGTATGTTTTAAGTCATGGACAGGGATGATAAAACGAATGGAGGATTATTAAATTGGCAGATACATACAGGATTCCGTTTCTGAATACATATGTAGACAATCTGACAGCTGCAGAGGCAAAATCTTGTGTTGATCAGCTGATTAAGGAGCCAGGGTATCATTATATTGTCACACCTAATACTGATATTGTGGTTAAGATGCAGGATGATGCAGAACTTAAAGCTATTTGCGAGAATGCAGATCTAATCTTAACTGATGGTCAGATTATAGTTAAATTATCGAGAAGATATTGTACACCAATAAAAGAAAGAGTTTGTATGACAGACTTTGTATGGGATGTATTTGATCTTGCAATTGAGAAAAAATACAAGGTCTTTCTATTTGGTGGCAAGGAAGATGTACTTTTTAAGGCTACAGAAAATATAAAGAATAAATTACCAGAACTAAATATAGTCGATTCATATTCGCCACCATTTGGATTTGAAAATGATGAGAAGATATTGGCAGAGGCGAACGAAAGAATTAGAAAAAGCGGAGCAGATATTCTAATAGTATTTCTTGGATGTCCAAAGCAAGAAAAGTTTATTGCAAACAACAAAGATAAATATTGTATTCCAATAAGTATAACAATGGGTGGATGCGTTGACTTTATTGCTGGGGGCGTAAAGAGAGCCCCACAGTGGATGCAAGATATAGGATTGGAATGGTTCTTCAGATTTTTACAAGAACCGAAGCGAATGTATCGACGGTACTTTATCGATGATATAAAGATTTTTGGATTGGCTAGGAAGTATAAGAAGGGCAGAAGTAATGCAAGGTGAAATAGCTGTTGGAATAGTATTGTTCAATCCGGACAATGAAGATAGAGTTCAAAAGGGATTGACGTCTATTCTTAAACAGGTCGAACGAGTATACATATTTGATAATAGTACGAAGAAACATAGCATAACTTTCCCTGCAAAAGTAATATATATAACCGAAAATGAGAATAAGGGAATAGCATATGCTCTGAATAGGATAGTTGAAAAGGCAGAAGCAGATGGCTATACATGGGTAGTGACCATGGATCAAGACTCGGTTATGCCCAATGGTCTTATCAAAGCATATGAAGAACATATTCATGATAATACTATTGGAATAATATGCCCACAAGTTATAGACTCACGCCGCTCCTATATGGAGATAAAGAGGGAACCGGCAGAAGAGTTTATCAATTATTGCATTACATCAGCAAGCTGTACTAATCTTGAGGGATGGAAATGTGTCGGTGGTTTTGATGAGTGGTTATTTATTGACCTTGTAGATAATGACTTTTGTAAACGTATTATTGCTTCAGAGTATAAGATTTTAAGATTAAACAATCTAGTACTTGATCAGGAGTTTGGAAAGATTATTCCGAAAGGCGAGCGAGTCCAGAAGTTCTGGAACAGAGTGGCCAAGACATTGCACAATGATAATTTTGGGAAACTCGGGTATAGCAAATCTGTCAGTCCGATGCGGGTCTACTACACATGTAGGAACATTCTTTATGTCAATAAGAAGCTAAAAAGATATGGGAAGACAGGCTATAAGGAAAACTATAACTGTAATGGGTTTGTGGGTTTCTTGATTTGTTTTGTATTTCCAAGCATCTTTAGAAGTAATAAAAAAATAACAATAGTGAAAAATGTTCTTAAAGGATTTGTTGACGGAAAAAATAAATCTGTAGAGATTTGGGAGGCTAATAATGAGTAATAAGATGCGGATTGGAGTCGTGCTTGTTACAAGGAATAGACTTGAAAAATTAAAAATTACTCTTGACCTTTATGAAAAACAAACTAAAAGACCAGAATATATTATTGTGGTAGATAACTGTAGTACAGATAGTGTGACAGGTGGTTATCTCGATGAATGGTCTGAAATTAAAACAGATTACAAAAAAATAGTGATACATTCAGAAGTGAACGGAGGGGGAAGCGGAGGATTCTATCTTGCAGAAAAAGAGGCACTCAAACAAACTGCTGAATGGATTTGGCATGCTGATGATGATGCGTATCCTGACAAGAATGCATTGGAAGAAATCGCTAATGCTTATGAAAGGCTGAATAATAATGTGGCGGCTTATTCTGCATCAGTTAAGGATGTTGAGAATCCAACACAGGACATTTCGTATTGGAGAAAACTATACAAGGGTTTCTTTTTCGTGAAATGGATACCGGTTAAGGCAGATGATAAGTTGTTTGACGTAGATAAATTTATGTATTTAGGATGTGTAATTAAGAAGGATGTACTTGAGAATGTTGGTTTGACAAATAAAGATATGTTTATTCATGAAGATGATATAGAGCATTCATTGAGAATAAGGAAAGCTGGCAGAATAATAGCTGTTTCTGATGCATGTTTGTTTCACCCAGCTTGGAGTGATTCAATAGACCCATCAAAGATTAACTGGAAATACTATTATAGTGTTAGGAATAAAATTTTGAGTATAGGAATGAATCTTGGAAAAAAATACTGGATGAGTGAAGTACTGAAGGCAAGGCTAAAATATATTAAGCATCGCATACAAAGATATCCCGAGAATGTCTTAAGGATGGAGAAAGAAGCAATTAGAGATGGTAGAAATAATGTAATTGGAATCAATTGCAAGTATGTGCCATAGAGGGAAGATATAGCAATGAAGCTTAAACGAAAAAATTTGTTTTTGTATGTGCTGGTCTTCCTGATTATTTTGAATCATTCGGTATATTACTATATGAAGTCCACAAAGGGAATGATACAGGTAGGCATACTTATATGGACGCTTTTGACATTTTTGTTTATAACATCAGGAAATTTTAAAATTAGTAAACCTGCAAAAGTGGGTTTGTATTTCTCACTAATTGGTGCTGCATTGTGTTTTATAGGAATGCACGCTTGGTTAGATGCAGGTTCTTTCGTGTCAAGATATTTTTTCTTTGTGCCATTGATGATTCTAATGTTTGATAGAATCAAAGGAGACAGAGTTAAGTTATTTCATGCGTTTTCGGATATCATATATCTGATTTCGATTATATCATTGTTTTTTTGGATATTTGCTTCTATATTTCACATGATACCTTCTAACGGGTGGGTGCCTATAGATTGGGCCGGAATAATGAGAGGAGATGTAAAGGGCGGATTAAATTATTATTATGTTTATTATGAGGTACAGCAAGCGCCATCTTCTTTTAGAAGGTATTTAGACTATAGGAATTGTGGGATATTTTGCGAGGGTCCGGCGTATGCGTTTATGTTATCATTGGCAATTCTTATTGAAACATATTTTAGGAAGAGTCCTAACAGAAAACGGCTGATTATATTATGGATTACGATGTTATCGACACTAACATCTAGCACCATATTGTTCATTTCATTATTTGTTGCGTTGAGGTGGTATTTATCAGACAAAAAGGGACGAAAAATAAGAACTTTGCTTATTCCTATAATGTTGCTGCTATTTATTTATCTAATCATAGTCATATTGGAGACTAAGACAAATCGTAATTCTGTGATGATTAGAATTGGCGGCTACAAAGGGGCTTTTGATGCATTGTTATCAAGACCAATTTTTGGATACGGATATGATTATGATACCACATTATTTGGTGCAGGGATTACCGATTCATTGTCAGATGTTATTGTCCGCGGTGGGTTCATATTCACTTTATATTATTTGTTCCCATTTATAATGTATCTTGTAAAGACATTTAAGGGAATGACCGTGAATAATAAGACATATGATGTATCGGAGGATAAGAATTTCGCTTTATTTCTCTGGGCCACTTATGTATTTATTACAACAGTCTTAACATATACTTTTGTTATGCTTAGTTTTGTGGCTTATGGATATTTATTGTTAGGAGAGAAAAATGGAAATAAAAAGAATGGCGATACCATTTCTGATTCTCGATAAAGGGGTTAGATGTTTTCGTAAGGATAGGGGATCCTTTGGTATTTCATACAGGATTCAAAGGATGCTAAATAAAAATGAATATTATAGACTCAGAGAATTTAAACATTTACATGGTGGCGAAGATTGTTATATTGTTGGCACAGGTCCTAGTTTAACGCTTGATGATGTTAATCTGCTCAGAGGCAAGAAAAGCATAGGAGTAAATACGCTTTACAGAATTTACGATAAAACAGACTGGAGAGCGGATTATTATTGTATCATAGATCCAACAACTTATGAAGGTATAGGGAAAAATGTTAAAAAGTATCATACAGACACCTTGTTTATAGCGGGAAATAGAATAAAAGAAAATGAGGATAATATAAATCGGTTTTCTCTTGAATGTAGTTCTTTTTACAGAATTCCATATATTAAGTATTTTGATTCACCATGCAAATTTGGGGTTGATCTAAGCAGGGAAATATATGACGGCGCCAGCGTTGTATATGCGGCACTTCAAATTGCGGTTTATATGGGATTCAAGACTATATACTTATTGGGAGTAGATTGCAACTACGATAAGAACATTAAACTTCACAGTGATTCCTTGGAATATAGCAAAGATTACAAATATAATTGGACAAGGCAAACGGGGCTTACAATGATAGAAGGCTTCAAGGTGGCAAAAAAGTATGCGGATGAGCATGGCATTAATATTTATAATGCTACCAGAGGCGGAATGCTCGAAGTGTTTCCGAGGGTGAATCTTGAGGATGTAGTTGGAGATAAGTCATGATAAGAAATATTGCAAAGTGGATTAGGCATGTTTTGCTGTTTAATATTCGGGGAATATTTATAACTTTATTTCCTGGTAATAACGAGAAAAAGATAGTTGCTCTTAAGAACAGTGCAAGGAGAGATAGATGTTTCATTGTGGCGACCGGTCCATCGTTAACAATATCTGATGTAGAGAGGTTGTCGAATGAAGTCACATTTGGACTTAACAGTATTTTTCTCATATATGATAAGACTTCATGGCGACCCACTCACTACGTTTGTACAGATGATGGATATTTTGCAAAAATGCTGAATGAGTATAAATTTAATGTTCTTGATTTTTCTGAGAATGAAATTTTTTTGAATAAGAATAATATGAACTTGGTAGGAACAAATGAGAGAGTTCGCTATTTGAGATTCTCCAGGTGGAATAGATCGGTAGATTTCAGATGGACGAAGTTTAATTCTGATATAGACAAAGGGATGTATGCATTTGGTACTGTCACGAATATAGCTATAGCTATTGCTATGTATATGGGATATAAAGAAGTATATCTAATTGGTTGCGACTGCTCAAACCTGAATAAGCATGTAGTTAATGATGTTAGCGATGCTGAGAAGAGCGATGAGAAAGCAGCAGAGATTGCTGCCATACAGATTAAAGGATATCGTAATATGAGAAGAATAGCTGAGGACAATTGTATAAAAATCTATAATTCCACAAGAGGCGGAGCATTGGAGGAATTTGAAAGAGTCGATTTTGATACGTTGTTCGAATAGTTTTTTGCTTTAGTTAGTTGTTTTTTGAGGATGGGTTAAATGTTAAAGAGAATAAAAAGAATATTTGGTAAAATTGAATGTACTCTTGCGTCACAGGATGGATACATTCGCATACTTAGACGAAAAGGGGCAAAGATTGGTACAGGCTGTTACATAGACAAGTTTGTTATTATTCCTGAACCGAGATTAATTCATATAGGGGATAATTGTCGTATTACTCATGGAACCACTTTCATAACACACGATGGAAGCATATGGACACTAAGAAATCTTGGTTTGCAACAGTTGTATATCGATATAGGGGGGGTATGTGACATCGGGAACAACGTTCATATAGGAAACAATGCCATCATACTTCCTAATGTAAGAATTGGGGATAACTGTATCATAGGAGCGGGTGCAGTTGTGACAAAAAGCATACCAGATAACAGTGTTGCTGCAGGCAATCCGGCAAAAGTCATAAGAACTGTTAAAGATTTTAATGAGAAGAACGTAAATAGAATGTTAAAACTTAAGGGACTTGATGAAAATCAGAGATCAGAAGTTCTGTGGAGTGAATTCTATAAACTTGAAACAAAAACACATTAACCAAAATCGCAGAATCAGAAATGGTGACGTGATCTCTGTGTAAAAGAGAAGCCTTAATAATGATATTATAGTGATTTGATGATAAGGAGGATTAGGTCAAATGAAAATCGTTGCAGTGATTCCGGCAAGATACCAGTCTAGTAGATTCCCCGGGAAGCCATTGATTGATATAAATGGAAAGCCGATGGTCTGGTGGGTTTACAATGAAGCAAAAAAAGTTAAATCCTTTGATGATGTAATTGTTGCCACTGAGAGCAATTTAGTCATGGATAAATGTAATAAGCTAGGTATTCATTGTATGATTACAGCGGACTGTCATCCAACAGGAACAGACAGAGTTGCTGAAGTAGCTCAAAAAGTACCAGCCGACATTTACTGTATCATCATGGGAGATGAACCTATGATCAGAGCAGAGGATGAGGAGGTTCTCATTGATAGAATTAAGAATGCTCCAGAGGCTGATGCAATTATGTTAACAGAGAAATTCACTGATCCAGTTGATGTTGTAAATACGACAACTATCAAACTTGCCATTAATGACGATGGGTATTTAATCTTCATGTCAAGAATGGCTATTCCATATCCAAAGGAAGCGCTTGGTTATCCTTATTATAAAAATGTGGGTTGTTATGCGATAAGAAAAGATACATTGGATTTTTACTTAAGGACAAAGCCTGGATTCTGTGAACGTGCAGAAGGTATTGAGCTTCTAAGGCTTCTTGAAAATCATAAAAAAGTGATGACATATACAGTCGAATCAAAGTCGATGGCAGTAGATACGCCCAAGGATCTAGAACGAGTCAAAGAATTCCTTGCAAAATAAGGAGGTGAAAAGAAATGAAGATTGTAGGTGTCATTCCTGCAAGGTATGAATCGTCGCGCTTTAGGGGCAAGCCTCTTGCAGACATTAATGGTAAACCTATGATATGGTGGGTTTACCAACAGTGCAAGAAAGTTGAGGATTTTAATGATGTTTATGTGGCAACAGATGATCCGAAAATATATGATGCCTGCTCAGAACTTGGTATTGATGTAATCATGACATCAACAGAGCATAGGACAGGTACGGATCGAGTGGGAGAGGTTGCAGAGAAAATTGTAGCCGATCTTTATGTGAATATACAGGGTGATGAGCCAATGATTGAACCTGAAACGATAAAGGCGGCGATTAAACCTTTTTACAGCAATCCAGATCTTCAGCTTACAAATCTAATGACGAAAATTAAAAATCCCGTAGATGTGGTTAACTTTACCATTCCAAAAGTTATCACTAACAAAGATGGATTAGGAGTGTATTTAACAAGGGCAACTGCACCCTACCCAAAGGGAACACTGAACTATGATTACTATAAACAAGTGTGCGTTTATGGATTTAAACCAGATGTTCTTAAATTCTACTGCGATTATGGCAAGAAGTATGGAAAAGCAAAAGTGGAGGCTGTAGAAGATATAGAGATTTTGAGGTTTATTGAGAATGGATATAAAGTGCAATTTATTGAAGTAGATTCGGACACGGTGGCAGTTGACACGGAGAAGGATCTTGAAAAAGTTAGAAATCTGATGAAAACAAAATCATAATCGAAAAGCTTCCTGTATACTTTAAAAGCAGGTTGTGATTGACAAAAGAAATACCTTCAGTAGATTTAGATTATTACTGCCCCGCCAGTTAGTAAAATCAAAATCTCAAGAGGTATTTCGAGATGAATGTTAAAGGCAACCGCAGAAAAAAGCAAGATGCAAAATTAAGCCTGAATTATTCATGAAGCAATTTCTAATCTAAAAAGTGAATAGCAATTAAAAGCAATATACAATTAAAATACAGTAACTATGTGGCTTTTCAGCCACGTTCACGGCTTTAACGTGAATAATTCAGGTTAAGTGTTATTGATTAGCAGACGCTTTTGAGAAAGGCAAAAGAAATCAAATCAGATTTTAAGGCTTCTACTTGGCATGAGCTTGAAAACAACGGTAAATTCGATAAAAATAACAAGCTTACGTTCATTAGTGAAGACATGCTTAACTTAGGATGCAACATAGGCAGCGAAACCCACTATGCACGAGCAATCGATACCAGAGGCAGAGAACTCATTAAGTCCGCGTTCTCCTCCAGTAATACGGAGAAAGGATTTGAAAGAGTCTTAGATTGGGCACTCAAGCTTGCTGCAGAGAATGGAAAACATCAAATCGTCATGGAATGGAACCAACAGGACATTACTGTTTCTGCGTTGCCACCTAGATAGTGAACAACGGGGTCAGCGTGGTCCAGCTCAATCCCTACGCAATCGAGCAGACAAAGGAGGGCAAAGACAATAGTCAGCTTAAGGATGACACGAAGGATTCTAAGCTTATTGCAAACCTGGTAAAAGATGGAAACTTCGGAATGCCGTATCTGCCTGAGAAACTTTACGCAGATATCAGACGGTTGTCGATGTTCCGTGATTAGCTTACAAAGGACAGGATCGGAAATCTTAATCGTTTGCATTGGAAATTGAAGATTTACTTTTCAGAGCGCAAGGACACATTTGGAAAGACGGATGGGATGTTCTGTCTGGAGTTTCTGAAAAAAGCACCTTTTCCAAAGAATCTGATACAGCTTGGTTCTGACGGAATCAGGGCGGTTTGACAGGATGCAAAGCTTCGTGGACGTGACTATGCAAAAGCAGAATCGATTCTGGATTATGCAAAGAAAAGCGTATGGATCAAGGACGGCTCCGATGCAAGTAGGCATATGGTAAAGTGGTTCGCAAACAAGATTCAAGAGCTGGACATACAGATTGAGAATATCCAATGACAGCTGAACAAACGCTGCGGCGAGATTCCTTATGTAGAAAACATTCAGGAAATCTTCAGAATCGGCGAAACCACTCTGAGTGAGATCCTTGCAGAAATAGGAGATATCTCCAGATTCGATGATGTAAAAAAATGCAAAAGCTCAGAGGATTAGGACTGGTTGCCTGCTGTTTAGGAAAACATAAAGGCGAGACCAAAATCAGTTATCAGGGGCGAAAGCGGCTCAGGTACTGGCTGTTTCAGGTAGCAAAGTCAGCGATTGTGCATGCGGACGAATATAGGCAGTTGCATACGTATTACACGACACGGGCAAATAACCCACTCAAAAAGATGCAATCCTTGATTGTGATTGCATGTAAGCTGTTGAGAGTCATATATGTCATCTTAACGAAAGGGACGAAATACGTCCGGAAAAGATGTTAGGAGACATTAAGAGACCTGAGAAACAGCTTACAGCTACCACATAATCAATCCTCATAAAAGTAAAAATATCCCGGATCCTGCCGCGTTCCAGAGACAACTGAGGCAGGGCAGAGTTCTGGAAACAGAAACCCGTTGTTATTGATGTAGTACAAACTGAACTTCATCACACAATGACCGGCAGCGCAGCATGGATACGTGTCCACTGAAATCAGTAAAAATGCCTGCGGGTAAAGTCAGGAAATCAAAATCAAACAAGAACTATAGCTGGCAGAAGTTCTCTCCGTAGGGCATGACCCTGTTCGAAAGCTTAGCTGGCACTCGGTGTATGAGTAGGTGGAACGAAGGAAGTTGGGACATGATCCCATTAGGCACGGACGGTTCACCACCATAGCTAACAGAGGAATTATAGCCTTTATAAAACAGACACAAAGCACGCTTTATTTGCTGAATTTTTTTCGGCTATTTAGTACATGATACTATGACTACTCATCACTTTTTGCTCTTGTACTAGATGTGAACTTTTAATGAAAAGCTCGAAAAATCAAGGATTTAGAGCTTGAAATTATAGGAAGGAGTTAGTTAGATGCCATCAGATGAGATTGATGGAAAAGTCACAAAAATTGGCATATTAACTATGCATTGTGTTCCAAATTATGGAGCAATCATGCAGTCATATGCTACCGTTAAATTGATTGAAAAGTTGTTGGCAGGTGATAAAAAATACAAGGTTGAGATAATAGATTATCAGCCTATCGTGAAGAGAAAAAGGTATTCTGATGCTGCATTGGTAAGGGACTCATTATTATCTCTCAGATCTGCATACAATAATATCAGGCTTTTGGGCAGTAAATCCCGTAGCATTTCAAAAAAAGTACATAATTTGGCATATAACTTTTATGTGAATAGAGGTATTTTATCCTCAAATGTGATCAAGGAGCAACTGTCTGAGTATTGTAAGAAATACGATGCTATTATTGTGGGAAGTGATCAGGTTTGGAATCCATATGGGATGACACATGACGGTACATATCTTTTGGGATTTTACCAAAAACATACCAAGTATTCTTTTTCTTCAAGTTTTGGGATATCTGTATTTCCTAACGAATTTAAAAAGATTTATAGTAAAAGACTTTCTGAATTTAGGAAAGTATCAATACGAGAAGAGGCAGGGGTAAAGATTTATAAAGATCTTGTCGATAGGAATGATGCTGTAGTGACTTTAGATCCTACCTTATGTCTGACATCAGAAGATTATCTGATTCTAGAGGATGATGCGGCAGGGTCATATCTGCCGGATGAGTACATATTGATTTACCTTGCAATGAACTCAGAAACATTAATTAAAAAGGTTACAGAAACGGCGAAAATACCCATCGTTATTTTTGGAATGCCAGACATCGTGAGTGATATTGATGATAGAACTTATAAAATAATTAAGTACGCTTCACCGGGACAGTTTTTATATATCTTTAAGAACGCAATGGAGATATATACCAATTCTTTCCATGGTATAGCTTTTTCATTGATTTACAACAAACAGTTTTGGATAGAATACAATGATAAATACTCACAAAGCAATTCAAGATTGGAAAATATAGTTCATATGTTGGGACTTGAGGACAGACTTATTACAGAAGCTTCGTTACAAAGAGTAATAAGCTATGGAGTGATAAACAAAAAATTGGAAGAGAAGAGGAAGGAGTCAATTAAATATATGAGTGAAATTCTTCAGGATATTCCGGTTGGTGAGGGGGTATTTCGTGACTGATATTGAACTTACCGTTCTTTATCTCTCATGGGAATGGAAGAATGTAGCATGAAAACCATTGCTTTGCCAACTCTCTCATGTATTCCTAAATTATGGAGTTCAATTGCAAATATACGCAACTAACTTTGTGTTCAAAAACCAGATTAAGAAAAAAGGATATGATATAAAGTTTGAAGTTTTTAATTTCGAACCTTTAGTGCAGAAAAGCAGGTACTCCCAAAAGGCTGCAATTACTCAATCAATACGTTCAGCTGGTATAAAAAATAAATCATTTGTTTTTATTGACTTTTGAAAATAAAACAAATAAATACGATTGAATCTGAATACAAGTATTTATATGCTGCAAGTTTTGGACTTGATACATTGTCATCCAAATACATAGATCAGTATGTTGAAGCATTGGATAAGTTTAAATATATTTCAGTGAGAGAAGACGTCAGTTTAAAAACATTGCAAACCCTCATGCCGGGTAAAAGTAATTATACACAAGTTCGGGATTCCCCACTTTTGATGACATCGAAGGAATGCTCTTCTATTGAAAGCGGTAGAGTTGTAAATGAAGAATATATCTTATTATACTTAGCAAAACTTTCGGATGCGTTGTTGCAATTTGCAAAAGCAAAAGAAAATGAAATGAGAGTTAAACTCTATATTATTTCGACTCCAGACATGAAAATGATTAGAAATAATCCCAATTACTTAGGGACAGTTTCACCGAATCAGTTTATTTCTCTGATTCATTATAGTGGAAGCGTTGTGACTAACTCATTTCATGGAATAGCGTTTTCCGTAATCTTTGAAAAAAACTTTTACACGCAATATAATAATCCAACAGTTACGAAGACGAATTCCAGAATAAAAAGCATATTAACAGTCTTACATCTCGAAAATAGATTGATAACTGATGCTGGATTAGATAACACAGATATAGATTATTTCGGTGTCAACGCAATCCTTGAAAATAATAGGATACTCTCTATCGATTATATTAATAAATTGCTTGATGATATTGGAGGAATCAAATGAAACCTATACTATGCGAAATTTCAAAATGTACTGGTTGCTGTGCTTGCAAGAATATATGCCCCTCTGGAGCATTAAGCATGACCCAGGATAATAAAGGATTTTATAGGCCTTTAATAAACGAGATGAAATGTGTAGAATGCAACTTATGCGTTACGGTCTGTAACTACTCAAATATTAATTCTAAAAGTTTGGAGAGTATACTTCACTCAACATTTAGGATATATGGTTTAAAGAACAATAATCCCCAAATAAGAAAGAATAGTTCCAGTGGTGGTACTTTTTTTCTATTGGCTGAAGAAATTATTGCTGAAAAAGGAACGGTATATGGTTGTATACTAAACGCTGATATTGAGGCTGTGTTGACAAGATCTGAAACCATAGAGGGCTGTGTGCCTATGATGGGTTCGAAATATGTTCAAGCAAATCCGGATGAAATATATCGAAGTGTAGAAGAAGATCTTAAGAACAGTAGAAAGGTATTATTTACTGGATCACCATGTCAATGTGCTGCATTAAGAAAGTATTTAAATGTAAGAAAAGTCTCGCAAACAAATCTTTTGGTGGTTGAATTCCTCTGCCATGGAGGACCGTCTCCAAAAATTTTTGAGGGTTATAAACAAAGAGTAGAAGAAAAATACAATGGTAAAATTGTTAAATTTTACTTTAGAGATAAGGAAAAGGTGGTTAACCCGCCTTCCAGCAGGGGAATGCGAGCCTTCCTACAGGGGAATGCGAGCCTTCCAGCAGGGGAATGCGAGACCTTAATAGATGTTTATGATGAAAACCTGAATAATCAATATTTTGAATTATTTAAACGGAATTATATTTCTCAGGATAGCTGCTATCAATGTCAATTTGTTGGGTTTGAGAAGAGAGCTGGTGACATTGCAATAGCTGATTACTGGGGATGTGAAAACTATCATCAAGATTTTTTTGACAAAGATGGAATATCTCTTGTTTTGATAAGTACAGAGAAAGGATTACTTAAATTTCAAAAGATTTGTAGCAAAGCAAGTGTTATAGATGTAGAAAAAGATGAATGTCTACAGGCACCTTTGATTAAAGCCCCTGCAAAGCCAAAGGATTTTGACAAGTTCTGGGACTATTATTATAGGAACGGGTATACGAAAGCTGTCAATAAATTTAGTCGCTTCTACATAATGGAAGGGAAATATCATTCATTTAAAGGCAAAATAAAGAAATTTTTAATGGAGATGAACCTACTACATTGACACTTTATCAGTCGATGGATTTAAGGTGGATATCTGAGAATGAGCAAAGTCAATCAAAAAAAAAGCGGTGTAATTCTTACTTATCTGACTCAGACAGTTAAGATATTAACCGGCTTGATATATACACCCATAATGCTTTCAATTGTAGGACAAAGTGAATATGGGTTATATGAAATATCTGAATCAATCATATCATATTTGGTATTAATTAATTTAGGTTTTTTAGGAGCATATGCAAGATACTATACTGTAGCACAGCAAAAAAGCAAAAAAGAAACTGATAATATAAACGGCGTATTTCTTATAGTACTATTGATAATGTCAGCAATTTGCGTGATTGCAGGAGTTACTCTTGTTAGTAATGTGGAATTACTATTCGGGAGTGGTCTTACTGTTGATGAATATGCTCTATCAAAGAAGCTGATGGGAATTCTAATTGTCAATATGGCAATCTCGTTTCCTGCTGGTCTGTTTGAGCATAACATAACGGTTAATGAACACTTTTTTATTATCAAAATCATAGAACTGTTAAAGCAATTATTAAATCCTTTTATTGCTCTACCGTTATTGCTACTTGGTTACGGCTCTTTTGGACTAGTTATTACGACTACTTTTATAACCATAACGGCTTCAATCATCGAAATAATATACTGCAAAACAAAATTAGATATGGGATTCGCATTGAGCGAAAACCCGATGCCAATACTAAGAAATATTGGAAAGTTCAGTTTTTTTATACTATTAAATCAGATAATTGATCTTATAAATTGGAATATTGACAAGGTTATTATCGGCAGATATATGGGAAGTGTTGCCGTAGCTATAT
>ERZ838399.859-NODE-859-length-33809-cov-76.167565_pt1 | contig 33809 bp, 29 predicted proteins | sample MGYA00519683_ERZ838399 | MGnify/ENA primary metagenome ERZ838399 (study PRJEB31850, sample SAMEA3708833) | human gut metagenome | biome: human gut; feature: human-associated habitat; material: faeces | place: China | collected 2014 ...
TTGCATAACAAAAGCGTAGCAGCTAAAAGCCACTACGCTTTCAAGTCTAACTTTTTGGGGTCACCACAATATGGCAGAGTGTTTTGGTTTGTTTTAGATTTTGATAATTCCGCACTGGGTGAGGATTGATGTTACGAGAATAATTATGAGGCAAACAGGAGCAACATATTTAATCATAACATTGAACAAGCCTTTTCTTTTAAAGGGTTCACCGTTGCGTGTAACTTCGTCTGTAATAGTCTTTGGCTTGGTAACCCAGCCTATGAGGATACAGGTGAAGAATGCTACTATCGGCATAAGAATACTGTTGCTGAAGAAGTCGAAGAATGAAAGAATATCCATTCCGAAAATCTTAAAGTCGGACCAAATTCCGTTGCCGAGTGATGACGGAATACCCATCAATAAGCAAAGACCGATTACTACGATACAGCCGACCCATCTCTTTACATGGAACTTATCCATAAGCGAGGATACGATAGCCTCCATAATTGAAATGGCACTTGTGATTGCCGCAAAGAATACGAGGATAAAGAACAGCAGGGCAACTATGTCGCCGCCGGGCATCTGATTAAATACCTTTGGAAGTGTCATAAACATAAGTCCGGGGCCGCTGTTTGCAAGACCTGCTTCGCCGCTGAATACATAAACAGCAGGAATAATCATAAGACCTGCGAGGAGAGCAACGGCTGAGTCGAAAATTTCAATCTGATTTACGGATTTTGTAAGGTTAATTTCATTCTTTGTGTACGAACCGTAGGTAACCATAATACCCATTGCAAGGCTCATAGAGTAGAAAAGCTGTCCCAAAGCACCTGCAACCGTCATTATGGAGAATTTGCTGAAATCCGGTACAAGGTAGTAGGCAACACCGTCAAGCGCACCCGGAAGTGTCAGTGCATAAACCGAAATTCCGATTGTAAGAATAATGAGCATAGGCATAAGGAATTTACTGATTTTTTCAATGCCGTTTTTAACACCGAGCAAAATTACGCATACGCTTATTCCCATAAATATAAGAAAGAATATAAGCGGTGACCACGGATTACTGATAAAGTCGGAAAAATAATTATCTCCTGCCGCTTGTGTAACAAGACCTTGTGCATATACTGTAACATACTTTGTTACCCAACCGCCGATTACACAGTAGTAAGGGCAGATTATGATAGGAACTATAACTGCAAGTACGCCCAAAAAGCCGAATTTGCTGTTGAGCTTTTTGTAAGCAAGTACAGGACTTAATTTTGTTTTTCTGCCTATGGCAATTTCAGCGGTAAGCATTGCAAAACCGAAGGTTACGGCTAATATAAGGTAAACCAAAATAAAAATACCGCCGCCGTACTGTGCGGCAAGATATGGGAATCGCCAGATGTTTCCGAGGCCTACTGCACTGCCTGCCGCAGCAAATACAAATCCCAGGCCACCGGAAAAGTTACTTCTTTTCTTTTCCATAATAATATATCCCTCGTTTAAGAAATTTTTAATTGATTATACCATAATTCTACAAATAAAACAATACATAATGAATATTAATTTTTTTAAAAACAAAATATAAAAAAATTGACAGGCAAAGACTATGGTAAATCTGTTGTCTGTCGGTTAAAGTCAGCTGTTTAATTTTTGTTTGTAATTTTTATATCGTACAATAAAGTATATAATACACTCTATGCATACAAAGACAGTAAATATAATTGAAAGATCTGCAATTATACCGAATGTGGCAATTGCAAATACCGATCCATAGTTTTTAACTGATTCTTTTACCATTGTAATTTGGTTTTGTACCCATATCCATATAAAAATACTGCTTAGTATATTTGATAAAGTCAGACCGGCTATACAAATACAAAAGTTTTTATATTCCTTTATCAGCACTCCGAAAATAATTGGTATGATAATTTGAACAAACCACATTATTATTGTAAAATATCCGCCTGTATTAATAGGAATATATATGCTGAAAATTGATAATGAAAGTATAATACATATGATGAGTTTTATTTTGTTATCTTTAATTATTTCCTTATCCATTGTTTTAATTATTCCTTTATTTCCATAAAAGGTATATTGTGTTCGTTTGCATACTGTTCTGCATAACTACCCTTTATTCCATAGATTGTGAGTTTGTCACAGCCTTCAAAAGCGGTGTCATCTATTTCTACACAATTGTTATAAATTACGATTTTTTCTAAAGACTCGCATCCTTCAAATGCATATGAAGCAATTTTTTCAATACTTTTGGGCAAAGAAATCTCTCCCAATGCTGTACAATGCGAAAACATACCCATAGAAATTGTTTTTAGTCCCTCACCAAACTTTACATCAGTTAAGTAAGCGCAGCTTGACAATGCAAATTGCTCAACATTGCAAAGCGTATTTGGAAACTCAATACATTGAATCGAAGACCAATTAAAAACCTGTGAATCTATCATTTTCAATTTTGATGGCAATACGACCGTTTTGATACTTTCATTATTCTCAAACATTCCTCTTGTTGTTTCTCCGTAAATAAAAGTATAATGATACCTGCCTATCCCTATAACAGGATATCCGTCTATTTCATCAGGTAGAATAACAATCACATCATCTTTATTAACCGTTTTTTCAATAAGTACCGCTTTTCCATCTTTTAGTGTATAATTATATCCGCTTGTTTTGTAATATTCAAAATCTTGTTTTGTTGTTTCTTTTTGCGTACAACCACAAAATAGTAACAGAATAGATATCTGAATACATATAATTTTTCTCATAATGTCTCACCTTAGGTCAAATAAAATTTATCCGTTGTACAGCTATTTACTAGTTTGTAGGCTAATATATTGTATCTAATTCTTCAAAAGGTATATTGTGTTCGTTTGCATATTGTTCTGCATATGAGCCTTTTATTCCATAGATTGTGAGCTTATCACAACCTTCAAAGGCATTATCAGCAATATACTCAATTTTATCATAGATAGTAATTTTCTCCAACAAAGTGCAATTTTCAAAAGCTCTCGAATAAATATGTGAAATATTTCTGGACAAAAACAATTGTTTTAAGGATGTACAATCACTAAATGTATAATCTTCTATAATTCTAATATTATCAGGAATATTTATGCTATTTAAAGATGTGCATCCATCAAAAGCACCGGACGCGATACCTCTAATAGTAATATTATCCGGAATTACAAGAGTCTCTAATGAAGAACAGCCTTCAAATGATAAACTTTCAATTTCTTTTACATCACCATTAAAATTAACATTTTTCAGACTTTCACAATTCGTAAAAGAGAATTGTTTTATAGTACTTGGGAGTTGTATGCTTTCTAATGAAATACAATGGTCAAAACATCTGTTAAATATATACTCTATCCCTTCAGAAACAACAATCTCTTTTACTATATCGTTATCCTCAAACATTCCTTTCCTTTCTGCTCCCCACAAATTGTATCCTGTAACATATCCGCCTAAAGCATTTACTTTATGGAAAAATATTGTTGAAGGAATTACAACTTTCTCTGACGGGTAGTTTATCTTTACAATTGTTGCCGATTTATTTGTATATCCATCGGTTTCATATGTGTACCCAAACCACCAATGTTCACTTGAAAAGATTTGCAACAATATAAATATCACTAACACTACGCACAATATCCCGATAGGTAGTTTATATTTTTTTATTTTTTTCATCATATCACCTTGGTAAAATAAATATTATAAAAATAATATCAGCGGAATATGCAATATCCTCTATATTCCGCTGATTTTTAACAAACTACTACTTTCTAGTTTGTAGGCTCATATGTTGTATCTAATTCTTCAAAAGGTATATTGTGTTCGTTTGCATATTGTTCTGCATATGAACCTTTTATTCCGTATATGGTTAACTTGCAGCACCCGTCAAATGCATTGTCTGCTATTGAGGTGCATTTTTCGTAAATATATATTTTTTCTAAACCGGAGCATTTGCTAAAAGCACATTTAGATATTTCTGTAATATTTTTTGATAAATCAATTTGTTTTAGCGAAACACAATTATAAAATGTCCAATTATTGATACGGGTTACTGAATCGGGTATGTTTATTTCTTGTAAAGATGTGCAGTTGTAAAAAGCATAATTGGATATACCGTCGCAAGCGATATTTTCAGGGAGAATAATCTTTTCCAATGAAGAGCAATCCTGAAATGATAAATCTTCTATTTCAACTGTATTTTCTGAAAATTTTACACTTGTCAGATTTTTGCAAGCAGTAACGGATATATCTTTTATTGTGCTTGGAAATTCCAAACTTTTTAAGGCAATCGCATTATGAAAACATCCGTCAACGATTGCTTCAATACCTTCTGATATTATGACTTCTTCGACAACTTTATCATTCTCAAACATTCCGGTTCTGTCAACACCCCATAGTGAGCGACTTGAAACATAACCGCCCAAAGCCCGAACTTTATAAAAACAGATTGTAGAGGGAATAACCATTTGTTTTTTAGGATAGTATGCTTTTGTTATGGTAGCGGTATTGTTATTATAATATTTGTTGTTTTCGTACTGAAAACCGCCCCATCTGTGAGTACCCGAAAAACCTTGAGTGATAAAAATAAATATGCAAACAGATACCAACATAATGGCAGCAAGACCTAACAGTAATTTTTTATTTTGCTTTTTCATAACATCACCTACACTTCTTTTATATGCCATTAATATAGCATATAAAAGAATATAATGATAGATGACATTTGTCACTGTTTTTAAGATAAAACGGCTCATTTCAATAAATTTAAAATGAGCCGTTAAGCTTTTTAAATATAATCATTTTTTACTGCATAAACCGCAAGTTGAGTTCTGTCTTTTAAATTAAGTTTTAAAAGAAGTGCAGAAATATTGTTTCGCACAGTTCCATCCGATAAAAACATAGTTTTAGCAATTTCTTTGTTGCTAAGTCCTTTTGCCACATTGACAAGTAATTCGGTTTCTCTGTTTGTAAGTTTTACTGTGTGCGTATTGTTTTTTGCAAGTTTTCCTTTCAAGCTGTCAAAAACGGTTTTTCCGAAAACATTTATGTCGAGCATTGTGCTTTTTATAGCATTAACTATTTTTATTTCGTCTACATCTTTGAGCACATATCCGTCTGCTCCGCTTGACAAAGCTTTAGTTATTGTTGCTTTGTCATCAAAGGTTGTGAGTACAAGTATTTTAATATTAGGAAACTCCTGCTTTATTTTAAAGGTAGCATCTGAGCCGTCACAATATGGCATTTGCATATCCATAAGTACAATGTCGGGATTTTCCGATTTGCACAAATTATATGCGGCATTACCGTCGCCTGCAAGACCGCATACCTTTATGTCGGAATCCTGCTCAATAATAATTTTTAAGCCGTTTCTGAAAATGTCATCGTCATCTGCAATTATTACCTTAATCAAGCTGATTCACCTCCAAGGGAATATATGCCTTTACGGAAAAGCCGCCGCCCGTAAATGACGAAAAATCAATGTTTCCGGCTATTGATTCTATTTTTTCTTTCATTCCGTTAAGTCCGTAATCGGCAATTATTTTGTCACAGCCTATGCCGTTATCTATTATATAAAGTCGAATACAATTCTCTGAAAATTTAATTATTACTTCAATTTTGTTTGCTTTGCCATGTCTTACAGAGTTTGTAATCGCTTCACGCACAACGCTTAAAATTATGTCGGCGGCAAAACGGTGACATTCCTTTTCGCTGCCTATTGCGGTAAATTTAATATTATTGTTGCCAGAATTGTAATTTTGAATGAAATTTTTTATTCCTTGGGTAACACTTGATTGCGAGTTTGTTTTTATGCCCGATACACAATTCCTTACATCGCTAAGCAATAATTCCGATGCTTGCAGGGCTTTTGCAATATTTTCATCTGAACTGCTCTTATCAATTTGTGAAAGCTTGAGTAAGGTCATAATTGAAACAAGGCTGTGTCCTATAGAGTCGTGAAGTTCTTGAGCAATTCTTGACTGCTCTTTTTCAACGGCAAGTCGTTTTTCTATTACATTCATCTTAGCAAGCTGTGTATTTGCTTTTGTAAGTTCTTGATTTTTTTCTGACAGTTTTTTATTCAGCATATAGTATGTACTTACATCATAAAAAACAAATATTTCGGATACGATTCTTTTTTCGTTGCAAACGGGCATTTTGCTGATTTCAAAGTATTTGTTTTCCGAAACGGAAACATCTAATGAACCTGAGTTTTTATTCAGTAAATCGCTGAATTTTGAAATATCGCTGTTTGTGATTTCCGCAATACGCATAAATGCTGTAATACAATCTTTATGTAAAATACTGTCATCAAGATTAAAGGCTTTTTTTACTGCGTCATTAATATAGGTAATTTTATGTTTTTGATTTGTAACAATTATTCCTTCGTTTATTGAGCTCATAAGATATTTTACGGTAAGCGGGGGAATGGTAATAAATTCGTATTTATAAACAGCTAAAAATATCAGTAAAGAAGTTATTGAAAAAGATACAGGAGTAAAATCATATCTTATTGAAAAAACATCAAGCAAAGAAATTAAGTTGAAAGTAATGGGAATTATTGCCGAAAGCGAAATCAAAAGTATCTGCGGGAAATTCTCTTTAAAAGATTTAATGTTTTTTCCTACCATTAAACAAACGGATATTATCAGCAACAAGTAATTATATGCAACCGTTATGTAAAATCCGTTTCCGCCGATTACTTCGTTGCTCTGATAACTTTTAAAAAATAAATGAAAAATAGGATCTGTGATTTTTAGTAAAAAGAGAATTGTTGACGGAAGAAATACGGCTGATTTAAAAATTTTACTTTTTACTGTAGCGGCTTTTGTGTAATGCAAAGCAAAAATCAAAAACACAGTTCCTATAGTGCATACAGAGAAGTAGCCGATATTGCTGAGAATTATTTTTGCCGAAAGGTTTGTGGTGAAAATGTCAAAAATATGGCATACTATCCAGTTTATAATTAAAATCTGACAGGCGGTAAAATATCGTGACATCTTTTGACTGTATGAATTTTGTATAAATACAACGGTACTTATAATCGTTAGGCTTAAAGAAACAAGGTTTAAACCAAGGGTAAGTAATGTGTCCATAATAACTCCCTGATACTCGGTAATTTTTTAAATTATAACACGCATAAAATTGAATGGCAACAAGAATTAACCGAATAAAAACAAGCGACAGCATAAACTAACTGTCGCTTAAAAATTTGATTTATATTATGAATGTCGATATTAATCAATAAATTTGATTCTTACACAATATTAAAAATCCCAGTCGGGCACATATTTGCGGTCGGCTGAGTCAAGCTCTTGAGTAAAGCCGTCAAAGCCGAGCATCATATAGTAGTCCTTAACCTTTTGATACTCTCGTTTTGTGATTTTTCGGTTTATTTTTTCATATTTATTAGCATTGCCCATAGGTATGTACTGCCCCATAAGGCTGACGAGTATTTGATTGCCGTAGTTTTTCTTGAGTATATCAAGAACGCCCATACTGTTTTTTGTGTGTGACGGCAGAATAAGATGCCTTACGATAATGCCTTTCTGCATCATCTGTCGGTCATCAAACTGTGGAAACCCAACCTGAAACAGCATTTCTTTAATTGCTACGGTTGCAGTTTCTACATAGTTTGGTGCGAGTGAATACTTAAGTGCAAGCTCATTATTGCTGTATTTGAAATCAGGAAGATAGATGTCAACTATTCCGTCAAGCATATTTAAGATTTTAGGACTTGTATAACCACTGCAATTATACACAATCGGTATTTTCGGTTTGTAAATTTCAAAACTTTTTACAACTGCAGGCGCAAAATGATCTGCTGTAACAAGATTAATGTTATGAACATTCTGCTCTTCAAGTCGTTTGTAACAGTCGGCAAGCTCCTGCGGTGTAATTTCTCTGCCTCTGTGTAAAGAAGAAATTTCGTAATTTTGGCAATAAACACAACCGAGAGTACAACCGCTGAAAAAAATTGTACCACTTCCGTTTGCTCCGCTTATGCAAGGCTCTTCGCCAAAATGAGGTGCAACTCTCGCTATTACGGGATTTGTTCCCATTCGGCAAAAGCCGCCGCCGCTTGATTCACTTCTTTGTGCATTGCATTTTCTTGGACATAAATTACATATCACTGATATCACCCTAATAATTTATGATATAAGTATAACACATCTGCAAGAAAATAGCTATATTAATATGTTTTGAAATCAGTTAAAAAATCTTCTACTATATCGTCAATGTGACATTCCTCAATATCAAGAGAATTGCAAAGAATAACAAGTTTCTTTATCTCTTCCGCATTATCGGACAGATTGGCATATTGCCTGACAGTTCGCTCTTTGTCAATTACATCAATACCGTAGGAAATATTAGCATTGTTAGAATAAGTATTAATTCTGAACAGTAACATAAAATAAAAGTAACCTTTCTTTGTGAATACCAATCACCCTTAAGCAAGATAATACATCGTTTTACGATAAAAGTCAAGGCAAATACGCACAAAAGTATATGTATAAATTTATCTTTGTATATTTTAACAAAATACAAATTTGTTTTTTATGTAGATTTATTGTAAATTTTTTGTCATTTTTCAGAAACAGAAATAAACAAAAAAGTATAGATTTGTAACCACAAAAAATATCATTGATGATTATTATAGTTAAAATGCTATACAAATTTGTTAATTACATAAATAATATTCGGAACAAATATTTGAAATGTGTTGGCTTTGTGAAAATGATATTATATAATAAAATCAGTTCTGTATTTATTGTTGCCATGCCGTGTTAAATTGCAATAATATTTCTTGCGTGTAGAACAAGAAAATACTTATTCCCGTTAAATTTGTGTTTTCGGCTGATATGCAGCTTATTACTGATTTTGACTGATTTTTTGGACAGAAAACAATTTTGTTAATTATACACAATAAGCACAGTAAAACTTTGTTTTAATGTGCTTATTTATTTTCTGTAAAAGAAATTAAAACTTTGCAAAATTTGCTAAAATTTGATTACTAATATATAAAGCAAATAGAAAAAAGGAGAGAAAGAAATGTTTTTAAAAAGAACGCTTGCAGTTTTACTTAGTGCTACAATGCTCTTTGGTATGACATCGTTGTCAACAACAGCGGCAACCACAGATACCGAAGCAGTGTCGGCAGGTAATTACTACAACGCAAGTTATCTTGAAAACTATGCGAGCAATGCTTACAACGAACAGAATCTCGGTGCAAACTACAGCAAAAGCTCAACAGAGTTTAAGGTATGGTCACCGGAGGCGTCTGCTGTAAAGGTTAAACTCTATGCAACAGGTTCCGATTCTGAATCAGGTGCAGCTGTTCTCGGCACTTATAACCTTAAAAAGAACAGCTCTACAGGTATGTGGTCGGTTACTGTAAACGGTGACCTTAAGAACACTTACTATACTTATCTTGTTACCGTAAACGGTACAACAAACGAAACACAGGATGTTTATTCAAAAGCAACAGGTGTAAACGGTAACCGTTCAATGGTTGTTGACCTTGATTCAACCGACCCTGAGGGTTGGGATAACGATAACCATGTGCTTTTCAACAATGCTCAGGAGGCAGTGGTATGGGAGGTTCATGTTCGTGACTTTTCAATTTCGGATACTTCGGGCGTCAGCGATGACAACAAGGGCAAGTACCTTGCTTTCACAGAGGGCGGCACAAAAATCAGCTCAGACACAAGTGCAAACGCTGTATCTACTTGCGCCGATTACCTTGTAAAATCAGGCATTAACTGCGTTCAGCTAATGCCTGTATATGATTTTGGTTCTGTCGATGAAACAATCACAGGTTCGGCAACAAACAGAAACTGGGGTTATGACCCTGTAAACTACAATGTTCCCGAGGGTTCATATTCTTCTAACCCATATGACGGTAATGTTAGAATCACTGAATTTAAGCAGATGATTCAGGCACTTCATGACAGAGGTATTTCCGTTGTAATGGATGTTGTTTACAACCATACATATGTAACAGAGGGTTCATGTTTTACAGATACAGTTCCTAACTACTATTACAGAAAAACAAGTTCAAGCGTTTATTCAAACGGTTCGGGCTGCGGTAACGAAACTGCATCCGATAAACTGATGTACAGAAAGTATATGATCGACTCAATTCTCTATTGGGCAAGCGAGTACCACATTGACGGTTTCCGTTTTGACCTTATGGGACTTCACGACATTACTACTATGAATCAGATTCGTTCAAGTCTTGATAACCTTTATTCGGACGGTTCGGGTAAGAAGATTCTTATGTACGGTGAGCCTTGGACAGGCGGTTCAACCGCAATCAGCGACGGTTGTTTTCAGAGCAAAGCTTCTCAGCTTGATGCAAGAGTAGGTATGTTCTGCGACTCATACCGTGATGCTATTAAGGGTGGTACAAACGATGCATCAACCGGTTTTATTCAGGGTAATAATGGTAAAACTTACACAGTTGTAAACGGTGTAAAGGGTCAGTGCTTCGGTGCAAAAGCTCCTTCACAGACAATTGCTTATGCCGATGCCCACGATAACCTTATTATGTGGGATAAGATGGTGCTTAGTAACGGCAGTAAGGATTGGAACTCTACTTCCTCTTCGCTTACAGATCAGATGAAAGCCACAATGGGACTTCTCATGACTTCACAGGGCATAGTATTTATGACAGCAGGTTCGGAATTCTGCCGTACAAAGCAGGGCGACCACAACAGTTATAAATCAGCCGATTCAATCAATGCCATTGATTGGACTCGTTTAAAGACATATTCTGAAACAGCTGATTATTATAAGGGCCTTCTTAAAATCAGAGAGAATTACTCACCGCTCAAGGGAGGTAACTTCTCAACTCCTACATTCCAGTCATCATACGGCTATGTTGTTGCTTATACATATTCCAATAACACAGCGGGCGAGTGGGGCAAGGTTTGCGTACTCGTAAACAGCGGTACGCAGGCTTGCACAATCGATCTTGACGGCAGCGGCTGGACAGTTGTTGCAAACGGCACAAAGGCAGGACTTGAAAGTCTTGTCACAGTTTCAGGCAACTCATATTCTGTCCCTGCAAGAAGTACTTGCGTACTTGTTCAGTCATCTACATTCGGTAATCTTCAGAATGCAGAGCCTACATACGGTACACTTAAGGTAAACCATGTTGATGAAAACGGCAATGTTTTAAAGAGCACATCAGCTACTTATAAGACAGGTACAACATACCGTGCTTTACCTGATACAACACTTCTTTATGACTATAATCTTGTTAATACAACAGGCACAACAACAGGTAAAGTTGAAAGCGGCAAGACATACACTGTAACATTTACATACAAATCTTCAGGTATTTCCTCAGGTTACCTTACAGTAAACTATGTAAATGAAAACGGCACAAAGGTTAAAGACTCTGTTAAGAACAAAATGAGAAGCGGAGATGAATACTCTGTAAGTCCTGCAACTATTCAGGGTTATCAGCTTGATACAGATAGATTCCCTGCAAACACAAGCGGTACTTTCTCGGGTACTGACACAACTATTACATTTAAGTACAAAAAGCTTAATTCTACAAGCACAGTAGTTCACTACAAAAAGCCGTCAAGCTGGTCAGATGTTCGTTGCTATTCATATACAGACGACGGCAAAAATCCGACAGGCGAATGGAATACCGCTACAGTAATGACAAGCGAGGGCGACGGTTGGTACAAATGTACAGTTCCTGCATCTGCTTGCTATGTAATGTTCCACCCAACTTCAAATATCGCTCAGGAACCGGGGCAGGGTGCAAGCGGTTATGCCGCATCCGGCGAAGTATGGATTAATAACGGCGCTATCACATTTGCCGCTACAGTAATTACAAGCCATATTGATATTGCAACAGGCAAAAAGATTGCCTCTGATGTTGTAAGCGAGAAAACAAAGGTTACTTCAAGCGACACATACACAACTTCTGCAGTTGCAGGTAAAAATGTAATTACTCCTTTAAATGCAACAGGCAATTATTCCGCAGGCGTAATCAATGTTGTATATCTTTACAATTCAGGTGAAGTTCCTACAACTCAGCCAACAACCGCAAAACCAACAACTCAGCCGACAACAGCTACTGTTGCTCCTACTCAGACAGTTGCACCAACAGTACAGCCTACAACTCCTGCCGAGAAAATTTGGATTGGCGATGTTGATATGGACGGCAGAATTTCAATCAATGATGTATCACTTTTACAGATGTTTATCAGTGAGCAGACCACATTTACAGACAAGCAGCTTATTGCGGCTAATTGCAACGATGACGGAATGATTGATGTTATTGACGCTACACTTGTGCAGATGTACTTGGTTTATAATATTGCAGACGGCAGTTTAGTAGGTCAGTATAAGTATATTGTACAGCCTACAACAACTCCAAGCGGTACATACACAGTAACATTTGCAAACTCACTTAACTGGGACGGTACAATTTACTGTTATTATTGGACAAGCGGCAGTCAGGGTGAAGTTGCTTGGCCGGGCACAAAAATGAATTTCGTAGAGAATAATGACTACGGTCAGGCAGTTTATACATTGACTGTTCCGTCTTCTTGCGACAGCGTAATCTTTACTAACGGTTCTTCACAGACTGTTGATATTAACACAGGTTCAAAAGACACCGATTACTATGCTAAAACAACAAAGACAGGTACAGGCTATAATGTCGGAACTTGGTAATTAGAAATTAATATAATTTTTGATAGTCACGCAGTAGTCCCTCCGATTTTTCGGGGGGATTGCTTTTGGCTTTTTATTGAAAAATTGGAATAAATTATGGTTTAGAAAATTGCTTTATCAAGCAATTATAAAAGTTTGGTCAACCTTTTCAAAGGTTGTGGGTGTGGGCAACGCCCACAAATGCTTTATGCTATCGCAAACTTTTGATAGCCAAACGGCTTGCCGTTTAGCGGTTTGAACACAACGGCGAAAGCCAAATGCGACAGCAACAAAAGAAAAGCCACGCTACTAAACTACTAATTTGCCACTTTCAAGGGCAAATCAGACACGCATATAAGCTTTTTCATCCTTTAGAATATCTTTTATCTACTAATACACAAGTGTAACTTTCTCACTCTCTGCCACTCATTGGTCTTAACTTTTGTTTCCTACTAAAGTATTGATTAGTCTAAGGTTTAGTTATTCTATGATATAAATTTAACAGTTTATTTTTATTGAAAATTAGTTCGTTTTAATTATTTAATGGGCTCTGCCCAAACCCGCAACCCTTTAAAAAGGGTTGACCTAAATTTTAGATTTATTAAACTCTGTTTTTAACCACAATTCCTCAAAATCCCCAAACATTTATAATATACAAAATTACCGCAAAATCAGCACAATTTTTATATTTGACAAGGTAATAGGAGAGTGATATACTAAGGTTAGCAAAAACTAACTATAAAGGTGGATTACTATGGATACTATTATTTCTACAATTATTGTTTGTGCGATTATCGCTGTTATTTGTGTGTTTGGTGTTTTAAAATACATAAAAAACCTTAAAAGCGGTTGCTGTGGTGCAGGCGGCGACAGTGTAAAAAAGGTTAAGCCAAAGGACAGCAATGCAAAAAATTTCAATTATGAATATAAAATCGTTATTGACGGTATGACTTGCAAGAATTGTGCAATGCGTGTTGAAAACGCTTTTAATTCAGATGAAAATTACCTTGCAAAGGTTAAGCTGTCGGAAAATTCTGCTTTTGTAAGAGCAAAGCAGGCAGTTGAAGAAAAAGTTCTGCGTGATGTTGTAATCAAAGCAAGATATATTCCTATGAAAGTTGAAAAAGTATAATTTTTATCTGCCATGTCGGCAAATTTCATACATGGCAGATATTTTTAAATGCAAGAGTTAGCTAAAACTAACCAAATTGATATGTTAAAGTTTTTATTAATTATTTTTACTTGACAATATTTGATTTTTTGTGATAAATTATCATTAATGAATATATGAACAGATAAACATATATTCATATAATAACAGGAGGTAAAGTATGTTTCTTGAAATTAAGGGTATAGAAAAATACTACGGAACAGGGGATAACCGCACAAAGGTACTCAAAGGTATTACTACGGGTGTTGAAAAGGGCAAGATATGCGTTTTACTTGGCCCGTCAGGCTCGGGTAAATCTACGCTTTTGAATATTATTGGCGGTATTGAAAAAGCAGACGGCGGAAGTATTGCCATTGAAGGAAGCAGAATTGAAGATATGGGCGAAAAACAGCTTTCACTTTACCGCAGAAACCACCTCGGATATGTATTTCAATTCTACAATCTTATTCCGAATTTAACTGTTAAAGAAAATATAGAGGTTGGCGCATATTTGAGCAAAAATCCACTCAATACCGATGAACTTTTGCACACACTCGGATTGTGGGAGCATAAGGACAAAGTGCCGAGTCAGCTTTCGGGCGGTCAACAGCAGAGAACCTCAATCGGCAGAGCTATTGTAAAAAATCCCGATATTTTACTTTGTGACGAACCAACGGGCGCACTTGACTACAAGACTTCAAAGGACATATTAAAGCTGATTGAAACTATAAATCAAAAGTACGGAAATACAGTAATTATTGTAACTCATAATGACGCTATCAAGCTGATGGCAGACAAGGTTATTAAACTGCGAGATGGAAATATTCGTAAGGAATACGTGAACAGCGAAAAGGTAAAGGCCGAAGATCTTGATTGGTAAGGAGATGAATTTATGAAAAATCCGCTTAACAGGCGATTGCCACGAGAGCTTAAAAGCGACATAGGAAAGTATATTGTTATTTTCATATTTTTGGTAGCTACAATAGGATTTGTATCGGGTTTTCTTGTTGCAGGTTCAAGTATGAAAACCGCTTTTGACGAGAGCTTTGATAAAAATAACATTGAGGACGGCTACTTTGTACTCGATGATAAAATGACCGATGAACTGAATACTAAGCTCGAAAATCAGGACATTAAATTGTACGAGAATTTTTACAAGGAAGAAAGCTATAAAAACGCTGCATACAGAATTTATAAGAACAGAAATGATGTAGATAAAATCGAGCTTTTTGAGGGCGAGTTTCCAAAACAGGACGATGAAATTGCGATTGACAGACTTTTTGGCGAGAACAACAATATTAATATCGGCGACAAGGCAGAGCTTGACGGCAGGCAGTACAAGGTGAGCGGTTATGTTGCTTTTCCCGATTATACGGCATTATTTAAAAATAATACCGATATGATGTTTGATGCGCAGAATTTTACCGTTGCTGTGGTTACCGACGATGCCTTTGACAAAATATCGGATAAGCATTTACATTACTGCTATTCATATACTTTCAACGACAGCTCGCTTACCGAACAGCAAAAGCACGATAAAAACACCGACCTAAAAGAATTAATTGCTAAAAATGCTGTGATGAATAACTTTGTATCCGAGCTTGACAATCAGGCTATACATTTTTCGGGCGATGACATTGGTTCTGATACCTCAATGATGATAACCCTTTTATACATTGTAATTGCAATTATGGCATTTGTATTTGCAGTCACTACTTCAAATACCATTGAAAAGGAATCAGCCGTTATCGGAACACTGAGAGCGTCGGGTTATACCAAGGGCGAGCTTTTAAGGCACTATCTTTTGCTCCCTGTTGTGGTTACAATCGTGGGTGCAATACTCGGTAATGTGCTCGGCTATACTGTGCTTAAGGATATTGTTGCCAATATTTATTACGAAAGTTACAGCCTTGGCCCGTATGTTACATTGTGGAACGGTTATGCGTTTGTAATAACAACCGTTGTGCCTTGCATTATTATGGTGATAGTCAATATATTTATTCTCAGCAAAAAGCTGGCGCTTTCACCGCTTAAATTTTTGCGTCGTGACCTCAGCAAAAAGGAAAAGAAAAAGGTTGCCAAGTTACCTAACTTTAAGTTTATGACAAGGTTCAGACTTCGTGTTATTTTTCAAAACAAGTCAAGCTACATTGTTTTGTTTGTAGGTATACTTTTTTCAAACCTTATTCTGATGTTCAGTCTTATGTTGCCGCCATTGCTTGATAATTATAAGACAGAGGTAATCGACAATATGATTTGCGATTATCAGTATATATTGAAAATGCCCGTTGAAACCGATACTAAGGGTGCAGAAAAATATGCGGTAACTACTCTTGAAACCAATTTTAAAAATTCCGAAAAGTCCGATGAAATTACGGTATATGGTGTGGATAAGGAGTCGGACTATGTAAAAGCAGGATTTATAGACAGAAACTCGGTTTATGTATCTGAGGGTATTTTGGAAAAATTCGGCTTAAAGGTTGGAGATAATCTTGACCTAAAGACAAAGTATGATGACCAAACCTATCGCCTTACAATTAGCGGTACATATAAATATCCTGCGTCATTGGCGGTATTTATGGATATAGAAAATTTCAGAACCGAGTTTGATAAGTCAGAAGATTATTTCAGCGGATATTTTTCAAATAAAGAAATAACAGACGTTGACGATAAGCTGATTGCAAGCAAGATTACTCAAAAGGATTTGACAGTAATCTCTGACCAACTGACCGATTCAATGGGTGGAATGTTCCCAATGGTTTCGGCATTTGCAATACTTCTCTATATGCTGCTTGTATATTTGCTTTCTAAAATCATAATAGAAAAGAATGCAAATTCGGTATCAATAGTAAAGATACTCGGCTATCAGAACGGTGAAATTACAAGGCTTTACATTATTTCAACAGCTATTGTAGCATTTTTTTCGGTAATAATCAGCCTGCCAATTTCATATTTATTGATGAAGATAATATACAGTGAATTGATAAGCAGTTTTTCGGGTTGGCTTTCATTCTACATAGAACCTATGGTTTATGTAAAAATGCTCGTTTTCGGAATACTCGCATATGCGGTTGTAGGCGCTTTGCAGTTTAGAAAAATCAAAAAAATTCCAATGGAAGAGGCGCTCAAAAACGCAGAATAAAATACAGACCGACACTTTTGCTGTGTCGGTCTGTTGCTTTAGTTTTGAAAATTAATTTGCTGTTCTTCAATCAGCGGATAGCGCATAAGCTCGGTGCTGTCGAGATTTTCTTTGCGCATATCAACGGCGGAAATCTGATGATTATTATAGGTTGTGTAGTAGTAAATTCCCTTTGTTGTGTTACAGCAAGAGGTATAAATCGTAATTTCATACTTGCCCTCGCTCACTTCGCAACAGCCTCGCTGTTGGTCTACCGAGCCGAGAATATGGAAAAACTGACTTACACTTTCGTTTTCACTGTCGGCAGAAATTGAATTCATTTTTGTAAACGCAACTCGTGCAAAGCGTGAGGCAGAGGAGAGGTCACCCGGAAGTCCGAGTGCGCCCATTCCTCGGCTGTACGAGTTAAGCGCAAGCCCGTTTGCAAAGGTGTTTTGCGGCTGTTTAGGAGAAAGCGACATATAATTATTGAGCATAAACATTTGTGTTTCAAACGGCGGATTGTTTGTAAGCACGCCAACCGGATTATCGTAAATATGCAGTCCGTCTGCCATAGATTCCACTGTAATACAGCCGTTCTCATCGGCAATTATCCAATGAAGCCCGGCGGTTGGGAGTTTTTCGCTGAACGGTGTATCTGTAAGATTTATGCTTGCAAGCAAGCTTTTTGCCTCGTTAATATTTGCGCATTTGCCTAAAATGTATGGTATAAATTCAAACTGAGCAATATTTTCCTTTCCGCTTACAGGCTTTGCGTAAACGGCATTTCCCACAAAGTTAAGTCCTGCCATTCCAAGGCCTTTTTCGTTGATTGCATCATAGTAAAGGGGATAATTTCCCACAATATGTGCCATTCCGATTATAGCATAGTGAGAGGTGCAAGCGCTTGTGTGGCGAAAATCAAAGGCATAGTTTCTCGGAGTAACGGTTATTTCGTCACCGTACGAAAATTCATAGTCAAGAGTTCGTCCAAAATAAAAATTCTTTGTTTTGTATGTTGCGGCAGTACACATATATAAACCTCCTTGTGTTATTGTTTTCTAAAAATAATTTAATATGTAAATGTTTAAAAATAATATCAGACTCCTCGCCAACCGACAAGGAGTCCTTTTGATTTGCAGTCAGATTATTACCATTTAAGCTCGCCGCCACCGCCCATAAGTTTTGTCATTTCCCCAATTTTTTCAAGCGGAAACGGGGGAGATGATACGGGTTTCATTGCAATGGACATAAGTTTCATGGGATTATCATCAGCGGCAATTCTGTTTGAACTTAATGCTCCGCAGATTTTACAGCGGTGAATAATTGCCCATTCGCCGTTTTTGCGCACCCATACTGCAACGGGTTCCATTGCTCCTCCGCAGTCAGCCTCACGATCACCCGGTTCAATATCAAGGTGCATACTCGTAAGACAGTAAGGGCAGTGGTTGCGGTGGTCACTTCCTGCACCGTTTGGCACAACAAGTCTGCCGCATACCTTGCAGGTAAAACTTTCATTGCAGGCGTGTGATTTATAATAACCTTTTTTATATGATTTTTTCTTGTTTTCTCTATTCATAGAGCATAATCCTCCAAAAAGTAAAATCAAAAACCTTTTGGGAGGTTTGTCGGTAAAAACAGCAAACCTCCCGATTATGCTACTATTACCGTTGTATTAGTCTTTGTCTTTGTCAAACACTAATCTCCTTATAAAAATATTTATGAAAAAGCCAAGGCTTAGTCAACAATTTACAATTTTATTATATCAGCATATAAAATGTTTTTCAATATACATCAAGTTAATTTTTGTATAAAATTATATTTTGAATTTTTCCCACTCTGTCCTTGTGATTCCGTACACAACAGTTGTTTCATTTTCACTGTCAATAAATTCATCAAGTTTTTTACAACCGTATGACACAGCGACAGCGGCGGAGGGAATGTTATCTTTTAAGCAAACTGCCCACAAGCCAAAGCCGAAAATATTGTATCGCTCAATGCTTTTGTCAATCCAATTCATTACTCTTGCTTTATCAAATGTATATGGATAGTGTTGCGTTATATCCGAATCTGCCAAACAGAATATAGTGCACTGAAATCATCTTTTGTTAGCTCACGAAGAAATAATCGTTCTGTTTCCGTAATCATAAAAACACCACTAATAATTTTACTTTATATATATATATATGTAAAAGTCAACAAAAATCAAAGGGAACTTCTCGGTTGAAAAGTTCCCTTAATTTTATGCAAGTGATTTTTCCTTCGCAAAGCCTTTCATTTTTACATAATACACAACAAGCATAAGCAGCATACTTGCAGTCCATGCGGCAGGGCCTGCAACGCATATTGACGCATAGCCGATTATTGAGCTGAAAAGAACAGGTGTGCATATTCTCATGGCAACCTCAATCAGTGAGCCAATCATTGGAATAATGCCGTTTTTAAGTCCCTGTATTGTGCCACGATAAATGAACAGCATACCGAGCGACCACTCAAACGGACAGTTCCAGAATATGAATTGTACGGAGTAATCTATTGTTTGCTGAGAGCTGCCGCTTGTGAATATTCCAGTAATTTGTGTGGCAAAAAGCATTGAAATTGCGCCCACAATTATTGAGTAGGCAATACAAAGCATAAGGCAGTTATTAACGCCTTTTTTGATTCTGCCATACTTGCCTGCGCCCTCATTTTGCCCTGCAAAGGTGGCAATTACCGTACTCATAGAGTTCATAGGATTTTGAATAAGCAGCTGTACTCTGTTGCCAATGGTGTAAGCCGCAACCGCATAAGAGCCGAACTGATTTACAAAATACTGCAAAACCATCATTCCTATTGAGATAACGGAATTTTGAAGTCCCATAGGACAGCCTACCCTAAGCTCGTCTGTAATCATTCTTTTTATATCTTTAAAGCTATCTTTTGTAGGCAAAAGCATTTTAACCTTGAAGTATATATAAATGCAGCAGAGTACGGCGGAAATAAGCTGAGAAATAACCGTTGCTATTGCCGCACCCGATACATCCCACTTGAATACTACTATAAACAGCAGGTCAAGTCCTACATTGAGTACAGAAGAAAATAACAGCAGATACAGCGGAGTTTTGCTGTCGCCCACCGAGCGGAGAAGTGATGCGGTAAGATTGTAGAGCATTGTTGCAGGTATGCCAAGGTAAATTATAGTGAGGTATTGGCTTGCGTAGTCAAAGGTTTCTTTTGTTGTGCCGAGCATTGTAAGAAACGGATTTACCCAAAAAACAAACGCAGCGGTGAGTACAACCGAGGACACTACACCGATGAGTATGTGTGCGGCAACACTTTTCTTTACCCGTTCTATATTTCCTGCGCCAAAGTGCTGAGAGGTTATTACCGAACAGCCTGCCGACAGTCCTATAAAAAATCCAAGTGCAAAAAAGTTTAACGAGCTTGTAGAGCCGACCGCCGCTAATTTTATTTCTCCAAGAGTTTGACCTACTATAAGAGTATCAACTACATTGTATAATTCCTGCAAAAGGTTTCCGATTATTACAGGAATAGCAAAAAGCAAAATCTGACTGAATATTTTTCCCTGCGTAAGATTTCTTATTGATTTTGACTCTGCCACAAATGTTCAACCACCTTTGTTAAAAATTATTGTAAAAAATAAAAATAAGCTATAATAACTTTAAATTCGTATGAATTATAGCACAACAGAGTAAAAAAGTAAATCATACAATTCTAAAAAATACAAAGACTTTTTGCGACAAAAACTTTGCAAAATGCACATAGATTTCAGCTCGGAAAATAACGATTGCAATTATTTTATTTGCAATGCAAAAATATTGTTTCAAGCTGTTTTCAATACTTTTTCGGTGCGGAATTTGTTAGTCAAATGACAGTATTTCACCGAAGTCGATGTCCTCATAGTCGAGCGAGCTGTAAATGTCTGTATCGTCAGACTTTTTATGAATTTCGTAATCATCACAGTCTTTGTCAAGGCTGTAGAGCATAGCTTCTCGTGTTAATGCGGCGTAGTCACTGTCGCTGAGAGAAAGTAAAGCACCCACAAATTCTTCTTTTGTAAAGCCATGGAAAATCAATTCCTCATTATCAAAAATAAAGTTTATAGCCTGTTCAATAACCTCATCATTACCAAACCTGAACACAACCGGAAGCCAAGCCATTTGCTCATCCTCATCATAAGGAATAGCCCTGATATAATCAGAAAAAGTTTTTTCATCAAAGTGCTCTGCAATAATATCTGCCTGCTCTACTCGTTTGAAAGATGTAAAATCTTCAGCGGATTCAGCAGAATATTCTGTATAATCAGAACACCAGTTAAGCTGACTTGTATATGCGTTGAAAACTACACAAAGGGTAAAATCATCTACCACATTGCCGGTTTCTTTCCATGTTACTGTTGCACATGGCTCACTAAAATCTCGAATAAAGTATAAGCTGTCATGGGTATTAATACCTTTGTATTTAAACGAAACAATTTTATCATTTGCATTTTCATTGTAAGGGAAAAGGTTTGTTTCCAGCTCTTTATAAAGTTCCGCTTCAAATTTTGATAACAACGCAGGAATTTCATATTTTGACAAACATAAAATTTTAAACATATCTGGCATAAAAATCACCTTGAAAAAATTATTCAACGCACCGCTTTGCCGGCATAGCAGCTTTGTTGTGCTATAAGAATATAATAAAACTTTTAATTGCACAATGTATTTTCAGCAACAATTTTTTCAATGGTAAAAGTTTAGCTAAATGGTAAAATTGACTATACTATGGAAGAACTGCGTTTGTGTAATGGGCAGAGAGCTTTGTGCAATACACAGAAAATTTGGCGATTTAATTGTATAAAATTACTCCCGGCACTGCTGATTAATGCGGTGTCGGGAGCTGCTTTTTATATATGAAGATGTTTGAGTACCGGAAAAAATTTCTTTAGCTTGCACCAAAGAAGTATAAAACCCGAGCAGGCGAGAATGTCAACTATTGTCATTATCCACCAGCAGTAGCTTATGTTTTGCAATACAGGAATACTGCTCCAAATGTGGTTAGAATAGCTGTTTACCGCATAATTGAGCGCCATAATAATTATGGTGTTCTTACCTAAAAAAGATAAAAATTTAAAATTATTCACATATTTGTAGCAGATAAAGAGTATTGCAGAGGAAACTGTAATTGACCCTAAAAATGTAAGGAAAGTGTTGTTTAAGGTGTTGTTGCAGAGGTCAACTCTCGGGTTAGTTATTATGCAAAATGCGCCGAGGGCAACCATAGAAACAACAAACGAAATGCCATGATTAATTTTTTCAAGCGTGTTGTTTTCTTTTATTTTTAAGCCTATGAACATAAATACCGTACCGATAAGCGCAATGTTAATGTGCCAAGGCAGTTGAATTTTTACCGTAAGATATAAAATGTAGTCTAATATTACGGATAATAAACAGATTGCGGTTTGTATTCCTGCACTTTTAATTTTATTGAGGAAATAAAAGCAAATACAGCAGATGAACATACAGGGCAAAAACCATAGCGGTGTGCAGTTCGGCATTTTGTCAATAGATCCCCACGAGTAAAATATCCATTGCAGATGATTAATTGTAGAGTTAAACAACTCTTGCCCGCTAAGTCCCCTTATCTGTTCAAGCGGAATGTTTATAAGCAGATTGAAAAACGCAAGAATAAAATACGGCACAATGTACGATTTGAATTTTGTAACTATAAGATTTTTAAAACCGAGCTTGCTCCACTTTTCTTTGTTATACAGAAATCCCGACAATATAAAAAAGAACGGCATATGAAATCCGAAAATTGCTTTAACAAGCGGGACAGGTGCGTTTGCGTGACCGATAAGCATTAAAATAATCACAAATCCTCTTGCTACATCTATGTAAGACAGTCGCTCGGATTTATCTTTTTCCATCAATAATCCCCACACATTTTTTTATTTTGACATTTGCATAACTACTATTATAACCCAGATTTTGAAATTTTCAAGGATATGAGATTATTTTGCTTTTTTAAATATAATTCTTGAAATAAATACTTAAATAATAGTTCAAATAGCTTTTATTATAAAATAAATATGATATAATTATCTGTAAATAATTATTATAAATTTAAAAGGTGGTGCTTTTATGAAAGAAACTTATGAGGAAAAAATAAACAGAAGATTAAAGGTTAAGCAAAGAATTATTGAGGTTGCCGCAGGCAGGGAAAAGGCTGACCTTGTAATTAAAAACGCAACATATCTTAATGTATTTTCAAATGAGTTTTTGCAGGGCGACATAGCCGTAGCAAACGGTCTTATAGCCGGTATCGGAGAGTACGAGGGAGAAAAAGAAATTGATGTGAACGGAAAAATTGTACTTCCGGGATTTATTGATGCGCATATTCACCTTGAAAGTGCAATGGTAACTCCGAGTGAATTTGCAAAGGCTGTTATTTCTCATGGCACTACAACGGTTATTACCGACCCACATGAAATAGCAAATGTTATGGGACTTAACGGCATTGATTATATGATAGAGAGCACTCAAAATCTGCCTGTTGATGTTTATTTTATGTTGCCGTCTTGCGTGCCTGCCACCGCCTTTGACGAAAGCGGCGCAGAGCTTGGCTACAAAGATATTGATTTGTATTTTGAGCATAAAAAAGTTCTCGGACTTGCCGAGATGATGAACTATGTGGGAGTTATAAACGGTGACGGCGATGTGGTATCTAAAATAATTGCATCGCAGGCGCACCACAAGAAAATTGACGGACATACTCCCGGGCTTTCGGGAAACGACCTAAACGCTTACATTGCGGCAGGTGTGTATTCCGATCACGAATGTTCCACTTTTGAAAACGCACTCGAAAAGCTGAGAAAAGGTCAGTTTATTATGATAAGAGAGGGTACGGCGGCGCATAACCTCAGCGCACTTATGCCGCTGTTGACAAAGCAGTATAGCGACCGATGTATGTTTGCAACAGATGACAAGCACCCAAGCGATTTGCTTAACGGCGGACATATTGATTACATAGTAAAGCAGGCGCTGAAAAACGGCGCAGACCCAATAGTTACCCTCAAAGCGGCAACGCATAATGCGGCAAGATATTTTTTGCTCAATAACAAGGGTGCAATAGCTCCCGGCTACCTTGCCGATATTGTAGTGGCAGATAATTTTGCTGATTTTAATGTTGAAATGGTATTCAAAAGGGGGAAAGCTGATATTTGACGGCGAGGTAAAGGAATTTGACGCTCCGTCTGTTGATGAAACACTTGTTGAAAAATGCCGCAATACCTTTAACCTTGACGAGGTTACGCCGAATAGCTTTAAAGCTGACGGAAAGCTCGGACTTATCGGGCTTGTAGGCGGTGAATTGCTCACACGCAACCTTGGCTTTGCGGATAAAACGGATGTAGAAAATGATATTTTAAAGATTGCCTGCGTTGAGCGCCATAAGAACACGAACCATATAGGCGTAGGATATGTAAAAGGATATTCGCTGAAATCGGGTGCAGTCGCAACCTCTGTTGCACACGATTCGCATAATATTATAACCATAGGGTGCAGTGATACCGACATAGCCGTTGCGGTTAATGCCATTAGAAAAGCAAAGGGCGGAATAGCCGTTGTTGAAAACGGAGAGGTCAAGGCTTTGCTCGAACTCCCCGTTGCAGGTCTTATGTCGGAAGAAAAGTTGGAAACAGTAAACGAAAAACTCGAAAAAGCAAAAGCCGAGGCATACCGCCTTGGTGCAGATAAAAGCATTGACCCGTTTATGACCTTGTCATTTTTGAGCCTGCCCGTCATCCCGTCATTGAGAATAACCACAAAAGGCGTGTTTGATGTGGAAAAGTGCGAGCTTTTAAAGGATGGGATGAGTGTTTAAAGCGCAAAGTTTAGCATTTGTTTTACATTATTGTCCGACTGAAACTAAGTTAAAATCCAATTTAAAATTTACTGATTATCTCCCAATAACCTCTCTGTAAAAATCTATAAAGGCATTCAGAGCGGGGGAGCGCCATTTGTTTTTGTGTATCAGTAATTGAGTCCACACTGAAACGCTGAAATTCATAATCGGCAGGTGCTTTATTTCGCCTGAACGGTAGTAATCCTCAGTTATGAAATCGGGCAGGAATGACACCATACGGCTGTCTTTTATAAGTGAACATATTTGCAGTGGATTGCCGATTTCGAGTATTGGGTGAATTTCCAACGATTGCAATGCAAGCTCGTTGTTAAGCAGTTTTCGGTAGCTCATATTGCTTTCTGTCAATACAAAGTCTTCCTCGCAAAGTCTGCTGAGTGTGATTTTTTTCTGCTGAAAAAGAGGGTGCTCAGCTGCCGCAAAAAAATGCACAGCCTCCTCGTGCTCGGCACATATGATAAATTCCGAATCGTAAATATGGCTGTCGAGCGTGAATATAAGGTCAACCTCGTTTTTCCTCAGCATATCAAACATTTTTTCTGTTCCGCTCTCAAATACCACAAGGTGGATATTCGGAAAAAGTCTGCGGAATTTCAAAAAATCATCTTTGAAATAGCGGCTGCATACAGAGCTTGACATAGCAAGGCGGATATTTCCCTCAACAGTTTCGGGTGTACGCAAATCCTCAAGCATTTTTTCGCGCGATTCAAGAATGTTTCGTGCGTGCTGTAACACTATAATTCCGTCTGCCGTTAGGCTGATTCTATGATAAAATCGGTCAAAAAGTACAGTGTTCAGCTCGCTTTCAAGCTGTTTTATTTGTGAAGACACTGTCGATTGCGTGTAGCCGAGCTTTTCGGCGGCGGCAGAAAATCCCGAATATTCGCAAACCGCAACAAAGGTTTTCAGTACATTTGTATCCATAGCTTTTTATTCCTTTACAAACGATATTTTCGCTATTATAACATATTATTATCAATTTTACAAATGATACAATATTTGATATAATAATGTTTGCATTATGTTTAGTTTTAAAGGGGATTTTATTAATGAAGCGTGAGCAGCTTGGCAGTCGCCTTGGATTTATTATGCTTTCTGCCGGATGCGCTATCGGATGCGGAAATGTTTGGAAATTTCCGTGGATGTGCGGTCAAAATGGCGGCGGAAGTTTTATGCTTGTTTACATAATATGTCTTATTGTGCTTGGTATTCCGTCTTTGATTATGGAATTTGCAATGGGCAGGGCGGCGCAGACTAGTCCGATACATATGTATAAAAAATTAGAAAAACCGGGACAAAAGTGGGGCGGCTTTGGTTGGGTGTGCCTTGTGGGCAATCTTGCGCTGATGGCGTTTTACACAGTTGTGTGCGGATGGATTATCTACTATTTTGTCAATTTTCTTATAGGGAATAATGCCGACCTCGGCTTTAGTTCTATGATTTCTCAGCCGTCTGTAAATGTTATTTTTCTGCTGGTTACGGTAGTTATTGCTTTTGTAATTCTCTCGTTCAATATTCAGAGCGGACTTGAAAAAGTAACAAAATATATGATGTGCGCATTGCTTGTGCTGATGGTAGTTTTGGCGGTAAACAGTCTGTTGCTGAAAGGCGCAGGAGATGGAATGTCGTTTTACCTCAAACCCGATTTTTCAAAGATTGACGGCTCGGTTATAGTGGCGGCAATGAATCAGGCATTCTTTACATTGTCAACAGGTATGGGCGGAATGGCTATTTTCGGAAGTTACATAGGCAAAGACCATTCCCTTATGGGCGAGGCTGTTAATATAATTTCTTTGGATACTCTTGTTGCCATTCTTGCAGGTGTAATAATTTTTCCTGCTTGCTTTACTTATGGTGTTGAAGTAAATTCAGGCCCGAGCCTTTTATTTGACACTATGGCAACTGTGTTTAATAATATGGCAGGCGGCCGCATATGGGGAACTCTCTTTTTCCTGTTTATGGTTTTTGCGGCTTTGTCAACCGTTCTCGGTGTGTGTGAAAATATCCTTGCAATGATTAGAGATTTAACGGGTTGGTCACGCCGCAAAGGAAGTTTGATTTGCGGAATTGTTGTATTTGTCCTTGCACTTACAACAGCGCTCGGTTTTAGTGTGCTTCATTTTCAACCGTTTTCCGAAGGAACAACATGGCTTGATTTCTGGGATTTCATAGTATCTACAAATATTCTTCCGCTGGGTTCGCTTGTTCTTGCTCTTTTCTGTTGCAATAAATTCGGCTGGGGCTGGGATAACTTTATCAAAGAGGCTAACGAGGGCAAAGGACTTAAGATTAAGTCGTGGATGAAACCCATTTTTAAATATGTTGTACCTCTGTTTATAGGATTTATTTATGTTTACGGCTTGATTACATTTAATTGGAAATGATTGTTTATATAACTTAAAAAGTAGGTCAACATTAAAATGTGTTGACCTACTTTTTGTGGTGTCGGTATTAAATTACAGTTATCACACAAAGTTTAGCTTAGTAAATTTTTTCTATAAACTTTTCTGTCGCCTCATAAATAATAATCGTGAAAGTATGACGATTACCGCACTGCCTGCAAATATTTGCAAAGGATAGGTTAGCAGGCTTGCTTGCGGAATTATCATACTAAGTATTGTGATTGCACCGACAGGCGGCATATAAACTTTGGCGAAGTAAAGTATCATAAGCATTATTGCGGTAGCCGTCAGGGCGGCGATTGTCAGAGGCAATCCACACTGAATATTTATTATATATCTTGCCAATACTCCGACAAATGCGCAGGCTGTAAGCACAAGTACAGGCTTTATCGGCTTTAGGCGAGCTTTATTATTCGGACGGGAAAATTCAGTAAACACCACAAGCAACGGTGGCGCAACCGCAAATCTGAAATCCAATGGAAATGCGATATATCCGATTACGGAAACACAAATTACTCTTATTACAGCGTCGATAATGTCAGCTCTGAAATTTAGCGTTACAGGCTCATATGGTTCTTTTTCCTTAATGCCTGTACTTTCAAATATTTTGCGGAATAGTATAACCGCCACTGTCAGCAAAAAGGCGGCGAGCGGATACACAAAGCTTGTGGTCTGCATCATAACAGGCAACACGATTGCCGAAATCAATGGTGCAAAAGTTGTTTTTGAGAACATAAAAACAATCTGAGAAATTGCAAAAGCTATGATTATCTGCGGATATATTCCAAAATGTATATATCTCACAATAAGCACGCCAAAAACGGCACATAGGCTAATTAAGCCGAGCATTCGCCTGCCGTTGACTTTCCAACTCCTTTTTTCAGCCACCAAATATCCTATGGCAAGCGCTGTTATCTCGGGGAAAATAATTTCTTTTTCGTTGAGTATCTCTGCCGATACGGTCATACACGCAACCAATATCAAAGTCGATATGTAGGGAAGTATAGTTTTAAGTGTTTTTCTGTTTTTCATATCTTTACAGCCTTTGTCAGTAATGTTAATATTATATCATAAATCACCTTATAAAACAGCAATAACAAGAAAATGTGTAATATTATAAATATCTTTTTATCTTAACAGATTTATATCAAACGGGGGATATGTATTGCTATTGTGCTTACAATCGTGTGTAATATTAGAATATAATTAAAATATATAATCTGAAAGGAGTTTTGTATATGCCAAAATCAGCAAATCTTTATGCACGAATTGAGCCTGACCTAAAAGAACAGGCGGAGGCTATTCTGAATGCACTTGGTATTCCTGCGTCAAATGCAATTACAATGTTTTATAAGCAGATTGTTCTTCATAACGGTATCCCGTTTGATTTAAAAATTCCTAATCATCCGACAGACATCAGCCGTATGACAGAATCACAGTTTAACGAGGAGCTTGAAAAAGGCTACAAGAATATGCAGGAGGGCAACACCATACCTATTAAAAAGTGAGTTTTAGTTTAACACTGTAAATCTCAAAACTTCAATTCTTTATCAGTGGGGAAGCAGAGATTTGCAGATTAGTAAAAATAAAAGGAGCAGCTGTTTGACTGCTCCTTTACTGTTATACGCAAGTGAAAAATAAATTGCGTCAATGACAAGGTGTATCAAGGTCTATGTATAAACTTTTATATAGCAAATAAAAAATACTGTATATAAAAAGTTATGTAAATTACATTGATGCACATTGCACATCATAAAATTTATGCACTGAACAAGGACAGCACATAAATTGACGGTAATATAAATCAAAGAATAAATTTAGTCTTTGGATTTTCAAACTCTGCTTTGCGAATTTCAAAGGCTTTTTTTACATCATCTTCAAAGGCGAGAGTAGGCTTATCCGCACCCATCAGCTTTAAAAGCCTTTTTGTAAAATCGGGGTTGTTTACAAGTATCGGCCCGAGCTGAGCGGTAGCGACTAAGTTGTTTACCATAATGCCCTCTTTGTCGGAGTCTTTGTTAATGCCAATGCCCTTAATGCACTTGACAAAGCAGCAATCCGAGTTGTCTCCAAACCAATATGTAAACTGACTTCTGAAACCGAGAATTTCTGTTCCGTCTGCCATTGTGCCATGATTAAGACCGTTAAATCGTGTGTACTGCGCTCTTTTTGCGGTAAATGGCAAAATGCCGAGTGCAGGGATTTTTCTGCCGTCATAGTCCTCAATTTCATTGAAAAGCACTTCACCCGAATTGCCTGTAAAAAGCATTGGAGTGCCGTCCTCAATAAGCTGATTTATTCTGTCACGATAGGGTAAAAGCGCCTTTATTATAAGCTCCTGATTCTTTTCGTTTGACGGTGCAAGGTAAATTAAATTTGGCTTTTCGTCTGTGAATAACGGTTTGTCGCCAAAAGCAGTTGAAACGAACTCAGCGTTCGGCAGACATTTTTTAAGATATTTTATATTGCCCATATCGCCGAAAAGATTGCATATTTCGGGGAATAGAATTTCTATTTTCATTACTTTGCACTCCTTTCAGCCATTCTGTTGCCGATTGTGTTCTTAGAAATTGTAGCGTACGAGGTTGTGTAAACATCATAAAGAAAGAATATTGTGTCTGCCTTGTCAAGGTCTACCGCCATTGCTGCATCAGATTCCTTTTCAACACAAGTGATTTTTTCCTCGGGAACACCTGCAAGAAGCAATCTTACCTTATAATCCATACGGCGAACTCCGCTGCAAATAACCTGCTCAATTGAGTTGTCATTCAAAAATTCAAAGTCTGTGTCATATATCCAAGCTGTGTTTTCGCTTGTTTCCTCTGCGTCACCGAGGTCATCGAGCATAAGTACAACAGACTTTTTGCCGCTGTGATTTTTAATAGAAGAAAATACTCTTGAGCAGGCAACAGGATTCTGTCCCTTTGCCACACTCATAATAACCTGCTTGTCGCCGATTTTTTCCTCGTCATAACGGCTCTTTACAATTTCGAGCTTTTCAACCGATTTTCTGAGCTGCTCTGCGCTAAGTCCGAACTCCGAAAGAACGGCGATTGCGCCTGCAAGGTTGTAGGTGTCTGTAACAGAAGTGCCCACCATTTTAAAGTCGGCGGTTTTGCCATTGAGCGACATTGTAATTCTGCCTGTACCTTCGTTTACCTTTGTAACATCATAGTCAGCCTTTGGCGAGCGGAAACTGCATTTTGTGCAGTGAGCCGAGCCAATGTGGTGGTAGCGGCGGAAGTCATATTCAAGTCGGCTGCCACATTTAGGACAAAGCGGTGTGTCTATTATAATGGTATCCTCATTAAGAACCTCGTCACTCTGCTTTTCAATGCCAAAATAAACTCTGTCATTGCTTTTTGCCAGTCTTGCACTTACAAGGTCATCAGCGTTCAAAACAAGCTTTGTCTGCTTTGGAATATGCTTGTCGAGAATGTCAAATATAAATTCAGAGTGTGCATTTCGCTTATAGGAATCTCTGAAAAGGTTTGTGCAGAGTAGGTATGTAGGGTGCACATACGGATAAATAAGTCTTGAGCTGCGTTCGTCAAGCTCAAGTACGGCAAGGTCTTTTACTGTTTTGCCTCTTAAATTAACGGCAGAAATCAATGTAGTTGCCACACCGCCGAGAATATTACTTCCTGCACGATTATTTACAGGTGAAAATCCGTTGTCGGCAAGAATATCATTAATCATATTTGCTGTTGTGGTTTTGCCGTTAGTTCCTGTTATGCCGATAATTGTTTTCGGCTTATCCATTCTGCCCAAAAAATCGGGACAAATTTTCATAGCAAGCACACCGGGCATATGAGTGCCGTTGCGGTGCATTACCGAGAGTGCAACAGTAGCAAGTTTTGCAGCGTAAAGAGCCGCAAAAAATCGAATACCCTTCATTTATAAAGCTCCTTTAATTCTGATTATAAGTTTTATTATATCAAATCAAACATAATAGTGCAAGGTTGCGAGCGGATAAAACAAACAAATAAACCACAATAATTTTATTATATTTTTGAAAATACAATTATCCTGCAATCTGCCACAAAAAATCTTTGACATTTAACGAAAATAATGTTATTTTATATATAGTGAAAGTTTAACAATATATTAAACTTAACTTTGTGAAGATATAGATATTTTTTATAAAAGGCGGTATAATCTTATGGCTGAAATAAGTTTGTTGAATCCGCAAAATTCAAAAGCGGTATTCAAGAGCCTGACAAAAGAAAGTATAAATGACCTTTCGCTCGACTTTATTTGCAAGGCACTTACAAAAAGTGAATACGAACAAAATGTTATAATGAAAATTATGACAGAGATTACAGATGATGCAGATACTGTTAGGTACAGGGGTGATGTTTTTGATGATTTTTTAAGATTTCCAAAGCTGAGGGAGTCCCTTGCCGAGCTGCTTGAGGAGCTTAATGATTTGCGAGATATTTCAAGATTTCAAAAGGATACCGAGGCGTCATCTTTGTGGAAGTTAATCAATCGCTTGCGTGAGATTGACGGCTATGTAAATTGCATTACAAAAATCAAGGAGTGCCTTGAAAGTCTTGATATTAAATCTGAGGGCTTGCTCACGCTAAAAAAAGAGGTAACGGATATTTACGCAAACAGCGGCTTTCCACAGCTTAAAAAGGATATTACCGAAACCTTTGCCAAGGTGCAGAGGGTAAAGAGCATTACTATCGGTGTAAATCTTGATGATTTGCTAAGACCAAAGAGCGCAGGTATTCTTTCGCTGAATGACAAGGCTTTTGCCTCGTCGGGACTTATGCAGCATTTTTTGAAATTTACAAATAACGACGATGAAATTCATTTCGGTACGGATATATCCGATATTAAAAAGTTCCACCCGTCAAGTCCAAAATTCAAAGAAAACGATATTGGAATCGGCACGCTTGATGCAGTTCCCACAAACGGAAATCCTCATGTGACCGCAAGCGGACTTACGGGTGCAGATCCGCTTTCCGACAGTCTTAAAAAAGCGGTAACGGATATTATGAGAAAGACAGTGCGTGATATTCAGAGTGTGCTTACAAAGTATGTGAATATCAGCGGATACACACTCTCGGCGCTTATGCCTGAAATTGTTTTCTACATTAGGTGGGCAGAGCTTGTTGATAAGATAAGGGCAAAGGGACTTGATATGTGCAAGCCTGAAATTTTGCCGTCTGAAAGCCGAGAGATTTTTGCAAAGGGCGTTTATAACTTCAAGTTAGGCATTAAGCGTGTAAACGGTGAAGAGTTTAATATTGTGGCAAATGATATTGATTTTGACGATAAGTCGGGCAGAATTTATATTCTTACAGGTCCGAACAGAGGCGGTAAAACCACATTTACTCAGGCAGTTGGACTTGCGGTGCTGCTTGCTCAAAATGGCATTTACGCACCTTGCGGTGAATTTAAACTCAGTCCATGTGATAATATTTTTACACACTTTCCGGCAGACGAAAACGATACCGTTGACCTTGGCAGACTTGGCGAGGAGAGTAAAAGACTTGCAGAGATTTTTGATGTTGCAACCGAAAACAGTATGCTTTTGCTTAACGAAAGCCTTGCTACCACAAATGTTTCTGAGGGTTTGTTTATCGCAAAAGATGTTGTGCGTGCAATGCGCTACCTCGGTGTGCGCTCTGTGTTCAATACGCATATGCACGACCTTGCCAAAAACCTTGATGAAATGAATACCGAAACCGAGGGAAAAAGCATTGTGCAGAGCCTTGTTACGGGAGTTGACCATGGCGAGCGCTCGTTTAGAGTTTATATTTCGCCGCCGCAGGGCAGCAGCTATGCAAGAGATATTGCAAAGAAATACGGTGTTACATTTGAACAGATAAAAACCAATATAGACAAAGCGTAAGAGGGGAATATTTATTAAAAGAAAATTATCAGCATTGTGCTTGCAGCTGTACTTTCGGTATTTACAGCAGTTGCGGCTGTTGTGCCTGCCGCAGCGGTTGAGGGCACTGTAAGCCAGCATTATGACTGAGAAATAAAAGGACAGGGACAATCAATAGAATACAAGTTCGGAATCGGCATATCGGGTGATTTTGAATTTACAGTCGGCGGTGCGCTTGAAAAATGCGGAATACAGTTTTATGACGCAACAGGGCATAAGTATGTGGACGAAAGCTGTCATACAGGAAAGTTTGCCGATAAATTCTATATTTCAGCCGGCACATAATATGTTGCCTATGTTAGCGCCGACAACGCAACGGGCAGTTATGAGCTTGACACAACAAAAGCTGTACTCGGTGATTTTAACAATGATAATAAAATAGATGTAAACAATGTTACGGTTTTGCAGATGTTTATTTCAGGCGGACATAAATTTTCGGATTTAAAGGTGCTTTCGGCTGATTTGGACGGCGACGGACTTGTTATGGTAACAGATGTTACCCACTTGCAGATGGCTATTACCGCCGGCGCAGAAAGTATGTAATTTATAGTTAAAACAACACGCACCCTTTACTTTGTGGTGACCCCCAAAAGTTAGATTTGAAAGCGTAGTGGCTTTTAGCTGCTACGCTTTTGTTATGCAACTAAGGCATTA